>MDSV01081313.1_pt1 | contig 31541 bp, 24 predicted proteins | sample 810851 | NCBI WGS metagenome assembly MDSV01 (sample SAMN05326640, study PRJNA326480) | marine metagenome | isolation source: seawater | place: Atlantic Ocean: North East | collected 2012 | reverse complement strand
CACTTTATGACCCTTCAAAGGAGACTTGCCTGTAAGTTCACATTTTTTTGACATATTAAAATTCCTATGCAGTATATAGATGTAGTAAGAAATGGAATCAAGAGAATATATTAAATGAATACCTCATTATCTATTGCCTTTTTTGCAGGCTTAATAAGCTTTTTATCGCCATGCGTACTACCTCTAATTCCTGGATACATTTCCTATATTTCAGGCACATCCTTGGATCAACTTAATAAAAAAAATAATCTGTTAGTCATTAAAACAGTTTTTTTTACTATAGGCTTTTCAATCGTATTTATGATTTTGGGTTCAGCCGCATCCTTTTTGGGAAGCATTTTTTTAAATAATTCTAATATTCTGAGAATAATTTCAGGTATAATTATAATATTTTTTTCTTTGCACCTAATTGGAATTACTAACTTTCAATTTATGAATAAGGATATAAGAATTTTCAATAATAAATATAATGATAGTTTAACATTTCCATTAATTGTTGGAGCGGCTTTTGGTTTTGGATGGACTCCTTGTATAGGACCAATACTTGGATCTATCTTAGCTTTAGCTGCGATAGAAGAAAGCTTTTATAGAGGTACATTATTGCTTTTCTTCTATTCTTTGGGTCTAGCTATCCCATTTATATTATCTGGTTTTTTAATAAATAAATTTTTAACTTTTTCTAAAATGTTTAAAAAATATATATCTGCAATTACAAAATCTGGTGGGGTTATTTTATTATTAACAGGTATAGCTATTTTAACAGGCCAATTACAATTTTTAGGATTTTTTTTATTAAATTATTTTCCGTCACTTGGTAGTATTGGTTGATTATACATCTTTTCCTACTGCATCTTTTATATTAGCAATTCCTTCAGATTTTAAAATTTTGACTAATTCTTTTTTTATGTTCTTTGCTATAGAAGGACCTTTATAAACAAATCCAGTGTAAAGCTGTAGTAGAGATGCTCCTGCTGTAATTTTTTCATATGCTGATTTTCCAGAATTTATTCCTCCTACTCCAATAATAGGGATTTCTCCTCTTAAACTTTTATAAAATTTTTTAATTAAAATTGTTGAAATCTCCCGTAAGGGCTGTCCTGAGAGTCCACCTATTTCTTCTTTACCTTCGCTAGATAAATTATTTTTATTACTATTTGTGGTATTTGTAATTATCAATGCAGAAATATTATTTTTTATTGCCAACTCCACAATTTGATGAATATAGTCATCTTTAATATCTGGTGAAATTTTTAATAAAAGAGGAATAGTAGTTTTTAAATTTTTTTTCATTTTGTTAAGAGAAAGTAATAAGTCATTAAGTTTTTCTTGATCATGAAAATCTCTCAAACCTTCCGTATTTGGTGAAGAAATATTAATAGTAATATAATCTGCTATATCAAAAAAATTTTTTAATCCCAAACAAAAGTCATTTTTTTGATCTGATGTTTCTTTATTTGGTCCAATATTTATACCTAATATTCCTCCCTTTTTTTCTGACTGTATTCTATTTTTTATTACTTCCATTCCATCATTATTAAATCCAAGTCTATTAATTAGCGCCTCGTCATTTTCTAATCTAAATATTCTAGGTTTAGAATTACCATACTGTTGCAATGGAGTTGCTGTTCCAATTTCTACAAATCCAAAACCTAACTTGAATAATTGATTGTAAACCTCTGCACTTTTATCAAAACCAGCAGCCAACCCTATTGGGTTAGGAAATTTTTTCCCTAATAATTGAATATTTAACATTTCTTCGTCTTCGACTTCAAATAATTGTCTTGGAAAAGGGTTAAACTTTAATGATTTAATAGCTAAATCATGGGCAGTTTCAGGATCTAAGTTAAATATAAAAGGTCTTAAAATAGAAAACATTATTTAATACACTTATTTATTAATTCGATTGTTTCTTTAATTCCAAAAAAACTTATAAAAAAACCCATCCTTGGACCATCTTGATCTCCAAATATTATTTCATAAATTGCCCTAAACCACTCTCTTAAATTATTTGAATAACCATTATCTTTACCAACAGAATAAACTATAGTTTGTATAGCTTCTGGATCTAAATGATCTTTGCAATCTTTTAATCTAAAAACTAAATCTTGTAGTGCTTTTTTTTCTCTATGATCTGGTTTTCTATATTTTTTATTAGGCTGAACGATATCTTTAAAATATTGCAAAGCATAAACAATCAAACTATCGAGAATTGGATGCTCTGAAGTTTTAATTTCTGTTTTATTTTTTTTTATAAATTTCCAAATTGTATCTTTATTAGTTGCATTGCTTGTTCCAACTAAATTTAATAAAACGGAAAAAGGCATGATTGACTTTTCTTTTGGAGGATTGCCATTATGAATATGCCAGACTGGATTAAGCAGTCTCTGTTTATCATCCTGCGCAGTAAATTTATCTATACATGACAAATATTCATCAACTGCTTTGGGTACTACATCTGCGTATAATTTTTTTGCTCTTTTTGGATTTTGATACATGTATAAACTTAAACTTTCTGGGGAAGCGTACTTAAGCCACTGTTCTATTGTTATACCATTACCTTTAGATTTTGATATTTTTTCTCCTTTTTCATCAAGGAATAACTCATAAGCAAAACCATTTGGATTTTTTTTACCTAAGGTCTTACAAATTTTACTAGAAAGTATTGCACTTTCGATTAAGTCTTTTCCATACATTTCATAATCGACATCAAATGCATACCATCTCATTGCCCAATCTACTTTCCATTGTAGTTTACATTTGCCATTTATTACTTCTGTTTCAATTTTTTCATTACCATCTAAATAAATAATTTTTGCTTCTTTTTTATTTATTTCTATAACTGGAACTTCTAAAACCTTACCTGTTTTTGGGCAAATAGGTAAAAATGGGCTATAAGTTAATTGCCTTTCTTTACCTAATGTTGGTAAAATTATTTCCATTATATCTTCATATTTTTCTAAAACTAATAGCAAAGTATTATTAAAAATACCTTTTTTATATGTATCTGTAGAACTTTTAAAAACATAATTAAATTTAAATTCATTTAAAAATTTTTTTAACATCTCATTGTTGTGCTCACCAAAACTTTTATATTTGTTAAAAGGATCAGGTATACTTGTTAATGGTTTATGTAAATTTTTTTTTAATATTTCTTTATTTGGAATATTATCTGGAACTTTTCTTAATCCATCCATATCATCAGAAAAAGTTATAATTTCTAATGGTATGTCTATAATTTGTTTAATAGCATTTACCATCATTGTAGTTCTGGCTACTTCAGCAAAAGTTCCAATATGAGGTAAACCGCTTGGTCCATAACCAGTTTGAAGCGTAATTTTACCTTTTTTTTCAAAAATTTTTTGTCTCTCTTTTACTAATTTCCTAGCTTCTACAAATGGCCAAGAACTAGTTGCTAAAATTATAGATTTATCAATCACGGTATAAAGATTTATTAAATTTCATAGGTAAAATACAGGTATAATAAGGTCTTATTATGTTGAAATTCAAATATTTTTAAATAACCTCCGGCTTCAAAATGAATAATAATAAAACTGTTTTTTTTGCAATTGGTGTTCTCCTATTAATATTAGGAATATTCATGCTTATACCATTTTTTATACAATTTTTATATAATGAGAAAAATGCAGCCTTCCTGTGGTCAGCAACTATTACTGGTTTTGTGGGAATACTTCTTATACTTGCAAATCTAGAAGAAAATAGAAAACTCAATTTACAACAAGCATTTCTTTTAACAACTTTATCATGGCTAAGCATAGCTATTTTTGGATGTTTCCCTTTTTTATTCTCAAATCTCAACTTATCATTTGTAGATTCTTTCTTTGAGAGTATGTCTGGAATAACTACTACTGGATCTACTATCATTACTAATTTAAATGATTCTCCAAAGGGTATCCTCATATGGAGAGCTATTTTACAATGGCTTGGAGGTATAGGTGTGATAGTCATGGCAATAACCATTCTTCCTTTATTAAATATCGGTGGTATGCAATTATTTAGAGTAGAGAGTGCCGATACAACAGAAAAAATTTTACCTAAAACACGTGAAGTAACTTTTATAATTTCATCAATATATATTGGTTTAACTTTTGCGTGTGGTTTTGCCTATTGGATGGTAGGGATGAACATGTTTGATAGTATAGCGCATGCAATGACAACTATTGCTACAGGAGGATTCTCAACTTATAGTGAATCTATTGGTTACTTCCAAAATCCTAAAATCGAAATTATTTCAATAATATTTATAATTTTGGGAAGCATACCTTTCATTGCTTATCTTAAATTTGTAAAAGGGGATAGAAAAATTTTTTTTAATGATGTCCAAATCAAGGGTTTAATTTATATTATTGTTTTTTCAGTTTTTTTAATATTTTTATATTTATTATTTAATAATAAAGAATACACTTTTTTAGAAAATTTAAGAATTTCAACTTTTAATGTTGTTTCCGTTTTGTCAGGAACAGGTTATGTAACAGCTGACTTTAGTTCTTGGGGTAAATTTCCACTAATTTTTTTTCTTTTTTTAATGTTTATAGGAGGATGTGCGGGTTCAACAACATGTGGAATAAAAATTTTTAGATTTCAAATTTTAGGTCATTTCATAATAAATCAAATAAAAAAATTAGTTTACCCACATGGTGTATTTACTATCAAATATAATAATGAAAAAATAAGTAATATTTTTATAAACTCGATAATAACTTTTATTTTTCTTTATTTCTTTATTTTTTTTATTTTAGCTGCAATTTTGTCTATAAATGGTTTAGACTTTATTACATCTCTTTCGGGTTCGGCTTCAGCAATATCTAACGTTGGACCTGGGTTAGGAAACGTTATTGGTCCTAACGGAAATTTCAATAGTCTTCCTGATTTTTCTAAATTAAGTTTGTGTTTAGGAATGTTGCTTGGTAGATTAGAATTATTTGCTGTTTTGGTTTTATTTTTTCCTTCTTTTTGGAAAAATTAATTTAAATTTATGGAAATATATAAAAAACAAAGTTTATCTAAAAGTTTTTCTATTTATTTTGAAAAAAGAATGGCAAAAATATTTCTATTAGGAATTATAAGTGGTTTTCCTTGGGTGCTTATTGGGAGCAGCCTAAGTCTATGGCTCAAGGAAGATGGATTGAGTCGTAGCACAATAGGATGGGCGGGATTAATATTTGGGGTTTATGCTTTTAATTATCTTTGGGCGCCTCTAGTAGACAGAATTCATATTCCCTATCTAAGTAAAAAAATTGGACATAGGCGTGGATGGATTGTGTTCATGCAATTTATTATTTTAACGAGTTTAATTTGTTGGAGTGTCATCAGTCCAGAAACAAATTTAACTCTAGTTATTGCAGTTGGTTTAATTATAGCAATTGCTTCAGCTACACAGGATATTACTGTTGATGCATTAAGAATTGAACAAATTGGTAAAAATGAAGGCAGTCTAATGCAGGCTGGTGCAGCCATGACAGTTGTTGGTTGGTGGACAGGATATAAATTAGGTGGAGTAATTTCACTAACTAGTGCAGAATATTTTCAAAATTTAGGGATTGAAAATTATTGGCAAATAACATTTCTTGTTTTAAGTATCATTATAATTGCTTGCAATATTTGTTTAATGTTTGTTCACGAAGACCAATCAATAGAAAGAAAGAAAAATCAAGAAGAAGTTCAAAGAAAAATAGAAAAAAAATTGGCATATTCTGGCTTTTTAATAAAATTTACAGCCTGGATTGGTGGAACACTTGGTGGACCTATAATAAGTTTCTTTAAGCATAATGGCCTTAAAATAGCTATTTATATTCTTGGGTTTGTATTTCTTTTTAAAGTAGGAGAAGCTTTTCTTGGGAGAATGTCTATTATATTTTATAAAGAAATAGGATTTTCAAAAACTGATATAGCACTTTATTCAAAAGGACTAGGATGGATTACTACTGTGATTTTTACTCTTCTAGGTGGACTTTTTGCAATACGCTCTGGAGTAGTAAAAGCAATGTTTGTGTCGGGAATATTAATGGCTTCTACAAATTTACTATTCGCATTTCTTGCTTGGTCAGGTAAGTCAGAATTATTTTTTGCAATAGCTGTAATTTTTGACGATATTGCTGCTGCATTCGCAACTGTTGCTTTTGTTGCATTTATATCAATGTTAGTTGATAGAACTTATACTGCAACTCAATATGCTTTACTAGCTTCTATAGGAACAGCTGGACGTACTATGCTTGCATCTTCCTCTGGAGCGCTTGTTGATTTTCTAAATGGTGATTGGGGTATATTTTTCATTTTAACTACAATTATGGTTATACCTTCCCTAATTTTTCTATGGCTTATTAAAGACAAACTTAAAATACAGTGAGAAATAATTTACCTTTTATAAATGTATATAAAAAAAAAAGTATAACATCTGAAATTGTTACGCAAATTTTATATGGAGATCATTTTAAAAAGATACAAGAATTTAGTTCCTGGATTAAAATTAAAACTAATGCTGATAATTACAGCGGTTATATTAAAAAAAGAAAATTTCCGAAAAATTGTAAAAATACTCATAAGGTTTTTAAATTATATTCAGAGCTTTACTTGCAAGCAAGCAATAAAAGCAAAATTACCACTAAGCTTAGCTTTGGGTCAAAAATAAAAGTTTTAGAAAAAAAAAATAATTTTTATAAGTTTGATAACTATTGGATTAAAAAAAAAGATCTAAAAAATATTAATTATAAAACTAAAGATATATTTAAAAATATTAAAAGTTTTATAAATGTTAGGTACAAATGGGGTGGTAAATACTTTAAAGGTGTTGATTGTTCAGGGCTTATACAGTTATTCTTTAATTTTAATAATAAATTTTGTCCAAGAGATGCAAAAGATCAAATTAAATACTTTAAAAAAAAAATAGAAATAAGTAATATAAAAAAAGATGATTTAATTTTTTGGAAAGGTCATGTTGCACTTGCTATTTCAAAAAGTCATCTAATACACGCATATGGACCGTTAAAAAAAACTGTTATTATGCCCATTAAAATTACCATTAATAGAATTTATAAAACTGCAAATTTAAAAGTAAAAGGTGTCAGAAGATTTTAATGATGATTAAATTTATTGAAAAAAAAATTTATTCCTTTTTTTTAAAAATTCTTCTTTTAATAGGAAAAAAAAAAATAAAAACAAATGTTAATGGTATTAATTTATTATTAGATATTAGAGACCCTCTAGAAAGAGAAATTTTTTTTAAAAAAGAATATGAAAAAACTCAAATTACCTATCTTTTAAATTATATTAAGAATAATAATGTAGAATACTTTATAGACGTAGGTTCAAATATTGGTTATTATTCACTCTTAATAGCTAAAAAATTTCCAAATATTAAAATTTTATCGTTTGAACCTATTGAACAAACATATATTAAACAAAAGAAAAACATCACTTTAAATAGTTTTAAAAATATTTCTGTATTTAACTTTGGTCTTTCTGACAAAAATTCTGTCGTTAAAATGAGATCTATGTTTAAAAAAAATATTGCTCAGTCTGGTGGATTTACAGTTCATAATGTTTCAAGAAAATTAAAAAATAATGAGGTTCTACAAGATTGTAATCTAAAAGTTGGTGATGAAATCATTAACCTTGAAAATAAAGATATATGTATAAAAATTGATGTTGAAGAACATGAAAAACAAACATTATATGGAATAAAAAGAATGCTTAAAAATAATAAGGTTTTTTTACAAATAGAACTTTTTCCTGAGCATAAAGACGAGAATTTTAAATTTTTAAATAGTCATAATTTTAATCTTGTGAGAGAAATACCTGGTGAAAGAAAAAGTGACTATCATTTTTTAAATTAATTTACTTTTTTGGAAATTAAATGTATTCCTTTCTTTTTTAAAGAAACTATATATATGTCCTTTATATTCTTAATTTTAAGATATGAGTACAGATGAGGGAATATCTTATTTTTTGTCGATTTTTCCCAAATTAAGCCTTTCAACTTAAAAAGTTTTACTTTAAGTAAAATGAGATTATCCTTTTTTGAAAAGTGCCTTTTTAGCGTTGATTTAACTTGATTTTTTGATGAAAAATGAATGTATCCATCTAACATATCTAATTTACTACCTCTAAACACTTTTTTCTTTTTGAATTGTTCCCACTCTTTTTTAGTGCAAATTTTATATATATATTTTCTCATTTTGATTTAAATGTTAAATCGCATCAAAGAATATAGCTATAACTATAATCTTTTTAAAGAATATCTATAATGAAAAATATTTATAAGTGCGACAAACTTTCTTAATTTTAATACAAATTTAGAACACAATTGAAACTTATTTAACTCACATGAAAAATATATCACTTATTTCTTGGTTTTTTACACTTTTGTTTCTTTCAATTGCAATAACTTTATCTTAAGAGTTTAAATTTAATTAAAAGTAACTTAGAAGTTTATGAAACAAAATCTTTTTATAATTTATGTCATTTAATGAACACATTTAAATATTATTAAGTAAAGATGTTTCCATATAATGATGAAGAAAACAGTTGGTTAAGTGGTAGCAAATTGAGAACAACCAACTAATAATAATTTTTGATGAGAGTAGTATTTTTTTACATTTTTATTCTTTTTTACTGGACTATTATGATACTAGGTCCTTTATCATTAGCATAATTCAATAAATTTTGAAAATAAAAATAATATATTTAGTATCTTTTAATAATCTTAAATTTAGTTATTGCCACTCCTAAAGATAATTTTTCAGCATTAGATAGATAACCTAAACTTTTTTTATATCTTCTTGTCATTGCTTTTTTAAGGTCTTTAACATTTTTTAGGTTACTAAGACTATATTTAAAATCTTCCTTATTAAGATTTCTATATTGAACTTTATTTTGTGCAGAAATACATTTTACAAGAATAAAGTTATTAATATCTAAAATTGGCGATTTATATATTTTTCCATCAAAACTTCCTGGTTTAACTATTTTCAAAATAATATAAGTTTTTCTAGGTTTGTTTGTTGTATTAAGTATATTAAAGTGCGTAAATCTATTTTTATTTTTATTAATTAGTTTATAATCAGAAGGAAGCATTCTTATAGGGCAATGTGCATTATATTTTTTAAAAAAAGTATTAAAGTTTTTACTAACAATAATTTTTCCTTTTTTATAATAAAGTCTTTTCCAACCTTTTGGGTTTCTATCGATATTTTTTTTCATTTTTAAAATTGGAACCTATCAATTTGTTTTGTAAAAGTCTAAGTTAATGGCGGAGAGAGTGGGATTCGAACCCACGATACGATTGCTCGTATACACACTTTCCAAGCGTGCGCCTTCAACCACTCGGCCATCTCTCCAATTATGTTTCTTTGCTTATTTTTAAAACTCCAATAAAGGCTTCTTGTGGAATTTCAACTTTTCCGAACTGTTTAGATCTAGCTTTTCCTCTTTTTTGTTTCTTAAGTAATTTTTTTTTTCTATCTCCAGCTCCACCACCGTGTATCTTAGTTAAAACATCTTTTGAAAATCCTTTAATGGACTCCCTGGCTACTATTTTCCCACCTATTGCTGCTTGGATTGGAATCATAAAATTATGTCTAGGAATAAGATCTTTTAATTTTTCACAAACTTGTCTTCCTGTTTTTTGAGCAAAGTCTTTATGGATAATCATGGCTAAGGCATCAACAGGATCGCTGTTTACTAGAATTCCTAGTTTAACCAAATCACCTTCTTTGTGACCTGTAATTTCATAATCGAAGCTAGCATAACCACTTGAAACTGATTTTAATCTGTCATTAAAATCAAAAACAACTTCATTTAAAGGTAAATCATATGATAAAACTGCACGCTTTCCTGAATAGCTAAGATTAGTTTGTACTCCTCTCTTATCTTGACAAATTTTTATTATGGAGCCTAAATATTCGTCTGGTGTAATAATAGTTGCACTAATCCATGGTTCTTCGATTTTTATAATCTGTGTTGGATCAGGCATATTTGATGGGTTTTGTAAATCAACTACTTCACCTTTAACCTTATGAACTTTGTAAATAACACCAGGTGTTGTAGTTATTAAATTAACATCAAACTCTCTTTCAAGTCTTTCAGTAATAATTTCTAAATGTAATAAACCTAAAAAACCACATCTAAATCCTAAACCTAATGCTGTAGAAGATTCAGCTTCATAAGAAAAACTTGCATCATTTAACTTAAGTTTGCCCAAACCATCTTTTAATTTTTGGTATTCAGAGCTATCTACTGGAAATAATCCACAAAAAACTACTGGCTTACTAGGTTTAAATCCTGGTAAAGGTTCTGCGATTGAGTTAGCTGCATCACATATAGTATCTCCAACTTTTGTTTCAGATAAAGATTTAATTCCTGTTATTATAAAACCAATTTCACCGGAATTTAATTCTTCAACATCTATTGGTTTAGGTGTAAAGACTCCTACTTTTTCTATTACATATTCTTGATCATTTGACATTAATTTAATTTTCATATTTTTTTTTATTTTTCCATCAATAACTCTAACTAAAATAACTACTCCCAGGTAAGTATCGTACCAACTATCAACTAATAATGATTTCAACTTCTTTGACTGGCTACCTTTTGGTGGTGGCAAAATATTTATAATTGCTTCTAAAATATCTTCAACACCTTCTCCAGTTTTCCCTGAACACCTAATTGCATTCGAAGTATCTATTCCCACAACATCTTCAATTTCTTTTTTAGTTTTATCGGTATCTGATGCTGGTAAATCTATCTTATTCAAAATAGGAATTACCTCGTGATTAATTTCTAAAGCTTGATAAACATTTGCCAATGTCTGAGCTTCAACGCCTTGGGTGCTATCAACTATTAATAAAGACCCTTCACAAGCGGATAAAGAGCGACTTACTTCGTAACCAAAGTCAACATGGCCAGGTGTATCAATTATATTTAAAATATAAACTTTTCCATCTTTGGATGTATACTTTAATTTAACTGTTTGGGCTTTAATAGTGATACCCCTCTCTCTTTCTATATCCATGGAATCTAAAACTTGTGACTTCATTTCTCTATCACTTAGTCCACCACATTTATGAATTATGCGATCCGCTATTGTAGATTTACCATGATCAATATGCGCAATTATTGAAAAATTGCGTATTTTTTCTATATCAGACATTAAGATCTTAAAGTTGCTCCAGTTGAATTTTGAACTGTAGATATAATTTTATTACTTATTTCTTCTATTTCTTTTTCACTTAAAGTTTTCTCTTTTGGTTCAAATGTTACATTAAAAGCAATAGATTTTTTTCCAATATCTATATTTTCCCCTTGATAAACATCAAAAATTTTTACACGCTTAATCAGTTCTTTATCGATGTTTTTTACTAAGTTAATAATTTCTCCAGAACTATATTTGTCTTCAACTACAAAAGCGAAGTCTCTAATTACTTTTTGATAATCTGAAACAATAAATTGTGATTTAATTTCTCTAATTTTTTTATCAGATTCTGGTATATTATCTAAAAAAATTTCAAAACCTAAAACACTTTCAGCTTTTAGATCAATTTTTTTAATAATTGAAGGATGGATTTCTCCAAAGTAAGCAAGCTCTGGTCCATTAATAGATTCTAATGATAATGACCCTGACCTTCCTGGATGGTACCATTTTTTTGTTTTATTGCTAATTGATATTTTTGATGAATGAATCCCAATTTCATTTAATGTTCTTAAGACATCATTTTTAATATCGAAAACGTCAAAGCTTCTTTCTTTTTCAATCCAGTTTTTTCTTGAATACTTTCCAGTTTTAATTGCACCAACCATAGTTGATTGATTTCCAGATTGTTTTCCTTTGAATACTGGGCCAATCTCAAATATCATTAGATCTTCAAAATTCCTGTTTATATTTTTTTTAGCACCAATCATTAAGTTAGAATAAAGTGATGTTCTTAGAACATTTAAATCACTCGAAATTGGATTAGACAATTTAATCTCAGATTTTAGTTCAGAAAAAAGATTATCTACTTTAGAATCAGTAAAAGACCATGTTATAGCTTCTGTAAATCCCTTTGAGGCAACAGCTCTTTGAGAAAAGTGAAAAAGCTTTTGTTTTTTATTTAATGTTTCTTTAATATTTTCTTTTTCAGGAATATTGAGAGGTATTTTGTGATAACCTTTAATTCTTATAAGTTCTTCGATAAGATCTATATCTTCCATAATATCTGGTCTCCACGATGGAGGTGAAACTTTAATACTTTTTTTTCCTTTTTTTACTTCACAGCCTAATGAAGATAGTATTTTCTTGATTTCATCAATTTTCATTGGAAAACCGATTACACTTAAAAATTTTTCATACCTTAACTCTATTAATCTACTATTTTTTTTTAAACTTCCTGCAATAGATAACTTACTAGCTTCCCCTCCACATATATCTAAAACCATGCACATTGCTAATTCTAAACCCATTTTAATTGACTCTGGGTCTATACCTCTTTCAAATCTATATTTAGCATCTGTATCAATATTTAAATTCTTTGATGTTCTGCGAATTTGCGATGGATAGAAATATGCGGACTCTAATAAAATATTTTTAGTTGAAAATTCTGTTCCTGACCTAGTTCCTCCTATAATTCCACCAAGGCCTAATATTCCAGATTTGTCAGTAATAGCACACATATCGTTGTTAAGTGTGTATTTTTTATTATCAAGTGCTTCAAATAATTCTCCTTTTTTAGAATTTCTTACTATTATTTCTTTGTTAATTTTATCTGCATCGTATGCGTGCATAGGTCTATTTAGGTCAAACATTATATAATTTGTAATATCTACAATTGCTGAAATTGGCTTTAAACCTAGGGATATAATTTTTTCTTTAAGCCAATCAGGACTTTCTTTGTTTTGAACATTTTTTATATAAACACTTCCAAAAATTGCACAACCTTGATTTTTTTCTTTAGTTATTGAAACTTTAATTGGTTGCTTAAATTTTTGCTTTATTTTTATTGGAGGCTGCTTTCTTAATTGGCCCAAACCGGAAGCAGCTAAATCTCTAGCAATACCTCTTACCCCCAGGCAATCGGGTCTATTGGGTGTAATTGCTATATCTATAACCTCTTCTAGAGAACTTTTAAAATATTTTTCTCCTATATTTTTATTTTTTTTATTTAATTCAATAATTCCATCTTTATCTGAAGATTGATCAAGCTCACTCCCTGAACAAAGCATACCAAAGGATTCAATACCTCTAATTTTTGCTACCTTTAATTTCATTTTTGTTTTTGGAATGATTGTTCCTGGAGGAGCATAAACAGTTATTAATCCATCTTTTGCGTTTGAAGCTCCACAAACAACTTTTATTAAATCTCCTTTACCTATATCAATATCACAAAGTTTAAGTTTGTCCGCGTTTGGGTGCTTCTGAGACTTGATAATTTTACAAATAATAAAATTATCTAAATCACTATCTGGTGACTTTACATTTTCAACTTCTAAACCAATTTCAGTCAAACGTTCAACAACTTGATTTATATTTGCTTTAGTTGAAAGATGATTTTTCAACCATGACATAGAAATTATCATCTGCTAAGACCTCTATAGTTAGTTGGGACATCGAGAGGATCGAAGCCATAGAATTCTAACCATCTTATATCACTTTCAAAAAAAGCTCTAAGATCATTAATTCCATACTTCAACATAGCTAATCTGTCTAAGCCAACACCAAATGCATATCCTTGATATTGTTTAGGGTTTACTTTTACATTTCTAAGAACATTGGGATGTACCATTCCACAACCGAGAACTTCTAGCCACTTATCTCCTTCACCTATCTTAATTTTTCCATTTTCAATTTTGTATCCAATATCAACTTCTGCAGATGGCTCGGTAAAAGGAAAATGACTTGGTCTGAATCTTATTCTTACTTTTTCAATTTCAAAAAATTTTTTTACAAAATAATATAAACATCCTTTTAGATGTCCCATATTAATATTTTTATCTATATGTAATCCCTCCAGCTGGTGAAACATAGGTGAATGAGTTTGATCGCTATCACATCTATACGTTCGTCCAGGAGCTATGATTTTAAAAGGTGGCTTCCCTTTGAGCATTGTTCTAATTTGAACAGGAGATGTATGTGTTCTTAAAAGTAAATCTTTAGTTTGGTCAAGATAAAAGGTGTCATGCATATCTCTTGCTGGATGATTTTCTGGCGTATTAAGTGCTGAAAAATTGTAATACTCATTTTCAACATCAGGTCCTTCTTCTACAGAAAAACCTATTTCTGAAAAAATAGAAGTAACTTCGTCTATTACTTGTGAAACTGGGTGAATTTTTCCTGAAAAATATGTTCGTCCTGGTAAAGTTATGTCAACTTTTTCAGTTTTAAGTTTTTTATTAATTTCTAGTTGATCAAAATCATTAAGTTTTTTTTCTAGAATTTCTGTTACCTTAATTTTTAAAGAATTAAGATTTGCAGCATATTCTTTTCTTTTCCCCTGTTCTAAGTTTCCTATTTTTTTAAAAAGCTCAGTAAGAATACCTTTTTTTCCAAAAATCTCTGTTTTAGTTGCATCATAAGAATTTCTATTACTTATATTTTTTATCTTATTTAGAATATCAGACTCAATTTTATTAAAATTTTCCATATAAAATCTCTTTGTGATTCTTTATACTTTATTAGAATAATAGAATTATTCTAATTAGTTAAGGGAGGATTGAACTTTTTTTACAATAGATTTAAACGCTTCTGGGTTATTATACGCTATATCAGCTAAAACTTTTCTATCTAACTTGATCCCAGACTTAATTAATCCATTAATAAACTTAGAATACGTTATTCCTTCTGCTCTTACTCCTGCATTGATTCTTTGTATCCATAAAGATCTAAATTCTCTTTTTTTGTCTCTTCGGTCTCTATAAGCATATTGCATAGCTTTTTCTAGAGCTTGTTTAGCTACACGAATAGTATTTTTTCTTCTGCCCCATTGGCCTTTTACTTGTTTTAAAACTTTTTTATGTTTTGCGTGACTTGTTACACCTCGTTTTACTCTAGACATTCTATCCTCTCAGACTATAGGGCATATATGACTTAACAATTTTTCCATCTTGTTTAGACATAATTGTTGTTCCCCTTTGTTTTCTTATTTGTGAATTTGTTCTTTTAATCATTCCATGTCTTTTTCCTGCCTGAGGCATTTTTACTTTACCACTTGCAGTAAATTTAAATCTTTTTTTTGCTGAGCTTTTTGTTTTTAGTTTTGGCATAAATTAACGCAATGTATACAAAGTTTATATTTAATTTACAATAAAATTATAATTTTAATTAGGCTGAATAATCATAATGATCTGTCTTCCTTCAAACTTTGGCCTAACTTCAACCTTTCCAACGCTCGCTGTATCGTTAGATATACGCTCCATAAGCTTATAGCCTAGATCCGTATGTTGCATTTCTCTACCTTTAAATCTCACTGTAAATTTAACTTTATCACCTTTCTCTAAAAATTTTTGTGCGTTCTTAATCTTAAAAGTATAATCATGAATTTCTGTAACAGGTCTTAACTTAATTTCTTTTAAATTTACAATCTTTTGTTTTTTTTTAGATTTATTAGCTTTTTTTTGCATGTCGTATCTATATTTTCCAACATCAACAATTTTACATACTGGTGGTTTAGCATTTGGAGAAATTTCTATTAAGTCTAAACCCTCTTGCTTCGCCATATCAATTGCATCCTTCGTGGCAAACGTTCCTAAGTTTTGTCCATCACTACTTATAACTTGAATTTCTAACGACCTAATTCTTTCGTTGGTCCTTGGACCTTTAGGTTTTCTATTCTGAAAATAATTTTTTTTTGGGTATACCACTTAATTTTTTAAAAAATTGCTAGTTTGAGATATTTTCTTAATCGCCTTTTCAAGCGGTAGGGTTTCCTGTTTTTCAGATCCCAATCTTCTAATTGTAACACTTTCATCTGTAACCTCTTTTTCTCCACAAATTATTAATAGTGGCACTTTCGCCAATGAATGTTCTCTAATTTTATAACTTATTTTTTGGTTTTTTAAATCCATTTCTGTGTTTATACCTGCTTTAACAAATTGTTCAAATATCTTTTTTGCATAATTATCAAATTCTGATGAAATTGGAAGAACAATTGCCTGTAAAGGTGATATCCATAAGGGTAATTTACCTGCGTAATGTTCAATTAATATTCCAATAAATCTTTCAAGTGATCCGAATAATGCCCTGTGTAACATTACTGGAGCTTTCTTTAATCCATCTTTATCAACATAAGAGGCACCAAGTCTTGATGGAAGGTTTAAATCTACTTGCAAAGTTCCACATTGCCAATCTCTTCCAATAGCATCTCTCAAAACAAACTCAATTTTTGGTCCATAAAATGCACCTTCTCCCTTATTAATTTCGTATTTTATTTTTGCTTGTTTGATTGCTTTTAATAAAGCTGCTTCTGATTTATCCCATATGGAGTCATCACCGACTCTTTTTTTAGGTCTATCGGAATACTTTAATAAAACATTTTCAAATCCTAGATCTTTATAAATTTCTAATATTAAATTAGTAACACTTAAACATTCATTAGTAATTTGATCATCTGTACAAAAAATATGAGCATCATCTTGTGTAAATGCTCTTACTCTTAATAATCCGTGTAGAGCACCTGAGGGTTCGTACCTGTGTACTTTACCAAACTCAGATAATTTAAGAGGAAGATCTCTGTAACTTTTAAGACCCTGGTTAAATACTTGGATCGTTCCAGGACAATTCATTGGTTTAATAGCAAAAACTTTATCATCTGGTGTTTCTGAAACGAACATATGTTCTCCAAACTTCTCCCAATGTCCTGATTTCTCCCATAGTGATTTGTCTAATAATTCTGGAGTATTGATCTCCTTATAGCCTGCTTTTTTTTGTTTAAATCTCATATAGTTGATCAATGTTTGAAATAATGTCCAACCTTTTTCATGCCAGAAAACTGCTCCAGGACTTTCCTCCCTAAAATGGAATAAATCCATCTCTTTTCCAAGCTTTCTATGATCTCTTTTTTCTGCCTCCTCTAATCTTAAAAGATATTCATCAAGTTCTTTTTTATTATTCCAACAAGTCCCGTATATCCTTTGTAACATTTCATTTTTTGAATCACCTCTCCAGTATGCTCCTGAAACTTTAGTAAGTTTAAAGGCTTTTCCAATTTTTCCTGTAGATGGCAAATGTGGTCCTTTGCATAAATCATGCCATTTTCCATGATGATAAATGGAAACTTCCTCATCTACTGGGATATCTTTTATTATTTCTGCTTTATAAAACTCTCCAATTTTTTTAAAATGTTCAATAGCCTTATCTCTTTTCCAAACTTCTCTTGTTGTCAATTCATCTCTATCAACAATATCTCTCATTTTATTTTCTATTTTTTTAAGATCATCTTTTGTAAAGGGTTCTTTTCTTGAAAAATCATAATAAAAACCATCGTCGATAACTGGTCCAATTGTAACCTGGGTACCTGGATATAATTCTTGCACTGACATAGCTAAAATATGTGCAGCATCATGTCTTATAACTTCTAAACCTTCTTTATCTTTACCGGTAATAATTTTTACATCTGCATTTGTTTTGATAACAAAACTTAGATCTTTAGGTTTTCCATCTACATGCATTACACAAGCAGATTTAGCTAGCGATGTGCTAATTTTTTTAGCTATTTCAAATCCATCTATATTTTTATTAAACTGAATTTTTTTACCGTCTGGTAGTTTTATATTTGGCATTAATAAGTTTTAAGTTAAGTCTATCAATTTTTTATATTCAGTAAAGGTAGTCTGACACATTTTATCAACATCAAATTTTTTCATTACGTTTTTCCTACCTTCAAAACCTAGTGATTTCAATGAATTGTAATCTTTTTCCATAACCATTGTTATTTTATTTGCTAAATCTCTTGAATCCCCACTTCTAAATAAAAATCCTGTTTTGTCTTTGACTATTGTTTCTTTGGATCCTCCTATGTCACTTGCTATAATTGGTATCTCCATTGATTGGGCTTCAACAGAAACTCTACCAAATGCTTCTGGTTCAACTGAACAAGAACATACCAGGTTAGCAATTCGATAAGCAACTGGCATTTCTTTGCAATGATCAATAAATTTAATCATTTTTTGTAACCTGTATTGATCAACTAAACCTAAAAGTTTTTTTTTATAAACATTTCTACCTTGATCATTTCCAAGAATTATTCCCTGCAAAGGTTGAGCATTTTCTCTTTCGGTTAATATTTTAATTGCTTCAATAAATATTTTTTGACCTTTCCATGAAGTTAATCTCCCAGGTAATAAAATTATGAATTTATTTCTATCTATCTTGTATTCGCTTAAAAATTTATCTAATTTAATAGATGAGATTTTTTTTGGATTAAAATAATTTGTATTAATTCCTCGAAAAATGACTAAAAGTTTTCTTTTTTTATTTTGAAAGAAACTTGAGTAATTTTCATTAATATGAGAAAAAATAAAGTTAGATCCTGCTATAACTAATTTAGATCTAACCATTACTGAATTATAAAATTTTTTTATTTTATTACTAAAGTTATATGTACCATGGAATGTTGTAACAAATTTTCTAAAAGTAATTTTTGTTGCGAATAAGCATGACCATGCAGGAGCTCTACTTCTAGCATGTACAATGTCTATATTGTAAAGTAATATTATAAAAGAGATCAGCACTATGTTTAACAAAATTATGATTGGATTTTTTGATTGCACGGGTAGCCTAAAAACTTTAACTTTTTTTTTATCTATAAATTTTAATAGTTCTCCACCACTTGTAATTAAAAATGACTTACAATTTTGTTCAGGTAGAAAGTGTGCCAAATCGTAACATCCTGTTTCTGCACCCCCGTACCCTAATTTAGGTATAACTTGTAAAACTTTTATATTTTTTTTCATTACTTTAAAATATTATAATACGTAGATGAGTTACAAAAGATCTAAATACTTTTTAGCTACAACTAAAAGAAAAATCAAGTATTTGCATTTTAAAACTAATAGTGGTGTAGCAATAGTTTTCTTTCATGGCTTTATGTCAGATATGGTAGGAAAAAAACCAAAATCAATTCAAAAATTTTGCAAAAAATATAGTTTGGAATTTTTAAAATTTGAATATTCTGGTCATGGAAGATCTAGTGGTAAATTTGTTAAAGGAAATATATCTCAATGGACCGACGATGCTAGACAGTTAATAAAATCTAAAATTAACAAAAAAAAAAAATTAATTTTTATTGGATCCAGTATGGGTAGCTGGATAGCATTAAATTTATTTAATTCATTTAGAAAAAAGATAAAGGGTTTTATTGGCATATCTTCGGCACCAGAATTTCTTGATAACTTAATGTGGAAAAAATTTACTAAAAAAATTAAGAAAATAATATTAACAAAAAATATATATCATCTTACGCATGGAGGTTTTACTTATCCTCTTACTAAACAATTAATTTTTGATGGAAGAAAAAATAAAGTATTAAATAATAAAATAAATTTAAAAATTCCTATTATCTTATTTCATGGCCTAAATGATAAAGTAGTGCCAATTAAATTTTCAAAAAAAATATTTAATATTTGTTATAAATCAAAAAGAAAAATAATAAAAATTAAAAATGGTGACCATAGCTTGTCTAAAAAAAATGATTTAAAAAAAGTATGCAAAGAATTACATAATTTGGTTTTTAATGGCTTTTAATCCTTCTTTAAAAGTTGGATACATAAGTTCATAGTTAAAGTATTTTTTCATTTTGGAATTTGCTACTTTTTTTGACTCTTTATAAAAATCTTTTAACATTTTGTTTTCTATATTTTTTTCATCAATTTTTTTTACTAGATTTATTTTAGTTAGTTTTGATGCATATTTTGCAACCTCTTCATTAGAGCATGGATAATCATCTGATATATTAAAAACATTTCCTGGATTATAAATTTTTAAAGAAAGAGTTAAAATTTTAGCAATATCTTCTATATGTATTCTAGAAAAAAAATGATTTTTTTTTTTAACTACTTCAAGATTTCCGAGTTTAAGCCTTTTTATAATATTATTTTCTTGCGAATAAATTCCAGATAAGCGAAATATTTGAATCGGTAGATGAAACTTTTTATACAAATCTATCCATTTATTTTCAGCATTTAATCTTGCTAATCCCCTTTTTGTATTTGGTTTTGGTATACTATTTTCGTTAACCCACTTTCCTTTCTTATCTCCATAAACACTAGTTGCTGATAGGTAAGTTACCCAATCAAATTTATCTGTTTTAAAATTTCTGCCAAATTTTTTTAGGACTAAATCTGAATTATTTTTTGGAGGTATCGAAATTAAAACTTTATTAGAAGAGTTTAATTGCTTAATTAAATCATTATCAAAATTATCATCACAAAAGTGATATGATTTGTACTTTTTTCCATTAAATTTTTTTAATTGAGTTTTATAAGTATTAGTTGTAATTAAATCAAATTTAAAATTATTTTGTACTAAATTATTTACAAAATATTTTGCAACCTGCCCAAACCCAAAACAAAAAAGTTTAAAATTTTTTTTCATTTAATTTTATATAGCTTTTAAAATATTTTTTTTGAGTGATAAAGGTTCCTTTAATTTATCAAGCATCTCTTTTGGACAAACTTGTTTGAAGTTTTTTAGCTCATCTTTGTAATTATTCAATATTTTTTTAGCTATTTTTGATTGTGTTTCTTTAAAATGTTCATCAATTAATTTTTTTAAATAATTTTTCCAATAGTCAGTTTCGATTGATTGCCAAACTACAGAATTTGAATTTACATAATTTTCGAATTCGTTATTGGGATCATATACAAAAGCCATCCCGCCAGTCATTCCTGCCGCAAAATTATCTCCCACTTTGCCTAAAATAACAACATTGCCACCAGTCATATACTCACATCCATTAGAATCACATCCTTCAATCACTGCTTCTGCTCCAGAGTTTCTAACAGCAAATCTTTCTCCAGACTGTCCAGAAGCAAAAAGTTTACCTGAAGTTGCTCCATAAAGAACTGTATTACCTATAATTGTATTTTCTTGGCTAATTAAGTTGCTTTCTTTAGGTGGGCTAATAGCTATAGTAGCTCCTGATAGTCCTTTGCCAACATAATCATTTGCATCACCTATAACATTAAGCTTTAAACCTTTTGCTGCAAATGCACCCAAAGATTGACCTGCTGAACCATACAAGTTTATTTTGATATAATCATTTTCTATATTTTCATTTTTAAACTTTTTGTAAATATAATGTGATAATCTAGTGCCAATTGCCCGATTTGTATTTTTTATGTTATATTTTTTTTCTATTTTATTTTTTTTATCAAATAAAATTTTAATATCATTATAAATTTTTTCATCTAAAGAGTCTGGAACTTTATTAATTAAAGTATTTGTAGAATACCTTTTATTTTCACCTGGGTCTGCTTGCACTAACAATGGACTTAAATCTAAATCATCTAAATCTGAAGTTCCTCTACTTACCTGTTTTAAAAGATCAGTCCTGCCAACAATTTGATTTAAATTTTTAAAACCAAGATCTGCTAAAATTTCTCTAACTTCTTGAGCAATAAAACTAAAAAGGTTTACAACTTTTTCTGGTGTACCAGTAAATCTTTTTCTCAAATCTTCATCTTGTGAGCAGACACCTACAGGACAAGTATTTGAGTGACATTGTCTCACCATTATACATCCCATAGCTACTAATGAAGTAGTTCCAATACCAAATTCTTCAGCTCCCATCATTGCAGCTATAACGACATCTCGGCCTGTTTTAATACCTCCGTCAGTTCTCAATGTAGTTTTATGTCTTAAACTATTTAGTGTTAATATTTGATTAACTTCAGTAAGTCCCATTTCCCATGGTATTCCAACATGCTTAACACTAGTTTGTGGGCTAGCACCTGTGCCACCTGAATGTCCCGAAATTAATATTACATCGGCCTTTGCTTTTGCGACGCCAGCAGCAATAGTCCCTACTCCACTTGAAGCTACTAATTTTACACCAACCCTTGCATTTGGATTTGACTGTTTGAGATCGTAAATAAGTTGAGCTAAGTCTTCTATAGAATAAATATCATGGTGAGGTGGAGGAGATATTAGTGTTACGCCAGGAGTGGAATGTCGAAGTTTTGCTATTTCTTTCGTTACTTTAAAACCTGGAAGTTGTCCACCTTCTCCTGGTTTAGCACCTTGAGAAATTTTTATTTCTATTTCAGAACAATTGTTTAAATACTCAACAGTTACTCCAAATCTTGCTGAAGCTATTTGTTTAACTTTAGAATTGGCACTATCTCCATTGTCTTTTTTTAAAAATCTTTTTGGGTCTTCCCCACCTTCTCCACTACATGACGCTGCGCCAATTCTGTTCATAGCTATTGCTAAAGTCTCGTGTGCCTCTGAAGATAGAGCTCCGTGTGACATACTCCCGCTTCCAAATCTTTTTCTTAAGCTTTTAACTGACTCAACTTCATTTATATCAATTGCTTTACCTAATTTTTTAAAATCTAAAAGATCTCTTAAATTTATTATAGGTAGATCATAGATTGCTTTAGCATATTGTTTATATATTTTGTAAGAGTTAGATCCTACTGCATTTTGTAACATATGAATTAACCTACCTTGGTACTGGTGAGTTTCTCCATTTTTTCTATATTTGTAAATTCCACCAATAGGCAAAATAAATACATTTTTTTGAAAAGCTTTTTTATGTAATTCTTTTATTTTTTTTTCAATCCCAGCAATTCCAATTCCTGATATTCTTGATACCATACCTGGAAAATATTCCGCTACAACAGACCTACTTAATCCTACAGCTTCAAAATTGCACCCACCTCTATAAGCACTTAAAACTGATATACCCATTTTTGACATGATTTTTAGCAAACCATTATCTACAGATTTTACATATCTCTTAATACATTCTTCAAAATTAAAATTTCCAAATAATTTTTTTTCGTATCTTTGGTGAACTGAGTCAAAAGCTAAATATGGATTAATTGTTGTTGCTCCAACACCTAACAAAACTGCAAATGAATGTGTATCTAAAGCCTCACATGTCTGGACGTTGATTGAAGTAAATCCTCTTATACCCAAGTTTATTAATCTTGAATTAATAGCTCCTATAGTTATAGCCATAGGTATAAAGGATTTTTTTTCACTAATTTCTTTATCACTTAAAACTAGATGTTTAACTCCTTCTCGAACAGCTATTTCTGCTTCTAAACGTAATTCATGTAATCTTTCTTTAAGACTTTTATTTATATCAAAAGTACAATCTAATACTCTTATACTGTTTTTGAAAAATTCTGAAAATTTTTCAAATTGGGAGTTTGATAAAACTGGACTTTCCAAAACGTAAATATTTTCTTCTGTTAAATTTTCAAAATCTAAAATATTTCCTGTATTCCCAAAACGAGTTTTTAAACTCATAACTTCATTTTCTCTTAAAGAATCTATTGGTGGGTTTGTTACTTGACTAAAATTTTGCTTAAAAAAATGAGACAATGGCCTATATTTTTCTGAGAGAACTGCTGCTGGAGTATCATCTCCCATTGACCCTACAGCTTCTTTTGAATCCTCAACCATTGGATGAAGAATAATTTCAAGGTCTTCAATATTCATTCCAGCTATAAATTGTCTTCGTCTTAATTCATCACCGGTAAAAATAAATTTTTCGTTTGAAATAGAAAATTTTTTATCTAAGTCAATTATCTGTTTATTGTATTTTTTATAGTCTTTTGAAATTTTATTTTTAAGACTTTTGCTATCATAAACTTGACCCTTATTCAGATCAATTGCAATAGCTTGTCCAGGCCCTAATCTACCTTTAAAAATAACTTTTTCGTTTGGAATTGAAATCATTCCAGTCTCTGAGCCCGCAAATAAAAGTTCGTCTGAAGTAACTGTGTATCTTAAAGGTCTCAAACCATTTCTATCTTGGGCTGCAATAATCCATTTACCATCAGTAGCAGCTATTGCCGCTGGTCCATCCCAAGGCTCAATTGTACTATTTAGAAAATTAAATAATTGTTGATGTGCTTTTGATACTGTTTTTCTTCTTTTAGACCAGGCGTCAGGTATCAGCATAAGTTTGGCTAGCGGGACTGTTTTTCCTGATCTAACTAATAATTCAAAAACATTATCTAAAGCTGCTGAATCTGAATTTCCATCAACAATAACTGGTTTTAAATCATTTATGTTTTTAAATAGTTTATTGCTCATATCCTGTTCGTGAATTTTCATCCAATTAATATTTCCTTTGATTGTATTAATTTCTCCATTATGCGCTAAAGTTCTAAAAGGTTGTGCCAAATCCCAGCTGGGAAAAGTATTCGTAGAATATCTTTGATGAAAAATTGCAAATCTAGAAACAAATCTTTTATCATTTAAATCAGGATAAAAATCAGATAATGATTCTGCTAAAAACATGCCTTTATAAATAATTGATCTTGAACTAAATGAAGAAATATAAAAATCTTTTTGTTTTAAAATATTAGATTGTTTTTCTATTTTTTTTCTAATGAAAAATAAATCTCTTTCTAATTCATCACCCTTTAAATCTACATTATTAGATTTAAAAATAACTTGGACAATTTCTGGTCTATTGTTTTCGGCTTTTTGACCAAGTACTTTAGTATTAACAGGTACCTGTCTCCATCTATAAACGTAGTAATTTTTCCTTAAAAGCTCATTTTCAACTATAGTTTTGCATTTTTCTTGGGATATATAGTCATTCCTTGGTAAAAAAATCATTCCAACACAAATTTCGCCTTTATCATGCCTACGGCCCGCATTCTCTATTCTTTCAATAAAAAATTCTTTTGAGATTTCAATGTGTATACCAGCGCCATCACCTGTTTTACCATCTGCATCTACAGCACCACGGTGCCAAACAGCTTTTAATGCTTGTATTCCAAAATCAACTACCTGACGTGTTTTTTTTCCATTTGTTGTTGCTACAAAACCTACTCCGCACGCGTCATGTTCAAAACTAGGATCATAAATTTTACCATCTATTAATTTTTTTAAATTTTTTTTATATAAATTCATTTTATGCAGCTTTTATTTTATTAAATTTTTTGGCATCTAAATGTTTTTTAATAGACATTGCTACATCTCTACCATCCTTGATTGCCCATACTACTAGTGATGCTCCTCTAACTATGTCACCTGCTGCAAAAGTTCCAGGAATACTTGTTTCCATAGTTTTTAAGTTAACTTTTAAAGTTCCTAATTCTGAAACAGAAAGATTTGTATTGTTAAATAATTTGGGTAAATTTTCTGGATCAAATCCCAGAGCCTTAATTGCTATATCAGCTTCTATTACAAAATCAGAATTAGGGATAGGTTCAGGTTTTCTTCTACCCGATGAATCTGGTTCACCAAGTTTCATTTTTTCTATAACTAATGAAGAAACTTTTTCTTTTCCAAGAAATTTTTTTGGATTTGATAACCAAATAAACTTGATTCCTTCTTCTTCAGCATTATTTACTTCTCTTGCTGAACCAGGCATATTTTCTTTATCTCTTCTATATATACATTTTACTGATTTTGCATTCTGTCGTATAGCAGTTCTAACACAGTCCATTGCTGTATCTCCACCTCCGATAACAACAATATTTTTATTTTCAGCATTTAAGGTTCCATTATCAAATTGTTTAACTTTATCTCCTAAACCTTTACGATTTGAGGCTGTTAAAAATTCCATTGCTGGAAATATATTTTTTAAATTATGTCCAGGTAAATTAACTTCTCTTGCCTTATAAACTCCTGTAGCAATAAGTACTGCATCATGTTTTTTTTGTATTTCCTCAAATAAAATGTCCTTGCCTACTTCAATACCTTGTTTAAAATTTATACCACTTTTTTTTAGTAAGTTAGTACGTCTTTCAACTATATTTTTTTCTAATTTAAAATTGGGTATACCATATATTAGTAAGCCACCTGATCTATCGTATCGATCATATATAGTTATTTTATAACCAAATTTTCTTAACTCTTCTGCGCAAGCTAAGCCGGCTGGGCCACTTCCAATAATTCCAACTGATTGATCTAATTCTTTTTCGATTTTTATTGGTTTGATCCAATTTTTTTCCCAAGCTGTATCGGTAATGTATTTTTCTACAGATCCGATCGTTACTGTTCCATGTCCAGATTGTTCAATTACACAATTACCTTCACAAAGTCGATCTTGTGGACATATTCTTCCACAAATCTCTGGCATATTATTTGTACTATGAGCTAGTTCACTTGCTTCTTTAAGTCTGCCTTCAGCAGTTAATTTTAGCCAATCTGGAATATTGTTATGTAAAGGACAATGAATTTGACAAAACGGAACACCACATTGAGAGCATCTACTTGATTGTTCTTTTGCTTTTTCATTAATAAATTCTTCATAAATCTCATCAAAATCATCGACTCTTTTTTCTACATTCCTTTTAATCGGAGTCTGTTGATCTACCTTTGTAAATTTTAACATTTTTTCTGACATATGTTGCCTCGTAATGACCTTTTTATAACAATATATATATGCCTTAAAGCATTTTTAGGACATAATAACTGACCTATATATTAAAAAATCCAGCAAAATAGTAATTTATATTACATACCTGCTATGCAATAATACAGATGTGCTCTCATCTATAGAAATTTTAATTTTAGCTGCAATACAGGGTATTTCTGAATTTTTACCTGTTAGTTCTGCTGCACATATTTATTTAATTTCTAATTATTATAATTTCATCAATCAAAATATATTGATAGATATTTGCCTTCATCTTGGATCTTTAATTGCAATAATAACTTATTTTATAAAGGATTTACTTAGTTTTGTTAAAAATAAAAAATTTTTAATTAAAATTTTGATTGCAACCCTACCCATAATTCCTTTTGGTTTTGTAATTTATAAAACAGGACTTATTAATCAACTAAGAAGTTTAGAAGTTATAGGATGGATGACTTTGGTGTTCGGAATTGTTTTATATTTTAGTGATAAATCGAAAATAGATAAAAAAATTGAAGCTAACTTTTCATTCAGATCTGCAATCGTGATAGGTTTATACCAAGCCCTTGCTTTAATACCAGGAGTAAGTCGATCCGGTATCACTATAACAGCTGGAAGGATGTTAGGTTTTGATAGATTTGACTCAGCAAAAATATCATTTTTTCTAGCAATACCGACTTTAACAGCTGCAAGCTTTTTAGGAATATATAATATTTATAAAGAGGGAAGTGCTGAACTGAATTTTTTAGCTATAATAGCTGTAATATTTTCTTTTATTTTTTCTTATATTACAATATCACTTTTTTTAAACTTTATAAAAAAATTTAGTTTAAAAATATTTATAATCTACAGAATAATTTTAGCTATAGTTTTATTATCTATAGTTTATTTTCCTAAATCCTTTTTATAGATAGGGGCTATTTGTGAAAGAACTACACCAGATAAAATAAACAAACAACCAATAATATTATTTAATCCTAAAATTTGATCTAGGATTATCCATGCAGCAACAGCTGCAAAAACTCCTTCTAAAGAAAATATTATAGCTGCTGGTGCTGGCGAAATCTTTTTCTGTGCATATATTTGTAGAGTAAACGCAATACCTCCAGATAATGCTCCAGCATAAATTATTGAAACCGATTCATTTAAAATATTTGCAAAAGTTATTGTTTCAAAATATATAGCAAAAAAAATTGAAATAATTGAAACTACTAAAGCTTGTAACGCTCCAAAAAATAAAGGTAAATTAAAAATTTTAATAAAATTTCCAATAAATATTATATGCAAACTCCAAAAGAGAGCACATATAATAACTAGGCTATCTCCAAATCTAACAGTGGCATTTGAAAAATCACTTAAAAGATACACTCCTGCTATACAAAATAAAACAGATGGCCAAATACTCCAGTGTGGTACCTTTGAATAAAATAAAAAAAGAATAATTGGTACCATGGGAACGTAAAAAATTGTAAAAAAAGCTGCATTTGCTACATCAGTATAAAGTAAGGCGGCCTGCTGAACATACGTACCCAAAAATAAAAATAAACCAATCCAAAAAAGTAATTTAAAAAACAACTTTTTATCTTTATTTATCTCACTAGCAATTTTATTTTTTTCAAAAATTAAGGCGAATGGTATTATTGAAAGAAAACCAATAAAAAACCTGGTTCCGTTAAAAGTTAATGGACCAATTTTGTCCATTCCAGTATCTTGAGCTATAAATGTTGTTCCCCATATAAAAGTGCATAAAAAAGCACTCAATAAAGACATCGTTTTGGTCATACGTTTAAACTGCTAGTTTATAAGCAAAATCTTTACCTAAACTTTCTTTGAGATGTACGCAAAATCTAGCACCTTCAGCACCATCAATAATTCTATGATCATAAGATAATGACAAAGGAAGCATAATTCTACTTTCATACTTGTCTTTAATAAAAACTTGTTTTTTTTCTGCTCTTCCAACGCCTAAAATCGCTACTTCTGGCTGATTAATAATTGGTGTAAAGAAACTTCCACCAATACTACCTAAACTTGAAATAGTCATTGAACCACCATAAAACTCTTTTTTTTCAATTTTAAGTTCAGAAGAAAGCTTACTTACTCTCTTTAATTCTTTTCCAAGACTGGTTATATCTTTTTTATCAGCATCTCTAATTTTGGGAACCATTAAACCATGAGGCGTGTCTACTGCAATACCTATATGATAATATTTTTTATATATAACACTTTTTTTTTCTAAATCTAAAGAACAATTGAAATTTGGATAATCTTTAAGTGCTTTAACTACAGCTCGAATTATAAAAGCTAGTGGTGTAACTGAAATTTTTTTTCCTGTATATAAGTCTCTTAAAGATTTTCTAAATATTTCCATTTCTGTAATGTCTGCTTCATCGTGCTGAGTAACATGTGGAATTTCACTCCAAGATTTTTGTAAATGAGGTCCAGCAATTTTTTTTATTCTTGGTATAGGTTTAACATCAATTTTTCCAAAGTCAGAATGATCATACTCTTGCTTAGTGGTTGCCGTTTCTTTTACTATTTCTTTTGAAAGAGATTGTTTAACAAACTTCTTTATGTCTTCCTCATTAATTCTACCTTGTCTTTGTGATCCTTCTATTAAATGTAAATCTGCACCAATCTCTCTTGCAAATTTTCTAACTTTTGGACTTGCATTTACTATAGATGTTTTTTTTTCAGTCATTATTATAATATCGTTGGTATAGGTTTATTTTTATTAATTTTATACTTTTTTATTGCTTTTTCTGCTTCATTTGAAGGAATAAGTTGTTCTTTTGCTAAAGCGCTTAAAGTATAAGTTACAATATGTTCCTTATCGACTTCAAAAAATTTTCTTAAATTTTTTCTACTATCACTTCTACCGTAACCATCAGTTCCTAATGAATAAAATGCTTTTGATGTATAAGGCCTTATCTGATCGGCAAAACTTCTCATATAGTCGGAAGCGGCAATAATTGGGCCTTCTCGCTTATTTAAACACTCCTCTACATAGGATTTTATTGGTTTTTCTGTTGGGTTCCTCAAGTTTTTTCTTTCAGTTTCCATTCCATCTTTTCTAAGCTCATTAAAGCTAGTTACACTCCAAACATCACAATCAATATTATATTCTTCACTTAGTATCTTAGCAGCAGCTATCATTTCTCTTAAAATTGTTCCACTACCTAACAATTGAACTTTAGTTTTTCCTTTATTATTAAATTCTTTAAACAAGTACATTCCTTTAAGAATACCTTTTTTACAATTTTTTGGCATTTCTGGATGTTGATAATTTTCATTCATTGTAGTTAAATAATAGAAAACACTTTCTTGTTGGTCATGCATTCTTTTCAGGCCTTCTCTAAATATAATTGCTAACTCATAAGCAAATGTTGGGTCATAACTAACGCAGTTAGGGATGGTAGAGGCCATTATTTGACTATGTCCATCTTGATGCTGTAAGCCCTCTCCAGCTAAAGTTGTTCTTCCTGACGTTGCTCCAATTAAAAATCCTCTTGTTTGAGAATCTCCTGCAGCCCAAATAAGATCCATAACTCTCTGAAAACCAAACATAGAATAGAAGGTGTATACTGGCACCATTTCTAGATCATGATTTGTATAAGAAGTGCCAGCAGCAATAAAAGAAGACATCGCTCCGGTCTCGGTTATGCCTTCTTCTAACACTTGCCCTTTTTTATCCTCTCTATAGGAACTTAATTGATCCGAGTCTTCTGGTTCATACTTTTGCCCTTCATGAGCATAAATTCCAATTTTTCTAAAAAAGCCTTCCATACCGAATGTTCGAGCTTCATCTGGTATTATTGGAACTAATCTTGGTGATATATTTTTATCTCTCAACAAATTTGTTAACATTCTAACTAACGCCATTGTAGTTGACATTTCTCTATCACCAGATGACTTAAGCATATTTTCAAATATATCTTTTACAGGCTTTTTAATAGGTTTTGCAAAAGAAGTTCGTTCAGGTAAATTTCCACCAAGTTTCATTCTTCTTTCTTTTAAATATTTTATTTCATCTGATTTTTCATCGGGCTTATAGAACTCCACATTTCTGACTTGCTTGTCTGTAAGTGGGATGTCAAAACGATCTCTAAAATAAAGTAAATCTTCTTCTCCCAGTTTTTTTTGTTGATGGGTTATATTTATACTTTCTCCTGATTTTCCCATACCATAACCCTTTATGGTTTTTGCGAGAATTACAGTAGGTTTTCCTTTAGTTTTCATTGCTTCATCATAAGCTGCATAAACTTTGTGTGGATCATGACCTCCTCTGTTAAGTTTCCAAATATCTTTATCAGTCATTGTTGAAACTAAATTTTTTAATTCTGGATATTTGCCGAAGAATTTTTCTCTTACATATGAACCGTCGTTAGCTTTAAATGCTTGGTATTCTCCATCTACACATTCATTCATTCTTTTAATTAATAAACCAGTTTTATCTTTAGCTAGTAATTGGTCCCAATAAGAACCCCAAATAACTTTTATTACATTCCATCCTGCTCCTCTAAATATGCCTTCGAGTTCTTGAATAATTTTACCATTACCCCTAACAGGGCCGTCTAATCTTTGTAAATTACAATTAATAACAAATATAAGATTATCTAATTTTTCTCTTGAGGCTAAACTTATTGCTCCCAAAGATTCAGGTTCATCCGTTTCTCCATCACCTAAAAAAGCCCAAATTTTTCTATTCTCATTTTTTATTAAACCTCTATTAATTAAATATTTTGTAAATCTTGCTTGATATATAGATAGTACTGGCCCAATACCCATTGAGACTGTTGGAAATTGCCAAAACTTTGGCATTAACCATGGGTGAGGATATGATGAAAGTCCATCAACATCTACTTCTTGCCTAAAATTTCCTAACTGTTTAGCTGAAAGTCTTCCTTCTAAAAAAGCCCTAGCATACATTCCTGGAGCACTATGTCCTTGAAAATAAACTAGATCACCTCCGAATTTATTATTTTTTGCACGCCAAAAATGATTCAT
>MDSV01003600.1_pt1 | contig 31546 bp, 30 predicted proteins | sample 810851 | NCBI WGS metagenome assembly MDSV01 (sample SAMN05326640, study PRJNA326480) | marine metagenome | isolation source: seawater | place: Atlantic Ocean: North East | collected 2012 | reverse complement strand
TTGCACCTTCATTAGATTTTTCTCAAGAAATAGCATTTGAAAATGACTTCTTAGAAAAAGAAATCAAGCAACCAAAGATTAAAGTAGATTCAACCTATAATCCATTTGAGACACAAAGCTATTATAACCTAGATCCGAAGGTAGAATTAATAGAAAAAGACTATGTACAGACTACTCTATCAGAAGATTTTGGGTCAGATCATAAAATGGGTACGTTAAGTCAAATTGGAAATTATTTCATACTAGTATCCAACCAAGACAGTCTTCTATTAATACACCAAAGAAGAGCCCACAAGCGTATTTTGTTTGAATACTTCAAAAGTATCCTGAGTAAACAAAAAGGACAATCCCAGCAATTACTTTTTCCAAAGAAAATAAACCTGAGCAAAAATGAATTAGAATCTATAAATAATATGAGACCAAACCTTAATGCATTAGGATTTGTCTTTGAAGATAGTGATAACTCTTTGCTATTCAAAGGAATACCTCCTGAATGCCAAGAAGACAACTTACAAACTGTTATTGAAGATCTAGTTGAAAAAACTAAAGAATCAGAAGAGCTAGAATTAAATAATAGAGAAAAAATAGCAAAAACATTAGCTGCATCACTTGCAATAAGTAAAATTAAGAAACTTGCAGATGAAGAAATGCGATCATTAAAACAAGAGCTTTTAAAATGCGAGACACCTAGTGCATGTCCAAGTGGAAAACGCACTATGATTAATTTAAGAACTACTGAATTAGAGAAATACTTTTAAAATGTACAGACCTACATCATTTAGTCAGCTTCCTGAAGTAGTAAAGAACTTACTTATCATAAATGGATTGTTCTTTTTAGGCACAATCTCATTAAATAATCTAGGAGTTGATCTAACACAGATACTTGCATTACATCAATTCCAATCTGCTAATTTTATGCCACATCAATTGATTACTCACTTCTTTATGCATGCAAATCTCACACATTTACTCTTGAATATGTTTGCACTCTGGATGTTTGGTAAAATTCTAGAGAATGTATGGGGTGGGAAAAGATTCTTAATCTATTATATGTTTACAGGACTGGGTGCTGCTGCACTACATCTAGCCTTTAGTCAATATCAAATCTCTGAATTGACAAATGATATGCCTGGAATCTTAGAATTAGCCAAAAAAGGATTATATAATCCAGGAAATGCTAATTCTCTAAAACTAACTCAATTAGTAGCTACCCCAACTGTAGGTGCTTCAGGTGCGGTATTTGGCATCCTATTAGCTTTCGGGATGTTATTCCCAAATACTTTACTCTACATCTATTTTGCGATTCCTGTAAAAGCAAAATACTTTGTCATAGTATATGGTCTAATAGAAATCTACTCTGGATTAAGTAACAATCCGGGTGATAATGTGGCTCACTTTGCACATCTAGGAGGGATGCTTTTTGGCTTTCTAATAATCAAATATTGGCAGAAGAATAACACCCAATTCTACTAATGACTAACATCTTAAATAATATAAAGAAAGATTTCAAATACGGAACAATCCTAAATAAACTCATTTACATAAATGCAGGAATATTTCTTGCAGTCAGTATATTAGATGTTTTCTCTTTTATGTTTCAATTTAATATCAGACCACTATTAAATAAATTCTATTTATCAGCAAATCTCAGCATCCTTATGAAACAGCCATGGTCATTTATCTCTTATATGTTTTTGCATAATGGATTTCTTCATCTACTCTTTAACATGATCTGGCTTCACTTTAGCGGCAGACTATTTCTGCAATATCTAAAACCAAAACAATTATTAAGCACCTACATAATAGGAGGGCTATTTGGAGGGATACTCTTTATCATCGCATATAATTATGTTCCTGTTTTCCAACCATTAGCTACAGGAGCTTCAGCAGTTGGCGCATCAGCATCAGTATTTGCTATTATGGTTGCTATAGCTACTTATACTCCAAATTATGCTGTACAGTTGCCTTTTATTGGATTCATAAAACTAAAATACTTAGCGATATTTATGGTTATTCTAGATATACTAAGTATTCCAAAAGGAAATGCAGGAGGTCATATAGCACATCTTGGTGGAGCCCTCTTTGGATATCTATATGTTAAGCAACTACAGAAAGGGAAAGATCTAAGCATAAATTTCTCTAATCTATTAGATAAATTTATTAGTCCATTAAAAACAAGAAGAAAGCCTAAGAAAGTATATAAAAGATCGGAATCAGACTATAAATTTAATGAAGAGAAAGCAAGTAGGCAAAAAGAAATCGATAATATACTAGAAAAAATTGCTAATTCAGGTTATGAGAGTCTAAGTAAAGAGGAGAAAGCCATTCTTTTTAGTGCAAGTAAAAAATAAATGAAAGGATTGTCACTAATAAATAAGCTGCTATATTTTCTGAACTCTATCAGTCTATTCCTACTTCTTGGATCTTATCTATCTCCTTATATAAGCCCCCTGCTTTTTTGGCCGATATCATTCATTGGTCTAATATTCCCAATCTTATATATTACTAATATCCTATTCCTAATCTACTGGTTAATTGGGCTTAAGAAGCCAATGTGGGCCAATATCATCATCCTATCAATAGGTATTGGAAATATTAGCAACTACTTAGGAACCTCACCAAATAATAACTCATCTAAAGAAAATATAAAAGTACTAACTTATAATGTACGTCTATTCAACAAGTATAATTGGCTAGAAGAAACCGATGTTAAAGAGAAAATATTTAATTTCTTCAAAACAGAGAATGCAGATATTCTTTGCATACAAGAGTTCTATACCCCTGATGAAATACCCAATTTTAGTTACCCTTATAAGCATATCGGAATGCATAATAGAAAAAGCCAATGGCATATGGCTATTTACAGCAATTACCCTCAAATCAAAAAAGAAACAGTAAATATAGAAGGAAAACAGATGAATAATACCTGTATCTATTCTGATATGATAATTAAAGAAGATACTATCAGAGTCTATAACATACATCTAGCAAGTAATTGGTTTAATAGCTCCGACTATTCTTTTATACAAAATCCTAAGAAGGAGAGACTCAGAGAAGGTCTACTAGGAATAACTAAACGAATGAAAAGTAGTTATAGAAAAAGAGCTCTAGAAGTAGCTGTAATTAAAGAGCATATGACAACGAGCCCATTCCCTCTAATAGTATGTGGAGACTTTAATGACACACCCCTATCCTATGCTTATAAGTCAATTAAAAGAGATCTAATAGATGCTTTTAGCTTCTCAGGGAAAGGCATTGGCAATTCATTTACTAAGATACCAGCACTCAGAATTGATTACATCTTACATGATGAAAGGTTTAGAAGTACTAACTATCAGAAATACAATCAGATCCTATCTGACCATTATGCTGTTAGCTGTGAGATTACTACTCCTTAATTAACAGAAACTCTAGGCGATTAGGATAGATACGCTCCACCTTTACCCCTACAGGTAAGTTATCATATTTTATCTGAGCTGTTTTTTGCTCTTCAGCCTCTGAGGCATCAATATATAATCTTAAAAAATTTGCATCTAAAAGTTGATGTTTATCTTTGGAAAACCTTAGTATAACACTTGCATTTCTAGGAAATAGCTTCATTGAATAGTCGTTCCTAAGATGACGAACCTCTACTTCTTTTGTAATAACCTCTTCAATAAAAGGTTCAACATCTATCTCCACTGCCACAAAATTCGTTTTACATTCCAAACCATTTGGCAGAATAAAAGCAACTTCATAAACTTGATTCTCATCGACTCCATCTAAATCTAATAGTTCAGTTGTAACATTACTGATCGAATCTAACAGACTCTGCTCACCATAAAGAACTACAGAGCTAGGAGTTAATCTTATATCATTAGCCAACCAAAATGTTTGCTTTAGATTAATATCTGCATTTAGTATAACCGGGACTTCTTTCTTAACTCTATTAGCAAAAGGAATAACTATCCTTTCAGGAGTTATAGTCATAATTTCTACTGAGGCATCCAAAATTTCTGCCACATCTTTTCTCTTAGAGTTCATAATCCAGAAAAGATTCTTTCCATTGGCTATCGGCTGGGAATTAGCCACATTATAATTTAAGACAAGCGGGCTGTAGTTAAATAACTGGAATGAAATAATAGAGATACCCGAAGCCTTTACACGCACATGGACATAATCAGCTGGACTAACAACCTCCAACAAGTCGACTGGGTAATTTATATATTTAATTGGTACTAAAAAAGTAGTCTCATGTATCTTTGATAGCATAGTCAAGAACCAGAATGAAAAGGAAATAAAGAAAAAAAAAGCATAAGTATTTAACTTTTTGTTTTTTCTCAAGGTATTCAGAGGGGTCCCAATTACTTTTCTAAAGCTAAAGAACATTATTTCTGCTCAATACTAGCTTCACCATTCATTGATACTGCTGATTTTTCTACTTTTAATACAGTACCACCATGTACTTCAATAATAAAAGTATCTTCTTTTATATCTATAATTTTTCCATGAATACCACCAATAGTAATTATCCTGTCTCCTTTCTTTAATGATAAACGATAGGCACGCTCTCTCTTTTGCTTTTTAACTTGAGGACGAATCATAAAAAAATACATTACGGCAAAGATCATGCCGAACATAATTAATGAACTCATACCTGTTCCTGCTGCTTGTAATAAAATCATAACTAATTATTTTTCAGAAACTAAAACTACTCCTTTTATTATTAATACTTTTATACTTGGTATTGCATTAGTGATCAAAGTTACTGTTTTATTCTGTTTCCCTGACCTTTTCCCACTATTAAAGGTGACTTTAATAATAGTGTCATCTCCTGCTGCAATCGGCCCTTCTGGCCACTCAGGAACTGTACAACCACAACTTCCTTTCACTGAACGAATGATAAGTGGTGCATTACCAATATTCTTTAATTTAAATTCTATGCTAATTGATTCATCTTGATTAATTTCTCCAAAATCAAAAGATTCTTTCTCAAGTGCAATTTCTGGCATTTCAACTTCATCAGCATCTTCATCAGCTGTTAATGGGCTTTGTACTAAATCGATAAGATCTTTTTGCTTATTACCATTAACACATGAAAATAGAAAAAAAACAGCAAGCCAAACATTTATTATGTTAATCTTCATCATTAAGACTATTTAAAATCAATCCTCTGCCTACTTTCTTAATCTTTCCTTCTCTCATGTAAGTCTTTACAAAATTATCTAGTAATCCATTAACAAATAATTTACTCTTTGAAGTACTATAATATTTTGCAATCTCGATGTATTCATTCATAGATACCTTTACAGGTAAGTTTGGCATTGATAAGATTTCCGAAAAAGACATTTTAAGAAAAAGCTGATCCATCTTTGCAATACGATCCAGCTCCCAGTTTTTAGCAAATCTTATAATAATTTTCTCATATTCAGCATTGTTATTTATTGTGTCCCTAAAGAGGCTTAAAGCAAACTCTCTGTCAGAAACATCCTTAAACACACCCTTAGGAATCATGCTCACATCATCTCTAATCTCGCCAAAAATAATAGTTGAGACAAATGGCAAGTCATCAATCCAATAAATGCTTCTTTCTTCAAAAATATGATGTACAAGTTTATTGTTAAGAATATAATCATTTAATAGTTCAATAATAAATTTCTTATCAAAATTAATGGATGTGTTGTTAGATTCTAAGTAATCAATATATAATTCTGATGTTCGAATTAAATTGAATAATTTACGTATAATATCATGATCATTATTTATCCATATACCTGAAAACTTTGACAATCTATCCATCAATACTTTATCATGACAGATACTTAGAACAACCTTATTATTAATAAACCTTGTATTTGGAGTTAAATCAAGAGAAGAAGGTAGATGTTTCTTTTTACCATCTTTATAAAATTCATCTGCATACTTTACAATCTCAATAAGCAATGAAATTATTACCAACTTTAATTCTACTACATCATCAAAATGCCTTAACATTGCTTGCTCTGAAGTAGATATCTGATTTGTTTTTGAAGAAAGATGAGAATACAGAGATTGCATCACTTTTATCCTAATATGCCTTCTGCTAAGCATCAGATATTAGATGTTTTTCTATCGTTAATTCTTTCTTGTGCAATCTTTAATGCTGCATCATGTGTTGTAATATTCTCAAATTCTGATTTGTTTAGAATCTCTAAAGTAGTATTGTAGATTTCTCTTGTTTGATTAAGAGCATCTTCTCTATTATAGCCTTTAAGCTCTGAATACACATTTATAAGCCCCCCAGCATTAATCAAAAAATCAGGGGCATAACAAATTCCTTTATCAGCACATAGCTGTCCATCTCTTCCCTCATCAGCTAACTGATTATTTGCTGCGCCAGCAATTATTTCACATTTTAATCTGCTAATTGTATCTGGATTAACAGTGGCACCCAAAGCACAAGGAGCATAAATATCCATGTCTACATCAAATATTGAATCATCCATAACTATAGTCGCCCCAAACTCTTGAGCTAGATCATCTAATCTTTGCTCGTTTATATCATTAATAATAACATTTGCTCCTTCTTCAGTTAAATGTCTTACTAAATTCTTTCCAACATGACCAACTCCTTGAACTAATACAGTTCTACCAGATAATTTATCTGAACCCCATTTATAATGTGCTGCTGCTTTCATTCCCATATATACACCAAAAGCAGTTAAAGGAGAGGGATCTCCACTTCCACCCATACTCTCAGGAATACCAGTGACATACTTGGTCTCCATACGAACATATTCCATATCCTTAGTACTCATACCTACATCCTCAGCAGTAATATATTTGCCTCCAAGACTATTAACATATTGTCCAAATTTACGCATTAGAGCTTCTGTCTTTTCAGTCTCAGAATCACCAATAATGACTGCTTTGCCACCCCCTAACCCAAGGCCAGATATTGCAGCTTTAAATGTCATTCCTCTTGATAATCTTAGAACATCTTGAAGAGCATCTTCTTCATTAGTGTAATTCCACATCCGTGTACCACCTAGTGCAGGCCCCAAAGTAGTGTCATGAATTGCAATGATTGCTTTCAATCCTGTATTAGTGTCTTGGCAAAAAACTAATTGCTCATGCCCCATAAGATTCATGTTGCTAAGTACCAAACCTTTTCTTTTATATGTTATCTGTGTATTGAATTTTGTCATAAATATGCCAAGTTTTACTATTTTAATTAAGCTAACTCAAATTTAAACAAGAAATAAATCATATTTTTAAAGCAGTCGCGAATTTACTTATTATTTTTGGCAAATCAATTAAAGCATATAGACAATTTGTGAGACACTTATTATATCTTAATAAATTTTTATGGAGATATCGCAACTTACTTATAATAGGAAGTGCCTTTATCGTAATTGCTAACTTATTTGCATTATACCCAGCTGAATTTGTACGTAAAGCATTTGATGCTGTGCTTCTAAGTGTACAAGAAGGTAGTCAAAGATCAGATAAAATTCACTATACCATATTAAAATACGGAGGCCTAATAGTATCTTTTTCTATACTAAAAGGGGTCTTTATGTTCTTTATGCGACAAACAATAATTGTAATGAGCCGCAAGATAGAATTTGACCTTAAAAATGAGATATATCAGCAATACCAGAGTCTCAGTATGAGTTTCTATAAAAGAAACAAAACTGGTGACTTAATGAATAGAATATCAGAGGATGTAAGTAAGGTTAGAATGTATTTAGGACCAGTATTAATGTATGGGATAAATATCTTAATCCTATTCTACTTAGTAATCTCAAAAATGTTAAGCATAAGTAGCACACTAACTTTATACGTTCTTATACCTCTCCCAATATTAGCTGTACTAGTTTATTTTGTAAGTAGCAATATTAACAAGAGAGGTGAAAGAGTTCAGGAGCAACTATCACAGCTAACCACTATATCTCAAGAGAGTTTCTCAGGAATAAAAATAATTAAATCATTCGTTAATCAAGCCAATACATGGAAAGTTTTTTTAGAATCATGCAAAGAATACACAAAGAAACAAATACAATTAGTGAAAATAGAAGCTGTCTTCTTTCCTCTTATTATCACTATGATCGGAATGAGCACCATCTTTACTATATATATAGGAGGAATTGAAAGTTTTAAAGGAAATATCACTACCGGAAACATTGCAGAATTCATCATTTATATCAACATGTTAGCTTGGCCAGTCGCCTCTGTAGGCTGGATCACATCAATAGTACAAAGAGCAGCCGCATCACAAGAAAGAATAAATGACTTCTTACTTATAGAGCCTGAAATACAGAACAAAACTAAAGTGCTTACTCCAATTACTGGCAATATTAATTTTAAAAATGTAAGCCTTACTTATGATGATACAAATATTATAGCACTAAATAATGTTAGCTTTACCATTAAAGAAGGTAGTAGTCTCGGAGTTTTTGGCAAAACAGGAAGCGGTAAATCTACTATTGCAAGCCTACTGTGCAGATTATACAATACCACCAAAGGTGATATTGTATTTGGTAAAACTAATATAAAAGATCTCAATTTGTTCGAGTTAAGGTCATCCATTGGCTATATCCCTCAAGATGGCTATCTGTTTTCTGGATCTATTAAAGAAAATATCGCATTTACAAGTAATAAAGTTAATGAAAAGAAAGTTTCAAAAGCAGCAGAAGAAGCAGAAATACTAGATGAGATTGAAAAATTTACCGATGGATTCACAACTATAATTGGAGAAAGAGGCGTTAAAATATCAGGCGGACAAAGACAAAGGCTAGCTATTGCGAGGACCTTTTACAAAAATCCAAAGCTATTCATTTTTGACGATTGTTTATCAGCAATTGATGCTACAAAAGAACATAAAATACTAAAAAACCTACATCTAAAGAAAAAAGGAAAAACGTCCATAATTATTAGTCATAGAATTGCAACAATTAAAGATGCTGACCATATTATTGTACTAGAAGAAGGAAAAATAGTTGAGCAAGGAGACCATCAATCTCTACTTAAAAATAGAGGCTTTTATTATAAAATAAATAAGAGTCAAAATAACTTAACTTAGTCATTTGATATTTATATTTTATATTTGACAAAATTTTAAAAAACCAAAAAGAATGGATGGCAAACAAGAATTTAAAGAAATTTTTTCAAAAAAAATAAGAGCAGGAAGAAGAACTTATTTTTTTGATGTAAGATCAACCAAGGCGGAAGATTATTATATGACCATTACTGAAAGCATCAAGGATTTTAATGATGAAGGAACACCATCATACCGAAAACATAAAATATACCTTTATAAAGAAGACTTCAATGATTTTAAGGATGCGTTCGAGGCAGTAAGTAAGTATATTATTGCGGAGAAAGGAGAAGAAATAATCTCTGGGAAGAAATTTGAAAAGCAAGAAGAAAAAGAATCATCCGAGATTAAAGAGAAATCATCAACTGAATTTACTGAAGTTAATTTTGATGATTTAGGAAAAGATTAAAATAAATACATATAAATCATAAGAAAGCTCTGCGAGATTGCAGAGCTTTCTTATTTGTAAAAAATCTTAACAACTACACCACATTTTGTTGATAATTTGATGTGCTTTAGAAATTGGAAAACTATAAACACTACTTACTTTTATAGCCATAAAAATATATTATAGGATGGTAAAAATAATTGCAATAGCAAATCAAAAGGGGGGAGTAGGGAAAACAACCACAGCCATGAACTTAGCAGGTAGTTTAGGAATACTCGAAAAGAAGGTTTTACTAATTGATGCTGACCCTCAAGCCAATGCTACTTCAGGAGTTGGCCATAATCCTCAGGAGATAGAAAAAGGAATATATGAATGTCTTATCGGAAAAGCAAAAAGTAATGATTGTATACTAAAAACTCAAAGTCCAAATCTTGACCTAATCCCAGCAAATATCAACCTAGTAGGTGCAGAGCTGGAACTTGTAAACATTGACAAAAGAGAATACCAAATGCAAAAAGCGTTAACCTCTATAAAAGAAGGTTACGATTATATAATCATAGATTGCGCACCATCATTAGGATTACTCACACTTAATGCCTTATCGGCTTCTAATAGCGTTATAGTACCTATACAATGCGAATACTTTGCTCTTGAAGGTTTAGGGAAGCTACTAAATACCATTAAAATAGTGCAACAAAGATTTAATATTGATCTAGAAATTGAAGGTCTATTACTAACTATGTACGACACCCGATTACGGCTAGCTAACCAGGTGGTTGAAGAAGTGAAAGCACACTTCCAAAATATGGTATTTAAAACAATTATTCATAGGAATGTACGTTTAGGAGAATCACCATCATTTGGAGAAACGATTATAATACATGATGCCACAAGTAAAGGAGCAATCAACTACCTTAACTTAGCTAACGAACTATTAGAGAAGACAGTAGCAACAGTTTAGAATATGACTAAAGAGAAAGGAGTATTAGGTAGAGGCTTAGCATCAATACTTGGCAGTAGTAATACTAATCTTATAAAAAATCCCAACCAAGAGAAGGAGATTGAGTCATCAGCTATTACAGGCATCACACATGAGATACTGATCTGTCAAATAGTTCCTAACCCCTTTCAGCCCAGAATAAAATTTGATCAAGAAAAATTAAACGAACTTGCTATCTCAATTGAGCAATTAGGGATTATACAGCCGATCACAGTTCGAAAAATGAAAGAGGGTGAGTTTCAATTAATTTCTGGAGAGAGAAGATTTAAAGCTGCAAAAATAGCAGGACTGGATAAAATACCAGCTTATATAAGGATAGCTAACGATAAAGAGATGCTTGAAATGGCATTAGTCGAAAACATCCAGCGAGAAAATCTGAATCCGATCGAAGTAGCATTAAGTTACCAGAGATTAATCAAAGAAATACAACTTACACAAGAACAATGTAGTATACGTGTAGGGAAGAATAGAAGTACAATAAGTAACTTTCTGCGGCTTCTAAAATTGCCTGAAATAATACAAAAAGCTTTAATTGACGGCACCATTAGTAATGGGCATGCAAGATCACTACTGTCGATAACATCAAAAGAGTCACAGATTAATCTCTGCCAAGATATTATAGCAAATGGATACTCAGTAAGAGAGGTAGAGCAACTATCAAAAGAATTCTCTACAAGAATATATAAAAGAACCTCAAAAAATAAGAGTATTCCCACCCCGCTACCTTTTTTACAACAAAAAATGGCACACGACTTATCAAAGAATATTAACACCCCTATAGAATTAAAACGTAATAAAAAAGGAAGAGGGAAACTAATTATTACATTTAATGATGATGAAGATCTTATAAGGATAATTGAAAAAATAAGCAACTAACTTGTCAATAAAGAAACAAATATTAGTTCTGCTTCTTGGGAGCGCTTACACTATTATCTCAGCACAAGAAATAATAAGAAAAAATCCTAAACAGGCGGGAATCTATTCTGCTATAATACCAGGTGCTGGACAGGCCTATACTAAAAAATATTGGAAAATACCTATTATTTATGCCGGGCTTATTACTTCTGCATACTACATAAAAGAAAGTAATACCTCTTACCAGCTTTATAGAAATACTTATTTAGACCGAAATGAGGGGAATAATTCTGATCAATTCTATGGACAATATTCTAATGCCGATTTGATCACACTTAGTAATCATTACAGAAGAAATAGAGAAATATCCATCCTCTGTTTAGTTGGGACATACATCCTAAATATTGTAGACGCCTCAGTAAGTGCCCATTTATTTGACTATGATATAGGTGATGATCTATCACTATATATTCAGCCTATCTATTTCTCAGAAGGACATGCTGCCGGCCTATCACTATACTTTAATTTATAAATCCGGAATATGAGAATCGCAATACTTGGTTATGGTAAGATGGGTAAAAAAATTAGTGAACTAGCCACAAAAAAAGGGCATAATATCGTTTGCATATCTAATTCAAGTAATCCAGCAAAATTACTGGATCTAAGTGTGGCTGATGTGGCAATTGATTTTAGTACCCCCACTACTGCATTTGAAAATATTTCACATGCAATTAATAGTGGTATCCCCGTAATCTCTGGAACAACAGCTTGGCTTGACAAATTACATGATATCCATAAAATATGCACAAAAAAGGGAGGTGCTTTTCTACATGCTCCTAATTTTAGTTTAGGAGTAAATATATTCTTTGAGATCAATAAGAAACTAGCTGAACTAATGAAGAATAAAGAATATGCATATAACATACATGAAATCCATCACACGCGGAAACTTGATTCCCCAAGTGGAACTGCTATCACCTTGGCAGAGCAAATAAATAAAAGACTAGAACATAAACCCATAATAACTTCTGAAAGAATAGATGATATCCCTGGAACACATCAGATAACTTACTCATCAAAATTAGATGAGATTGAAATAAAACATACTGCTAATAATCGTGATGGTTTTGCAATAGGAGCAATAATAGCAGCAGAATGGATAGTCGGCAAGGAAGGCATTTACAGTATAAAAGATATCCTATTAGCATAAAAACAATAACTTTGCCAGATATGAAGAGATTAGAAAAAATGCTAGGGAAATTCTTTAAGGTAATATTATTTATTATTGCAACAATTATATGGAGTCTATTTGTTTATCTAATTGATGGAGAATGGCTCTATTTTGCACCATTAATAGCTGGAGATATCTTATTTTGGGAAACAATCTCATGGCAGTTCTGGAAAAAAAAGAAGAAAAAACCTAAGAAAAAGAAGAAAGGTGAACTTAGATCATGGTTTGACGCCATCTTGTTTGCTGTTATTGCAGCAACTATCTTGCGAACTTTCCTAATTGAAGCGTATACAATTCCAACTTCATCAATGGAAAAATCAATGCTTGTTGGTGATTTCCTTTTTGTAAGTAAAGTAGCCTATGGGCCAAGAGTCCCTATGACCCCTATTGCGTTCCCATTAGTACATCACACCATGCCTATTATAGGTGGCAAATCCTATTCCGAAAGTATAAATATTCCATATCATAGAATGAAAGGATTAGGCGATATTAAACGGAATGACTGTGTCGTATTCAATTGGCCAGCAGAATCCTTAGGGAGGCCAATTGACAAGAAAGAAAATTACGTAAAGAGATGTGTTGGAATGCCTGGAGATATACTAGAACTTAAAAATTCAAATCTTTTTATAAATGAAGCTCCCCAGGAAGAATTTGATGGAATGAAAAGACAATGGCACTATGATGTCAGTACTAAAGGAGCTGGTTTGAATCCAAAAATTCTTCTGGAAAAATATGATATTACTGAAGGTGGCTATGGGCGGAATAGGAATGAGTATAATCTTACGCTTACAGACCCTAATCGTGATGCATTACGTAATTTCCCTAATGTGACTAGAGTAGAGAAAAGAGTAGAAAAAGAAGGAATCTATGCAGACTATATTTTTCCTCATGATAAAAATTATAAATGGAATGTAGATAATTTTGGACCAATTACTATCCCTAAGAGTGGAAGTACTATTGAAATTTCAACTAATAATCTATCCATCTATAGAGAGATTATTGAACGCTATGAGAATAATAAGCTTGAAATAATTGATGGGGAAATATACATTAATGACAAATTAACAACTAACTATACCTTTATAATGGACTACTATTGGATGATGGGTGATAATAGACATAATTCTGCTGACAGTAGATTCTGGGGATTTGTTCCCGAAAATCATATTGTTGGAAAAGCTTTATTTGTATGGATGAGTTGGGATAAGAATGCAAAAGGATTAAATAAAATTAGATGGAATAGGCTATTTAGGAGTGTTAAATAGACCCTTATTACCAACAGCATATCTGGCGCCAATAAGCTATTATGCTATATTATTACAAAAAGCAAATTGCGAAATTGAATACCATGAACATTTTATAAAACAGAGTGTCAGAAATAGATGCGAAATTTATGGGGCAAACGGAAGATTACGATTAACAATACCAAAACATAGACAAGGAAGTAGCAAGACCTTAATAACTAATATCAAGATTTCTTACCAAGAAGAATGGCAGAGAGAACATTGGAATGCAATTGTATCTGCCTACAACTCTTCTCCTTTTTTTAAATACTACAAGGATAAACTAAGACCCTACTATGAAAAAAAGGAAATTTACCTAATCAATTTTAACAATAAATTGCAGAAACTAATTTTAGCACTTTTACAAGTAGAAGTAAAATACACACACAGCACTAAGTATAAGGACTTAGGAAAATTTACAGATTTAAGAAATTACACTTTTAAGAGTAAAAGAATGAAGAAATATGACCAAGTATTTATGGAAAAACATGGTTTCATTTCTAATCTTTCTATTCTAGATATATTATTTAACTTAGGACCTGAAAGTACAGATTATCTCACCAGTCTTGATACTAGCATTGAGATATGATATCTCAAACAAAATAAGTCTATCAGATAAATACTAATTATCTAATATCAATTCTCTATTTTTGACAAAAAATAAGCTAATGGCAGATTTAGAATTTAATAAAAATGATGATAATCTGAGACTATTAATCTCAGAAATAAAAAGAAGACATGCCATTATATCATTAGGTGGTGGGAAGAAGCAGATTGAAAAACAACATGCTAAAGGAAAACTAACTGCAAGAGAGCGTATTGATTACCTAAAAGATAGAGACTCTGATTTTTTAGAGATTGGCGCCTTTGCAGGGGAAGATATGTATAAAGAATATGGTGGATGTCCATCAGGAGGGGTCGTTGCCGGAGTTACTTATATTAAGAAGAGACAGTGTATTGTAGTTGCTAATGATGCTACTGTCAAAGCAGGAGCTTGGTTCCCAATCACAGGCAAGAAAAATCTGCGAATGCAAGAACTCTCAATGGAAAACAAATTACCAATTATTTATCTGGTAGACAGTGCCGGGGTATTCTTACCTCTACAAGATGAAATCTTCCCAGACAAAGAACATTTTGGAAGAATTTTCAGAAATAATGCTCATATGAGCTCCCTAGGAATTACACAGATCTCTGCTATTATGGGGCCTTGTGTTGCTGGAGGTGCTTATCTTCCAATTATGAGTGATGAAGCTCTTATTGTAAATAAGACAGGTAATATTTTCTTAGCAGGCAGCTATTTAGTGAAAGCGGCTATTGGAGAAACTATTGATAACGAGACTTTGGGTGGTGCGACTACTCATTGTGAAATCTCTGGTGTTACGGATTATAAAGCTAAAGATGATAAATCTGCACTAGATAAAATCCGTACTATCATTGATAAAATTGGTGATTATGACAAAGCAGGTTTTAACAGATCAGAATCATATCCTCCAGAGAAAGATGAGAAAGAGATCTATGGAATACTCCCAAGAGACAGAACTAAAGCTTATAATATGAAGGATATTATTACTCGTTTGGTAGATAGATCTGAATTTGAAGAGTACAAGAGAGACTATGGGAAATCTATAATCTGTGGTTATGCTAGAATAGATGGATGGGCCGTAGGTATAGTTGCCAACCAAAGAGAAATGATCAAAAACAAAAAAGGAGAAATGCAATTTGGTGGAGTTATCTACTCTGATTCTGCAGACAAATCAGCGCGATTTATTGCCAATTGTAATCAAAAGAAAATTCCTTTAGTTTTTTTACAAGATGTGACTGGTTTCATGGTAGGTTCTAGGTCTGAACATGGTGGCATCATTAAAGATGGGGCTAAGATGGTTAATGCAATGTCAAATTCTGTGGTGCCTAAATTTACTGTAATTCTTGGAAACTCCTATGGAGCAGGAAACTATGCTATGTGTGGAAAGGCGTATGATCCTAGATTAATTGTAGCATGGCCAACTGCAGAGCTTGCAGTTATGGGAGGAGAACAAGCTGCTAAGGTTCTATTGCAAATTGAAAAGTCTTCATTACAAGCTAGAGATGAAAAAATTGATGAAAAATCAGAGAAAAGACTTTTAAAGACTATTACAGAAAGATATAATACACAAACCTCTCCTTATTATGCAGCCTCTCGTTTATGGGTAGATGCCATTATTGATCCTTTAGAAACGCGTAAAGTTATCTCGATTGGGATTGAAGCTGCAAATCATGCTCCAATTAAAAAAGCATACAATCCTGGGGTGATTCAGAGTTAAAATAAATCCATTGCTTATATTTGCAACTTTTAACAACAAAGATGATTAATATTACTCTCCCTGATGGGAGTATCAAAAAAGTAAAAAGTGGGACTTCAGCAATAGATATTGCTACAGAGATCTCCGAAGGATTAGCAAGAAATGTTCTGTCAGCTAGTGTAAATGATGAAATATGGGATGCGAAACGTCCAATTACTAATGATGCCACTCTCACTCTTCATACTTGGCATGATAAGCAAGGAAAGATGAGTTTCTGGCATTCTTCAGCACACATTATGGCAGAGGCATTAGAGGCTCTTTATCCTGGTGTAAAGCTAGGTATTGGTCCGGCTATCAATAATGGATTCTATTATGATATTGATCTAGGCGATCGGATTCTTTCTTCAGATGAACTACCAAAGATTGAACAAAAAATGAAGGAACTAGTTTCTAGGAAAGTTTCATTTAAAAGAAAAGATATCTCAAAAAAAGATGCTATTAGCTATTTTACTGATAAAGGAGATGAGTATAAATTAGAATTATTAGAAGAGTTAGAAGATGGTAATATTACCTTCTATACCCAAGGGAATTTTACTGATTTATGTAGAGGGCCTCACATACCTTCTTCTGAGAAAATTAAAGCAATTAAGTTGTTAAATATCGCAGGCGCCTACTGGAGAGGAGATGAGAATCGCAAACAACTTACTCGTATTTATGGAATTTCATTCCCTAAACAAAAAGAACTTACCGAATATTTAGAAATTTTAGCAGAGGCTAAAAAAAGAGATCATAGAAAACTAGGCAAAGAGATGGGATTATTTACTTTCTCTCAAAAGGTTGGACAGGGACTTCCATTATGGCTCCCTAAAGGCGCCCAACTAAGAGAAAAACTGGAAACTTTCCTTAAGAAAGCGCAAACAAAAGCAGGCTATCTTCCAGTCATTACGCCACATATCGGAAGTAAAGATTTATATGTTTGTTCGGGCCATTATGAAAAATATGGAGAAGATTCGTTCCAGCCAATTAAAACTCCTAATAATGATGAAGAATTTCTCTTAAAACCTATGAATTGCCCTCACCATTGTGAAGTTTATAAAACAAAACAATATTCCTACAAAGATCTACCAGTTCGTTTTGCAGAATTTGGAACTGTTTATCGCTACGAACAATCTGGAGAGTTACATGGGTTAACCCGTGTAAGAGGATTTACTCAAGATGATGCTCATCTTTTTGTTCGTCCTGACCAAGTAAAACAAGAATTCATAGCAGTTATTGATTTAGTCCTATATGTATTCAATGCCTTAGGCTTTACTGATTATAAAGCCCAAGTCTCTTTAAGAGATACAGAGAATAAAGAGAAATATATAGGTTCTGATGAAAATTGGGAGAAAGCAGAGGCTGCAATTATTGAAGCTGCCAAAGAAAAAGGACTAGAAACTGTTATTGAATATGGGGAGGCGGCATTCTATGGTCCTAAGCTTGATTTTATGGTCAAAGATGCATTAGACAGAGAATGGCAATTAGGAACAATCCAAGTAGATTATACTCTACCTGAAAGATTTGAATTAGAATACACAGATGCAAATAATCAAAAGCAAAGACCTGTAATGATACACAGAGCTCCTTTTGGATCCATGGAGAGGTTTGTAGCCGTTTTAATCGAACATTGTGGTGGTAATTTTCCGCTCTGGCTAACACCTGATCAATATATCATACTGCCCATAAGTGAAAAATATCATGATTATGCAGAAAAAGTATCTCAATTTCTAAAAAAATACGATATTTGCGGCCCCATTGACTATAGGGCAGAAACTACCGGTAGGAAAATTAGAGATGCAGAAGTTTCAAAAAGCCCTTATATCATTATTGTTGGTGAAAGAGAGCAGAAAGAAGAAAAAATATCTGTTCGCAAACATGGAGGAAAGGATTTAGGAAGCATTTCATTAGAAGAGTTTAAAAACTTAATAGAAGTAGAAATAAATAAATTAATTATATTTAATAACTAAAACAAACACAATAATCGCACAAAAAAGACCGTACAGAGGAAGAGTAATTAAAAAAAAATTACATAGAACTAACCAAGAGATAACTGCTGCATTTGTGAGGATGGTAGGAGAGCAAGTAGAGCCAAAAATATGTTCAATTGATGAAGCGCTTCAGATCTCTAGAAAAATAGGACTAGATTTAGTAGAGATCTCACCTAAGGCAGATCCTCCAGTTTGCAAAGTTATTGATTATAAAAAATTTATTTATGACCAAAAGAAGAAGCTAAAAACAATACAAAGCAAAGCACAGAAGGTTGTTATTAAAGAGCTAAGATTTGGTCCAAATACTGGTGAACATGACTTTGAGTTTAAATTAAAACATGCAAAGAAATTTCTGCAGGATGGAGCAAAAGTGAAAGCATTTGTATTCTTTAGAGGTAGAACCATTGTTTTCAAAGAACAGGGTCAAATTCTACTTTTAAAGCTAGCACAGGCTCTAGAAGATGTAGGAGTTGTAGAAGAAATGCCCAGATTAGATGGGAAGAAAATGATAATTATAATAGCACCAAAGAAGAAAAAATAAAAAAGAACACAATGCCAAAAATGAAAACAAAAGCTGGAGCTAAAAAGAGATTTAAACTGACAGGTTCTGGCAAATTAAAAAGAAAGCAGGCGTTTAAATCTCATATCTTAACTAAGAAAGAGACCAAACAAAAACACAACCTAACCAAAACAGAGTATGTATCAAAAGCTGATACAAAGAATATCAAACTCCAGTTAGGTATTTGAAAATTTGAAAACAGGTTATTAACCAGGTACATAGTTCATAAAAGGGCGAAAAAACAGGAAAGCCACTATCTACCAAAAACAATTAAATTATGCCAAGATCAGTAAACTCAGTAGCTTCAAAGGCTAGAAGGGATAAACTTTTAAAAGCAGCCAAAGGATACTTTGGAAGAAGAAAAAATGTACACACAATTGCAAAGAATGCTGTAGAAAAAGGAATGCAGTATGCATACCGTGACAGAAAAAACAAGAAAAGAACTTTTCGGGCATTATGGATTCAGAGAATCAATGCAGGAGCAAGATTACATGGGATGTCCTACTCACAATTTATGGGTAGAATTCATGCTAATGGAATTGAACTAAATAGAAAAGTGCTAGCTGATCTAGCAATGAATCAACCAAAAGCTTTTAAGGCAGTCTTAGATAAAGTAAAATAAGGTCTTAAGTAAATATTAAAGAAGGGGCTAACTACAAATGTTCGCTTTTTTATCTTTTACTCTAATAAATTAAGATAGGGCTTCCCTTACTAACTTGGAAATTAAGGCTCCCTCAGCCTTTCCATTCAATCTACCCATAAGTAGCCCCATGCATCTTCCTATATCAGCAGAAGATGATGCTCCAACTTGAGCAATTACTTCTCTCACAATCTCTCTAACTTCATTCTCCCCCATCTGGGAGGGGAGATAAACCTCAAGGTAAGCTAATTGATTAATCTCATCTTCAGCAAGATCTTGTCTATTTTGCTTAATAAAAATGGCAGCTGAATCTTTTCTTTGCTTTACCAGCTTGGCAATTAACTTTAAAGAAACTTTATCAGGAACTATTGTAGTACCTTCCTTGGTAGCCTCTAACATTATAGCAGATTTTACAGCCCTCAATGCGGCTAACCTATCTGCATTTCTGGCCTTCATCGCATCTTTAATATCATCATTAATTTGCTGTTGTAAACTCATCATTTATTGTACTTTTTATTTTTATCTATTAAACTTTCTAATGCTTCAATCGCATAAATATATCCAGGATTTATCGAAATAGCTCTTTTATAGTCAGATTCTGCCTGAGCAATATTTCCTAAAGTTTCAAAGCAACTTCCTCTTGAATAATACGCCTCATAAAACTCCGAATCAGAATAAATAGCATCTGAAAAATTATTAGTTGCCACATCATACAGTCCCAATTCCATATGGATAAATCCTAAATTATAATGCCCACTACTATGAAAAGGATTTGCTTTATGTAGCACCGAATAAGCATCTAAAGCATTATTCCATTCTGAAACATTCTGATAAAATAATGCTTTATTATACAAAACGATTTCATTAGTAGGATCTAGTCTTAAGGCATTATTATAATATACCAATGCCGTTGTATCTCCTGACATATGAAAAATCTGACCCAATTGTATGTGAGCTTCAAGAAAACTGGGGTCTATATTTACAGAATTCCTAAAACAATCAATTGCATTATCATCTCTTTTTAATTGTTTAAAAGCATAACCCATCAACATATGAGTATTTGCCTGATTATATTCGATCCTTAATGATGCATTAAATGACTCTATAGCCTCTTCATATTTATTATACGCTAAAAGCAACTCCCCCATTAAAGCCAGTGCATCTTTATTTTGAGCGTCAATATTAATTGACCTCTCAAGATGATGCCTAACTAACTCAACATATCTAGGATCTGGTTGCTTACTCTTAGCCAATTCAAAATAAACCTCAGCAATATTATGATGGTGAATGGTGCTAAGTGAATCTAACCTAACAATCTCTTTCAAGTCAAATAGAGCTGATTCTAAATTTTTTTTTGATTTATTATAATTAACCCTACTATACAACAAATCAATATCTTCTGGGGTTTTAGCAATTTTCCTGGAAAGTATCTGAATCTCAGATTCTTGCTCTTTTTCCATAGAAGAGATACAAGATGTAGAAATTAAAAGTACAATTAATACAATCTTATTAATCATTTCATCCTTGAGTTAAGGCTTCTTTAATTTTCATCTCAATTTCTAGTGAAAGCTCAGGATTATCAGCAATCATCTGTTTAACAGCATCTCTTCCTTGACCAAGTTTTGTGCCTTCATAAGAAAACCAAGAACCAGACTTCTTAACAATATCTAAATCTGTCGCCTTATCCAACACTTCACCAGAACGAGAAATACCTATCCCAAACATTATATCAAACTCAACCTTTCTAAACGGAGGGGCTACTTTATTCTTGACTACTTTCACTCTAGTCCTATTGCCAATAACATCATCTCCATTTTTTATTGCACCAATTCTTCTAATATCTAGTCGCACAGAAGAATAGAATTTTAAAGCATTTCCTCCGGTAGTTGTTTCAGGATTGCCAAACATCACTCCAATTTTCATTCTAATCTGATTAATAAAAATAACAGTACAATTAGTTTTATGAATCGTTGCAGTCAGTTTCCTCAAAGCTTGAGACATTAAACGGGCATGCAATCCCATCTTACTATCTCCCATTTCTCCTTCAATCTCTGATCTTGGAGTAAGTGCAGCAACTGAATCAACAACAACTAAGTCAACAGCACCCGAGCTAATTAGATGATCAGCTACTTCAAGAGCTTGTTCGCCATTATCAGGCTGTGAAATATAAAGATTATCAACATCTACGCCTAATGCAGCAGCATAAGAAGCATCAAAAGCATGTTCGGCATCAATAAATGCTGCAACACCTCCTTGTTTCTGGACCTCTGCAATTGCATGTATCGTTAATGTAGTCTTACCTGAAGACTCTGGACCATAAATCTCCACGACTCTCCCCCTGGGATACCCCCCTACTCCTAACGCTAAATCTAAGTTTATTGAGCCTGAAGGAATTGAAGCAATATCCTCGACTACTCTATCCCCCAGTTTCATCAACACTCCTTTACCATATGACTTCTCTAACTTACCAATTGTAAGCTCTAATACTTTTAATTTCTCACTTTGCTGCTTATTACTCATAGTTTAATTATTTTATACAAATTAGAGAAATTCTTTTCCAAAGATTTAAAAAAATAAGTCTGTTTTATTAACAAAATGTTTCTTGCAGAGAAAATCATTACGAACTAGATATGTTTATTTAAAAATGACTTCCTGCCAATCTTTCTTGTAATAGTATCGTTAGCTATATTCCACCCCCTTGCCGGAGAAAATTCCCTGCCATAATAGATAATCTGTAAATGCAACTTATTCCATAGATTCATAGGAAATAATCTTTTCGCGTCCTTCTCAGTGTTTTTAACACTCCTGCCATCTGTAAGTCCCCATCTATACATAAGTCTATGAATATGGGTGTCAACAGGAAAGGTAGGAATGCCAAATGCTTGAGACATTACGACACTAGCTGTTTTATGACCAACAGCTGGAAAAGACTCTAAATCCTCAAAAGTATTTGGGACCTTCCCTTCGTGTCTTTCAATAATCATTTTTGAAAGACCATATATACCTTTACTTTTCATAGGAGACAACCCACATGGACGAATAATATCCTCAATCTTGTCAACACTCATTTTTATCATATCTTCTGGACAATCAGCATTATTAAATAAAATAGGTGTGATCTTATTTACTCTCTCATCTGTACATTGTGCTGATAGTAATACCGCTATTAATAATGTATAAGGGTCTCTATGATACAGAGGAATTAAAGGATTTGGGTATAATTTCTCAAGCGAATGAATTATAAATCGAACTTTATCTTTCTTCTTCATTATTATAGATTTAGAAGAGTAAAAGGAAGCCAATACCTCCTTCTTCTAACCAAAAGCACCTAATTTAAAGACACTAATATATTATCAATTGATTTCATCTTAATCCCTTTCACAGAACTTGCATACGCAACAATCCTATTAATTGTTTCTTGTTTTGGCTCTAACTTATTTAGAGGAAGAATCTTGTGTACTGATCTATCAAAATCCGAATATTCGTTCTTGAGAATTAAGTTCCACAATTTTAGTGTAGAGTTTTTGCTCATATATAATATGTTTAAAGTTCATACACCAATATTAACGCACTCTACTATATTATAGTATGTTATATATTAACTATTATTGAGAAAGATCAATATTCTTCTGCTTAGTTAGATTTCTTAGGTTAATAAGAGCATACCGCATCCTACCTAACGCAGTATTAATACTAACACCCGTTATCTCTGATATTTTTTTAAATGACATATCTTCAAAATATCTCATTCTTAAAACCTCCATCTGATCCTCAGGCAAATCCTGAATAAGCTTGTTTAAATCAGCATGAACTCTTTTACGAATCATCTCTTCATCTTGAACTCTATTGCCATTACTTATTACATCAAAGATATTAAATTCATCAGTAGGCCTAATATTCTTCATTTTAGATTCCTTACGAAAATGATCAATAACCAGATTATGAGCAATCCGCATCATCCATGGCAAGAATTTACCCTCTTCATTATACGTTCCTCTTTGCAAAGAGTTAATCACCTTTATAAAAGTATCCTGAAAGATATCTTCAGAAAGATCTTTATTCCTAATTTTAGACATTATGAAAGCAAATACTCTGCTTTTATGACGCATCAATAATGTCTCAAACGATGTGTTATCACCATTTAAATAATTTTTTACTAATTCTTGATCTGATAGAACGCTAGTCAACATATACTTAGTTTTTAGTTAATAAAAATTTAAAGTAAATGTTTCTTTATAAGCGTATTTTGTGTTTATTAATTTAACAATTGGAATGGCAAATGTAGGCAAACATTTTTAATTATACAAACGGAATTGTTTAAGTTTGCAGATTACGCTAAATATTGATAATGAGAATTGGCAATGAAACTACCGAAAATATTGAGATCAAAGGTGCTAAACAGCATAATCTTAAAAATATATCACTTAAGATACCAAAAAACAAATTGGTGGTTATCTCTGGAGTATCAGGAAGCGGAAAATCATCATTAGCCTTTGACACCTTATTTGCTGAGGGGCAAAGAAGATATATTGAAAGTCTTTCATCATACGCCCGTCAATTCCTTGGAAAATTACAGAAACCTGATGTAGATGAAATAATTGGAATCTGCCCAGCAATTGCTATTGAACAAAAAACAACCACCAAAAATCCTAGATCAACTATCAGTACATCAACTGAGATTTATGACTATCTTAAACTACTTTTCGCAAGAATAGGAAGAACGTACTCACCAATATCAGGAAAAGAAGTGCGACGACATCAAGTAAGTGATGTTGTTGATTTTATTATTCAACAAAAAGAAGACTCTACTATCGTAATACTTGCAGAGAACATAAAGAAAGACCCTAATTTACTAACTACTCTAAACCAACAAGGATTCTCTAGAGTTTATTTTAACGAAGAAATCCACAAAATCAACACACTCATAAATAAGGGTATTCCTGAACAAAAAATATCAATTGTAATTGACAGAATAATACCAGAACAAATTGATAATTATGACCGAATCGCTGACTCAATACAGACCGCTTTTTTTGAAGGAAATGGAAAATGCGCAATACTAATAAAAAATAATATAACAAGGTTCTCAAATAAATTTGAACTTGATGAAATTATATTTGAAAAACCCTCAGCTAACTTTTTTGCTTTTAACAACCCTTATGGAGCATGTAAAGTATGTGAAGGATACGGTTCAATTTTAGGAGTTGATAAAAAGAAAGTAATTGTGGATGATAAATTATCTGTATACCAAGGGGTAGTGGCATGTTGGAATGGAGAAAAACTAAGCATATGGAAAGATAGGTTTATTATCCGCTCAGGCAAATATAATTTCCCAATACACAAACCTTATTATGCATTATCAGCAAAAGACAAGGATCTGCTATGGAACGGAAAAGATAAGTGTAAAGGAATTTATCAATTTTTCCAAAAACTAGAGAATGATAAATACAAAATACAAAACAGAGTGCTTATCTCTAGATATAGAGGAAAGACCCTCTGTAGTAATTGCGGAGGGAGCAGATTAAGGAAAGATGCACTTTATGTGAAAGTATCAGATAAGAATATTGATGAAATCAATAGAATGAGTATTTCAACAGCAATAGACTTTTTCAATAATATAAAGCTAAGTAATACTGAAAAAGAAATTGCAGATAGACTGATTCTAGAAATTAAAAGTAGACTATACTATATTAATGAGGTAGGTCTAGGCTACCTAACTCTTAATAGGAAATCAAATACTCTATCAGGAGGAGAATCGCAAAGAATAAATCTTGCTACCTCCATTGGAAGCTCACTTGTAGGAGCAATGTATATCCTAGATGAACCTAGTATTGGTCTACACTCTAAAGACACTGAAAGACTTATTAGAATATTAAAAGAACTTAGAGATATAGGCAATACCGTTATTGTAGTAGAACATGATGAAGAGATAATGTGGGAGGCTGATGAAATAATTGATATTGGAATAGAAGCAGGTGTTAATGGTGGAGAGATAATCTATCAGGGTCACCTAAAAGATATCTTTAAAGAGACGAAAAGTTTAACTACTAAATATTTATCTAGAGATTTGGAAATCTCGACACCAAAAGAAAGGAGAATATTAAGAAACAGGATCTCACTAAAAGGAATAAATCAGCATAACTTAAAAAACATTAACATTGATATTCCTATTGGTGGCCTAACTCTTATAACGGGCATGAGCGGTTCAGGAAAATCAACACTCATCAGAGACGTTCTGAGACCTGCAATCAATAATTATTTTGGCAGTTATTCAAAGGAAAACAACAACTATAAAGGCATCAATATCAGTAGCAAAACTCTTAATAGATTAGAATTTATTGACCAGAATCCAATTGGAAAATCATCAAGATCAAACCCATCTACATATATAAAAGTATATGATGATATTCGGAAATTGTTTTCAAGCCAACCTCTATCAGAGAGCAGAAAATATACGCCTGGTTTCTTCTCTTTTAATGTTGATGGAGGTAGATGCGATAACTGCAAAGGAGAAGGAGAGATTACAGTTGAGATGCAATTTATGGCTGATGTGTATCTAGAGTGTGAGCAATGTAAAGGTAAAAGATTCAAAAAAGAAATCCTAGAAATAAAATTTTCTGATAAAAACATCTCTGATATTCTAGATTTATCAGTTGATGAAGCAATCAAATTCTTTGAACACAATAAAAAGACAAAAATAGCCAAAAGAATCCAACCCCTAAAAGATGTCGGACTAGGCTATGTGAAACTAGGACAGTCTTCTAATACACTGAGTGGTGGAGAAGCCCAACGAATCAAATTAGCCTTATTCTTAAGTAAAGGAAATACAATCGAGAAAACACTATTTATTTTTGACGAACCTACAACTGGTTTGCATTTTCATGATATAAATAAATTACTAGATTCCTTCTATGCGTTAATTGAGAAAGGGCATACAATTATTTGCATTGAACATAATATGGATGTTATAAAATGTGCTGACTGGGTTATCGACTTAGGTCCTGAAGGAGGAGATAAGGGGGGGAAAATAGTTTTTGAAGGCACTCCAGAAAAAATGATTAAATCAAAAGAATCAATCACTGGGAAATATCTAAGAAAGAAACTAACTACCTGAAATCCAAGTAATTTTGTAATATAATAGTAGCACTTACCTCATCAACTAAGGCTTTATTTTGTCTCGCTTGCTTTTTAATCCCACTTGCCAATATACTCTGTTTTGCAATCTTAGAGGTAAATCTCTCATCAATCTGACGCAAAAGAATCCCTGGATACAATTTCTGTAATTTTTTTACAAAACTATTGACATCTCTTGTATTGTCAGTGTATGTCCCATCAAGATTCTTAGGGTCCCCCACAACAAAACATTCAATATCTTCCTTAACTACAATATTAGAAATGAAATCATCAAGTTTATGTGTGTCAACAGTAGTTAAACCACTAGCGATAATCTGCATAGAATCTGTCATTGCAATTCCTGTACGTTTTGCACCATAATCAATACCTAACAACTTTCCCATTAATGTTTCACAATCTGGTAGGTAATACCCTCTGGCATCACTTTCACAGTATATGTGCCTGCTGAATATTCTTTCAAATTGAAAGTAGTCCGTACTGATTGATTACCTAAAGATGAAATGAGCCTTCCATTATTATCAAGTATCTCAACAATATGATTATTAATATCATTAAAAGTTAAGCTAAAAGAACCCTTGGTAGGATTAGGGAAAAGTTCAAAATTAAAGTCTAATTGATCAATATTAGTAGTTTGACCTAAATCAATTGGAGGAAAAACAATATAGTCTAACCATGCGCAGTCTTGACCATCTGAAATAGCACCATCTTTATCATACTCCCATTCAAAATCATGATTACCAACTGTAACAGGAAAAGAAACAAAACTCCATGCATTATCAATGCCTGACCATTCTCCCTGCTTATTTCCATCAATATAAAATTGTAAGAAATCATAATTTTGTTCAGAAGAAACAAACTTAAAAAATGATATATCTCCTGGGGCAGTTACATCAACAGTTATATTAAGATGTGAAACCTCACTATCAGGAACAGATCCCGATCTTGTAGAGTTATTACCCTCATAAACATTAATATTATCTATAGTCCATGGAAAATTAATGTCATTTACCCATGCATATTGTGTAAAATCACCAGTTTCATAATCTTCATCAATAATACCGATAACCTGACTAAAAATGTTACTATACAAGTAAATGCCGTCTGTTACATCAAATGAGAACTCAGCTAATGTTCCTACTGGCGTATTTGCATCAATTGTAATATTAAAAGTGGCGGATTGTTGTCCATTCACAGATAGAGAAGCAATATTTGACGCTACAGAATTAACTGTAACATAAGAAGACAAAGAACCTAAAGTCGCTATCAAACCATCTATCTCGGCATGACCTATATTTGTTACATCAACAATCAAATCTAAAGTCTCACCAGCATCTAATGATCCATTACCATTGCCAAATATCGCATCATCAATTGTAAAATTAGTGTGATCCAAAACTGGAGCATTTAGAACTACATTTACCGTTGAACTCCAAATATTTCCTAAATTATCAGATATAGTTAATGTGAAAGCTACTACATGCTGATCAGGGACAAAAGAAGCTACTTGAAAACTAAAAGGGGTTGGAATTGAAGCAATCTGTGAAGCATTGATTAATGGTATATTAATACTAGTGTTTATTAATGTCACATAAGGATCCGTAGTAGATATTACTACGTTAACACTATTTGCATTAACTGAACCTACATTATGCAGATCAACCGTCATATCAATAAGTTCATTGTAATCAACAAGAGAGTTATTATTGCCTCCAATATCATTAACAACACTAGAAGCATAAATCACATATGGTCCATTAGGAGAAATAATTTGAACTGTACCTTCATATGGCTGTTTGAATTGTTTTGTAATTACAATGTCAGCAATACCAACATTAGAAATAGCGGGAAAGGTTAGGTTTACTATTCCAGTTGCATCAGCCAATTGAGCATCAAGCAAAACCCCATTCATTGATATTGCTACATAAGCATTTTCTTCGGTATTAACTGTAAATGTATTTGTACCAATAGGAGTCGCTGCCACATGAGAAGCCGTAAGAACAGTTGGGACTCCAATATATGGCATTAAAGATGGATCTCCCATTATATGATAAATCTCCCAATAATACTGCTCGGAACCACCAGCTTGAGTAACAGCTAGGTTTCCTGCGTGTATCATCTGCCCTGTTGTAATAAACCAATCAGCCTGTTGCTCTCCATTCTCATGCATTAAACAATCATATAATGCTAAACCTGTACCTGCATATGTAGGATTAGCAGAAATACTCCCATTACCAACAGCCCACCAATAATCTTCATCCCAATAGGTATTATTACTACCCCCTATATAACCAACCGCACCTTTATTACTTGCTCTCAATATTGCTTCACCAAAACACTCTGCCACATCAAATTTATTGGATTGACAACAATTCCCTACCATTACGCCATATTGGTCATAATTTTGAAGGCCACTAATATCAGAAGTTTCAAAAGAAGGGTCTGACCAGCCCGCAGGACCACAGTGTGCCGTATAATTTGCAAAACCTACTCCAGCACTCACATCCGCAATGATAGCTGCAGAAGCACCTGATTGATCAGAAGTAATAGGTGAGCCCGATCCATAAAGATAAGTGTGTGGTATTAGACCATGGGCTACATTGAAATAATAATCTGTTCCATAATTTATTTGCCCATTACCATAAGTTGAAGCCATTGAAGCATCAACTCCTGCAACAAGTACCACCTCATCTAAAAATGATGGATCAGGAAATGTAAACTTCTCGTGTGTTAACGTCTTATTAACCTGCGTCTCAACTTCACCTACATTAGTTGCAGAGAACCTACCATAATACATTTCAGGATAAAAATCCCCTCCTCCATCAAATTCACAATAATACATATCAGAGAGATGTGATCCAGAATTTCCTGAAAAAGAAGGAACCTGACCATCATCCCCAATAATTAATAAATAGGTTGGTGCCGGATTACTAGTTGTAGCATTGTCATACATGTTTTTAATGAATGCATGTATAGATGAAGTAGTATTCCCAACATTAGGATCATTAGTATATCCTTCAACAACCATGAACCCCTTGCGAGTTTTCCAATCTACTAAAGGCTGTATAGCTGCTTGGAAAGCAGGATCAGCGATGATTACATATTTAACTGGATAAGTTGTAATAATATCTTTATCCTGTAGAGGAAGATAATTAATACAATTCTTAAATAAATGTTCAAATTCTGGAGAATAATATTTTTGTCTGTTAATCTTATGACCCTCAAAATCAATATCCTTAAAGATAACCTTTACTTCTAACTTTGTCACTACCTTTAACTCATTCGCTATAGGATTATAACTAAAAGGAGCCACAGACAATCTGGCTAACTGCTGCCCCCTCATCTTACCTAAAAACTCTGTTTCAATAAGATTCATATTATAAAAACCGTCATAATTATAATAATCCTGATTAAAATAAAAAGGTGCATCAGCAGCATTCTCACTCTTTGATAATGATGGCTGATATGGGAAGACTGGATGGTTAATTCCATAATCAGATAAAGAAATGATTTGCTCTTCTTTATTCAGAATCTTAACTGAGATATTAGATCCAAAAGGAATATTAATTAACTCCTCCAAGACAGGCAGTTCTGGGGTTCCTCTTTTGGCATCCTCTCCATAGCCACTAACAAGTAATTTTACAAACTCATTAGCATCCTTTTTAACTATGACTGTATTAATTTCAGACAAATGATTTACGAAAGTAAACCCTGACAATGATTTAGATGTAATTGCAAACTGATTAGATGTTTCCTTTAATTTTATATCCTTTGCATTTAATGAGCAAGAAAATACAGTGACTAAAATTAGTAGTGACTTTAAGAATTTCATGGTATATTTTTTATTTACCACAAAAATATAATAATTATTCTTTAAATAACACCTTACACATTAACAATCTTAGATTTAAGGGAACTAAATTCTCGAAACTTTATACATTTAAATAGTCTTAGATAATTATCTTTTACAAATCATTTTATAATCGCACCACTCACAATGCTTTAATTCAGTAGTTTGCACAAAAGAATCATTATTAATCTTCTTCAACACAATCTCTAATTGCGATTCAAAATCATCAAGTACGGCTTGAGTTATATTTATAACCTCTAACTGCTTACTGTTTATTTTTTTACTAACTTTCAATAAGCCTGGCTTCAAGTTTTTAAATGAAAAATTACCAGCTATGATATCTAAACCTATATAATTAGGGTGCATTTTTAAATACAAATATGCATACATCAATAATTGAAATGCTTTTGCTTTGCCCGCATCATCAATAATCTCATTATACTCACTAAAAGCAACTTCTTTATTATCAACTTTCCCAGTTTTATAGTCAATTATTCGAAGTGTATCTCCCTCAAGATCTACTCTGTCTGCCTTACCAGTTAAATTAAAATCAATTCCATCAACAGTAATAAAATGTGTTAACTGGACCTCTTTCCCAATAATATTTACTCGCTTATTATCGGCAGCTGCCTTTTTTAATAATTGCATCTCTAAAGCTAAGAAATCAGTTGTTAATTTTTGAGCAATCTGCAAACTCAAATAATTTTTTCCTTCCTTCATTCCTTGTTCAGAAAGTGCTGACACAAAATTATCCTCAATATCTTTAAGAATAAAAGATGTATTATCCTTAATAAATTGCTCGTTAAGCAACCCTAAAGGATAAGCCTTATCCAGGGCATCATGAATAGCTGTACCCATAGTACTTGCATCTGCATACTCATCTACAGCATCATCCATCCTTATTTTAGCCAAATAATGATAGTAAAAAGACAAACTACAATTATTATACTTATTAATTGCTGAAGGAGAAACTCCTTTTTTAGCCCACGCTTGTATTTCAGAAGCTAAACCTTTATTCTCAATTGAGATATTAGTCGCAGTAGAATTTTCCAGGTCTTCACCTTTATACACAACATCCTTTATCTCTCCTTTATATTCTGATAATAACTGGGTAATAAACCTGCTTTTCTCACCACTTCCAAAATCATCAGTTTCAGAATTATAAATTAAGGTTATATTCTTTGCTCTTTGTAATAAACGATAAAAATGATAAGCAAATACCGCATCACTCTCAGTATAAGTAGG
>MDSV01063945.1_pt1 | contig 31548 bp, 14 predicted proteins | sample 810851 | NCBI WGS metagenome assembly MDSV01 (sample SAMN05326640, study PRJNA326480) | marine metagenome | isolation source: seawater | place: Atlantic Ocean: North East | collected 2012 | reverse complement strand
GGTGGAAACCACGGCGAAGTGCGAGGAAGTGTGCGTGCGGCGAAATCTGTGACACGCCCGCCGATCGGCCCGCGGGGTGGCGTTCGCGACCGGACGCCTCCTTCCGTCTTCCCCTCTCCCGCGACACCTCTCGCGCCGCAGGCCCCGTCGCTGACCCGCCCGCGTCCGCCTCGTCGCGCCGACGTTCGCAGGAAGAAAAACTGGAACCAGCCCACGAAGACGCACGGGTACTGGGCCAAGGACAAGATGCAGAGCACTGTGCGTACGCGCGGATGCGCCCCCTCTGCGCGCTTCGCGACAGACTTCCGCCGCGCGGTAGCCTTCCGCCGCGCGCGCCGCGACGCTCTCCGTGCGCTCCCGACCCTTCCCGACCCCACCTCCAGCGGGCACGTCGCGCGCGCGCGCCGCGCGGCCTCGACCGCGCGCGACCGCGCGATCCCGCTCCCGAGGGCCCGAGCCCGTCCCTCATCCGGTCGTTCGCGCGCTGACGGACCCACCCCTTTTTTCGCCTGTTTCGCCGCAGTACAAGTTTTCGCAGGAGCCCATGTTGACGAACGCGCCGGGACGCGCGCAGAACTGGTGACTGTTTCATATAGCTAAAGGGGGAAATCTTTACGACGCGCGGAGCCTCGGCAGGCGTGGGGACATCGCGCGTGTTTGAGGGGTGACGGACACTCCGCCGCGCGGCGGTCGCCGGGCACGCAAGAGACGGAACCGAGGGATGTAAGTCTACGGCGGTATTTTAGTCCCTAACGTCTACGGGTCGACCCGCGATGTTTACACACGAAACGCGTTTCGTGCACGTGTCTCATCGAAGCGGCGTCCTCTTTCGCCGCTTCGAACGCGTCTCCTCGGGCTCCGCTTCCGTCTCCTCCGCGCGTTCGAAGCAAACGCGCCGCGTCTCCACGACAACGTCGTCGCCCGACTCGAACGCCACCGCCGTCTCGAGCGAGCCGCGCCCGACGTCGACCGCGACGCGGACGTTTCGTAACGGCCCGGGCTCGGTTCCGTCGCCGACGGTCCACGAATCGAGCGTCGCACCTTTAACGACGTCCCAGACGTACGCGGCGCCGTCCGCGCCGACCACCGCCGCGTACCCCCCGCGGGCGCCCGCGAGCGCGACGGGATCGAACCCAGAGCCCTCCTCCGGATTTTTTTTGTTTTTCTCCTCAGAGTCGAGTCCGAGCGCCGAGACGTCGTCGTCGTCCGTCGCGCCGCCGAAGACGGCGCCCCGGTGCGCCTCGCCTCTTCCCGCCGTGTGGTCCAGCAGCCCGACCCGCACGCAGCTTTTCGAACGCGCGCGGCGCGCCTCGACGTCCGCGCCGGCTTCCGGCTTGGCGCGCGCGAGCGCCGCGAGCAGCGAAGGGCGCTCGCCAGCGCGAGACGCTTCGTCTCCGGAACCGTCGCCGAACGCGAACCCGAACGCGCGGTTCGCCGATTCGTCCGTCGCGTCGTTCGCCTCGCCGAAAACGTGCAACGCGCCGTCGCACACCGTCTCCCGCGTCGAGTACGACGCGCCGCGAAGGCGCCACGTCGGGGAGGCTGAGGTTCCGTCCGCGTCGTCGGAATCGCTTCGCGTCCACGTCGCGAAGAGCGCGCCGTCGTGCACCGCCGCGAGCGTCCGCCCGTCGTCGGAGAAGGCCAGGACATCGGGCGCGACGCCTTTCGGCGCGACGCCGCCGTACCGAGGCGCCGCGAGCAAAACCGGCGGCGAGAAAAAAACCGGGAGCCACTCGCGCGCGTCGGAGCCGCTCGCCGTCGCGCCTGGGGACGGACCCGTCTCGGGACGGAAAAGTCTCTCGCGCGCCGCGCGGCGCCACACCGCCGAAACCCCGCGCGCGCCACACGCCGCGAGCCACTCGCCGTCGCGCGACGCCGCGAGCCGCGTCGGGGCGAACGGCGTGTCGAGGAACACCCCCGAAGAGCGTCGCGCGTGTTTCTCACCGTTCGCGTTCAGCGGGAAGACGCGGACGCCCGTTCCCGCGCTTTTTCGTTCGCCGCGACTCGCGCCGCCGAAAAAGCGATTTCCTCCGGCGACGGCGACCCACGGCTGGTCCGGCGCGGCGCCGAACGCCGCGAGACTTTTTCGCGTGGCGTTCGCGCGCGAGGACAGCTCGAGATGGACGCTCGTCGGAAGCCGCGTGGCGACGACGGAGAGACCGCGGGTGGGTTTTTTTTCCGACGACGCGCCCGACCTCGACTCCGGACGCGCGCCCGACGACATCTTCTCGTCGCCGAAGCGTCGTTCGAGCAGGAAACACGCGGCGAGGCTCTCGGAGGCGTTTTCGGCGCTCTTCGCCGCCTCCGAGCCCGGTCGCGCCGTCGCGCACAGGAACACGCGCGTCGACGCGTCGGCCGCCGACGGTGCCGCGACGGCGAGCGCGGACGCCTCCGCGTCGCGGAAGCGGAAACGCGCGCGAATCGCGTCGGCATCGTCCGAGTCGGCCGACGCGAAGAAAAAGCGCTCGACGCGTTTTTCGGGACGGAGCGATTCGGGAGACGCGGCGGAGCCGTCGGCGCCGGAGACGCTCGGCTCGACGCGTTCGTCGGCGAGCCGCGCCGCGGCTTCCGCGGCGCGGAATTCCGCGGACGCGCTCAGCGAGTACATCCCGCGGAGCTGCGAGCTGGCCAGGCGGCGGTAGGCGCCGCCTGGGGAGGCGCTCGAGGGCGTCCGCGCCGCGGCGGAGCGGCGACGGCGGTCGCCCGCGGATGGCGCGGCATCCTCGGCGCCGAAGGCCGGGTCGAGCCGCGCGCGCGTCGAGCCGACGCCTGCGGCTCGGGCGCCGGCGCGCTCGGGCGGTAGCTCCGGCGCGCGCTCGAGCAGCGCGGACCACGCCGCGCGCTCGTCGGCGTCGCCTCGACGCGCGCGCACGCCCGCGCCGAGCTCGCGCGCGAGCGCCGAGCGCGCGGCGTGCAATCTCTCGACGGCGTCGCTGAGGATCTCGGGGTCATCGGGCCAGGACGCGAGGTCCGCGCTGAGCCCGGGAGGGAGCGCGACGCAGATCGGCCACCGCGCCATCGCGGCCACGGCAGCTGCGGCGTCGGCGCGCGGGCCTCGCGCCGTGTCGCGCGCGTCGGAGTGAACGTCCCCTCGGCGTGTGCCAACTCCTTCAAAAATCGAAACCGACAGGCGACGGGTTTAGGGTGCCCAACGAGATGCTGTAAGACTGACCGAGTCCCGCACGGCGCGGTGGCGTGATGATCGTCATCGTCACAAGTACGCGTCGTCCCCACAGGTGTATCACCTCCTGTTCTGCGGCGCCGTCCTGGACTCGCCGTACTTCTTGAACTTCTTGCGGAAGCTCCTCTTGCGCGAGAACGCGCCTTCCACGGGCACGCCGCGCGCCTCGCAGTCGCGCACGGCGCGCACGAGCTCTTCGTCCTTCTCCCCGACCAAGTTGGTCACCGACCCCTCCGCGCCCAAACGCGCGGTCCGCCCGATCCTGTGCAGGTACTCCACCGCGTTCCCCGCGAACTCCGCCTGCACGACGTGCGCCACGCCGGGAACGTCCACGCCGCGCGCCGCCGCGTCCGTGCACGCGAGCACGGAGAGCGCGCCGTCTCTGAACAGGCGCAGCCGCTCGGCGCGCTCAGCGGCGTCGCACTGCGCGCCGAAAGCCTCCGCCTTGAAACCAAGCCTTCGGAGCTCAGCCGCGACGGCGTCGGCGGCTTCGGCGCTGTTCACGAAGACCATCGTCTTGGCGCAGTCGCGCTCCGGATCGAACCTCTCGTTTCCTAAACCGAGCGCGGCGCCGAGCGCGTCGGCGCGGCTCGAGTCCGTGACGTGCACCCAGGTCTGCGTGAGCTCGGGAACCGCGCGGTGCAGCCGGCGCCCCTCCACCCAAACCGCGTCGGGGAACCCGTGTCGTATCATCGCGCCGGGCGTCTTTTTGCCGTTGCTCATCACCGTCGCCGCCGCGAACGCGTATTGCCGCCGGAACTCGCGGCCGGCACCGACACCCACGCCGCCCTTGCCCCCCAGCGCGGGGCCCTTGCCCTTGCCCGAGATCTGCGCCTTCTCCTTTTTCTTAAAGTCGCCGTGGTCGGCCCGCCAGTCGCGCGCGTCCGAGGCGGCGGCGCGGTCGGCGTCTCCGGACCACCCCTCCGATTCGTCACCCGGATCGACGGTCAGCCCGAGCGCGGCGAGCTTCTCCTCGCGGTACAGCACGTCGAAGATGCCGCGCACGGGCCGCAGGTACCCGCCGGACAAAAGCTGGTCCGCCTCGTCAAACACGACGTGCCGGATGAACGTGACGTGCTTCGAAAAGTTCCCGCGCCGCCAAGCGCCCTCGGAGAAGCGGCAGAGGTCCTCGGCGGCGCGCGCGGGCGTCGCCACCACCACGTCCGGCGCGTCGCGCGCCGGGAGCGACGCGTCCGGGGTGAGCGCCGCCGTGCGCAGCAGCGGCTCGCCGCGGTCGTCCACCAAAGAGTCGCAGACGCTCGCCACCTGCGCCACCAGCGACGCGTTGGGCGCCAGTATCAGCGCGCCCGTTTTTTTCGCGTCGGCGCCGCCGTGCCCGTGGCGCAACAGGTTGGAGAAGATGGGCACGAGGTAGCTCAGGGTCTTGCCCGAGCCGGTCTCGGCGGCGATCACCACGTCGCGCCCGTCGCGAAACACGGGCGCGGCCTGCGACTGCACGTACGTCGCGGTCTCGAACCCGAGGCGGCGCAGGGAAGCGAGCACAGCGGGGTGCGCGTCCTCGAAGCTCGCGAACGGAACCGCCTCGGGCCCGGCGTCGTCGGCGGAGGCGCCGAGCGCGGCGAAGCGCGCGGTGGCGGCCGCCGAGAAGGCTCGGCGCGGCTCGACCGCGCGCTCGGAGGACGCGAACGCGTGTGCGCGCGTCGCGAGCCGCGGCTGCCGAGATGCGGGCGCGAACCGCGACGACGCGGGGGGGGCGCGGAGCGCGGCCACGCGGGTCAATGCGCGTCTCGCGGCCATCGCGTCCGCGAGCACGCCGCCGCCGCCGACGAGCGCGCAACACCGCGAGACTCGAGGCGCGCGGGGAGACGAAGTCGACGGCGCGGCGAGCGCACACGAGAGCATCAAGGAGGTCAAGGGCGACCTCGAAGGGGGCACGCGCGGGACGCAGCGTCGTTGTGAGAGTCGCGCCCCTCGCGACCCGCTCGTCGGGGCGCTTACTCCGCGACCACCGCCCCCGACACCTCAGGCGTGGAATCGAAACGCCCGATCATCGTCGTGGTGAAAATATGAGCTGCCCGCGCCCCGCGGAGCCATTCATCACCGACACGGGTGTTGTCTGGTTGGCGGTGCCGCAGTACCACACGCGCGCTCGCACGCGACCTTCCGCGCTCGGGGTGCGTGGCGGAGCACGTGCGCGCGCGCCACGCGCCTGTTCCTCGCCCCCCCGGGTGTGAGGGCGCGTGGGTGTTGTCGGCCGATTTTCCCCTTCGAGGGAAACGTGATTTTGTGAGAGGGCGGCTCGCGCGATGGCGCCGCTGCCCCGGCTCGCGCCCCGCCTGCCTCCCGCGCGTCGCACCGAGGCGCCTTCGGGGGGTCGCAGCTATGTCAAGGGCGCGCTGTGGTCGCTGCTGTACGTGGCGTTCAGCACGGCCATCATCCTGAGTAACAAGCACATCATCACCGAGACCAACTTCGCGTGTCCCATCGCCGTCTCCAGCCTTGGCAGCGTCTTCGGGTGGGTCGTCTCGCTCGCCGCCGTGGGCACCGGAGCCGTGGAGCTGAAAACCAAGCTCTCGTTCAGGCAATGGTGCGTTTTAGTGCTGCCCATCGGCGTGTGCACAGCGGTCTCCCTGGCGTTCGCGAACCTCGCGTACGTCTACCTCCCTCTGTCGTTCATCCAGATGGTCAAGGCGTTCGCGCCCGTGGTGACCTTCGCCACGCTTGTAGCGTTCCGGCTGGACCGGTACGACGTGAACGTCGCGCTGACACTCGTGGTGATCGTCGCCGGGTGCTTCACCGCGTCGTTCCAAAGGATGGAGGCCACGAGCGTGCGCGTGGGCCTGGCGTGCATGTTCGCGTGCGAGGTGGCGGAGGCGTTCCGAAGCGCGGGCATGCAGTACCTGCTGAGCGGCGCCGGCGAGGCGAAGGCGAAGGACGAAAAGGAACGCGCGGACGATACGAGCCACGCGAAGACGACGACACACACTACTACTGGTAAGGTGTCCTTCTCGTTGTTCGACGGGATGTACTACTTCTCGCCGGCGACGCTCGTCTTTCTTGCGATTTTGACGTACGTCTTCGAGTGGGACGACGTGACCGACCCGGAGCACCTCCGCGCGGCGGCGCGCCATCCGGTGCTGTTTCTCGCCGCGTCCTGCCTCGGGTTTTTCGTCAACCTCGCGAGCTTGGCGGTCATACAGCACCTGGGAAGCATGACTCTGAAGATCGTGAGCCAGCTGAAGAACGTCGTCGTCATATGCGCCGCCGTCGTCGTGTACGACGACGCCGTCTCCGCGCTGGAGCTGGCGGGGTACGCGGTGGCCATCTGCGGGTTCGCGATGTACCAGGACGCGAAGGACCGCGCTGCCGAGTTCGCCAAGGCGGACGCGGAGTGTAAGGGCGGCGAGTTCAAAACGATCGCCGCGCGTGATGCGTAGAGCGGCGCGCGCGGCGAGGGACGCGCGGTACGTAGTAGAATCCTTTTTTTTAGCTGTGCTTTTTCACTCTGTGACTCTCGCACTCTCGTCCTCGAACGGCACACCACCTGGCTTCGGAGTTCGGCGCGCATGTGTCCATGTGCCGTCGTCGCACTCCGCCCCGCGCGATGGCGGACGAGGACGAGACCGCCTCGGCGGCCGAGCCGTCCGCCGCGGATGCGTGGTTCGAGCGCAAGATGGCCCTGCACGAGACTTCGCGGCGAGCTTCCGCGAAGGCGCGACAGACGGGGGCGGTCGCGGAGCAGAAGCGGCTCGAGCGGACCGAGGAAGCCGCGCGCAGAGTTGACCGCGAGCTCGAGTGGAATCGCGCGCGCGTGTCCGCGCTCCGCGCGAGGCTCGAGACGGCGATCGCGCCGAGACGCGCCGCGCGGGACGCGCGCGACCCCGCGGCGAGGCACAAGGCCGCTCCCAAACCCGTGTTCGTGTCCTACGCGCGCGATGCCCCGTTCGCCGAGCGCGCGCTCGTTCGCGCCATCGTCGACGCCGTCAACGAGCTCCCGACGACGCCGCCGTCGCGGCGGTCGCGGTCGTCGTCGACGACGTGTTGGCACGACGACGACGACGTGCCCGTCTCGGAGTCGCGCGACTGGAGACACGTGCAGCTGCGCCGCGTGGACGCCGCGCGCGCCTGCGACGTGTTCGTCGTGGTCGGCTCGCCTTCGTACGAGCGCTCGTCGGCGTGCGCGCTTGAGCGCGCGGCGCTGAACGTGCGAAGAGCGCCGCCGGAGTGGGGCGGAGACGGGCGCGAGGACGTCGTGGTGGTCGCCGTCGACGCCGCCGAGGCGTGCGGGCTCGACGCGGCGAGCTCAGGCTCGGCGGCGGCGAGCTCGGCAGGCTTAGACGCGCCCTCGTGGGGTGCGTGCGTTCGGGAGGGGACGCGCGACGTCGTCGTCTCGGCGAACGTCGAGGAGACGGAGCCGCGAATGCGTAAACGCACGCGCGCGTTCGAAGACGCCGTCGCGCGTCGCGTCGCCGCGGCGGTCCGCGAGACGCTCTTTCGCGATCGAGTCGTGTCGCCGCGCGGAGCCCGGGACGGCGGAGCTCGGGATGGCGAGCCGTTCGACGTCTCGCCGTCGGCGTTGGCGGAGGCGACGGAGGCGTTGCGCGCGACGTCGAGGACCGCCGCGCGACGCGTTTTCGCCGACGCGGAGCAAAAGTATTTAGTCAGCAAAAAGCTCGACGACGCGAACGCGGACCCGCCGGATCGCTGGTCCGTCCGCCGCGTCGCGGAGTGGCTCCGGTCGCTCGGCGGGTGGACGGCGCCGTTCGTCGTCGCCTTCGAGGCGGAACGAACGCACGGCTCGATCCTCGACGCGCTCGATTTCGAAACGGCGCGCGAGCGCTTCGGCGCGACGGACGCGCGAGTCGCGCGAAAGCTCCTCGAGGCGTGCTCCGCGCGGTTCGCGGGGGCGGCCAAGGTGGCGTCGCGAAAAGACGCCGATCGGCGTGATGACGCGACGGAGGAGGAGATCGAACGGGTCCGGTGTCGGCTCGACGACGCGCGCGGCGACGACAACGACGAGAGCGACGACGACGACGACGACGGAGTCGGCTTCGACTCGTCCGCGAGCGAGACATCGCTCTCGTCCCGCGTTTCGCGCGCCGCTCTCGCGCGTCTGCGCGACGCGCTGGCGACGCGGCTGCGCGCGAAATCGCGCGACGCGCCCGTCGTCTCCGAGGACGCCGCGTTCGACGCGCTCCGCGAAACTGCCGCGGCGTTTTTTCTTCGCGCGCATCCGGTTTCGCGCGGCGACGACGCGAAGGACGAAAAAAAGAAAAAAGGCGTCGACGACTCCGCGGATGCGTCGGTTCGTTCGGTGCGCGACGCGTGCCTTCTCGCGTGTTGCGACGCGTTCGAGACGCGTTCCGAGTCGGTCGCCGGCCGAGTCGACGCGGCTCGCTTCGCCGCCGCCGCCGCCGCGACGCTGCACGGCGAGCTCGACGGCGCCGCCGCGATGCGACGGCGCCGCGCGACGGCGGAGCTTGAGGCGCTCGAGGCGCTCGAGGCGAAGAGCTTCGCCTCGAGCTCTTCTGCCCCGTCTCCCGGATTCTTTTCGGACGCTCGGCAGCGCTCGGACCACGTCACGCCTCTGCTCCTGCGCGCGGCGCTGGAGACCAAGCTCCGCGAGCGCGGCGTTCGCGTCGGAGACGGCGCGAGGTCCGATGTCTCCGACGCGAGCGCGTTCGCCAACGCGAAGCGCGCCGTCGACGACGTCATCGCGGACGGGCTCTTGGCCGGCGCGGGCGCGGCGGGCGCGCGCGCCGCCGCGCGGATGTTCCAGACTCGATGCGCCCTTTTCCCGGGTGTCTGTCCCCGCGAACCCGAAGCGTCGCGCCGCGAGATGGACGCGTGCGTCACCGAGATGGTCCGCGTCGCGTTCGCGAGGCGCACGAAGACGCGCGTGGACGCCGCCGTCTCCGCCGCCGAGGCGCGTGCGGCGGCGACGCGCTCGGCGCGCGCGGCAGTTCGCCGCCGCCGCGACGCGTTCGAAACCGCCAGGGCTTCGGACGCGCGCTCGGCCGCTCTGTGCGCGTACGAGTCCAGGCTCCGCGCGGCGCTCGCCGAGCTCGCGTCGGTCACCTCGTCGATCGAGGCGTACCGCGGCGCCGTGCGTCTCGTCGAGACTTTCGCGGCGACGCGCGCCCTCGCGGACGGCGCGATCGAACCGTCCTCCGGTTCGACGGCGGGAACGACGGATACAAACGTCTCGAAACCGAACCGTCCCTGCGTCCACGCCGGCGTGCTCGTTCCCGGCGCGAGGGGCTCGCGCAGCCGCGCGCTTCGCATCGTGCACGCGTCGTCGCGTTCGTCTCGCAAAACGGGTTCCGAGATCCGCGCCTGGGAGGGCAACGCGTGGCCGAGCGTCGGCGAGGTGAGGCTGGCCGGGCCGCTCGACGACGCGAACGGCGCGGAGGGCGAAAACGACCGTCTCGGCGGCGAAGAAAAAAACGAACGCGCGTCGTTCCCGTCGCGCGTCGTCGACGGTGACGACGAGCTCGTCGTCCCCGTGTTCGCTTTTTCCGCCGCACGCGGAACAGGGCGCGAAGACGCGACAGAGGCGGAAGTCTCCGACGGCGACGACGAGTCGTTTGACTCGTTTGCGCGCGAACACGTTTCGTTCGGTTCCCTCGACGACGATAGATCGGGACCGGTTCTGGACGACGCCGCCGAAAACGCCGCCGGAGGGACGTTTCGCCCGGACGCCTCCGAGACCCCTCTCGGTTTCCTGGCGCTCGAGACGCTCGAGACGGGACGCGGCGCCGCGGAGCACCTCGCGGCGCCGGCTCCGGAGGCTTTTTTGGCGCGGAAACGTCGCGCCGTCGTCCTGCTGGCGGCGCGCGCCGCGAGCGTGGCGCTCACGCGGTTCGCCAGGGCGCGGCGCGCGGACCGCGAGGCGCTGCGGCGCGCGGCGCGCGAGGCGTTCGCGGCGGACGACGCCGCTCGCGAGGCGCGGCGCGTGGGCGCGCTCGAGGCGCTCGAGGAGAAGAGAGGAGACGCGACGGCGTCCGCGTGAAGCGATTTTCTTTTTGTGTTTCGAAATCAGAACGCGCGCACCCGTCACGCGCACGTGCGATGCTCGAGCCTTGTCAGGCGACGGCGACGAAGCTCGTCGCGGCGACGAACGCGGCGATTCCGCCGAGCGCGCGTCCGGCGGCGGACGCGGAGGAGGACTCCGCCGACGCGCCGGCGGCGGCGGCGTCCGCGGCGTCCTCCTCGTTCGCGGCGTCCTCCTCCTCGACGAACGTTTCGACCAGCGCCGTCGCGGCCAGCCCAGCGACGCGCGTGTCTTCCGCGCCCGTGATGTCCAGGTACGCCATGCAGCCCTTGTCCTCGTGCTCGAGGAAGTGGCAGTGCAGCACCGCCTTGCCGGTGTGCTGGTCCACCTGGAAGTACACCTTCGAGGCGGTGACGCCGTCCGGGACGTAAAACACGTCGTGCCAGTCGCCCGTCCGGTAGTACCCCGACGGGTCCACGACGTCGCTTCCTAGCTGGAACGAGTTGATGTGGATGTGGAACGGGTGTTTGTCGTTGCCAGACACCGTCCACGCCTGCACGGACCCGACCGCCATCGAGCCGTGCGAGGTGCCGTCGTACTGGCCGCCCGCGCCGTCGAAGACGACGGCGCACCCGCCGTCGGCGCGGGCGAAGTTGAGAGTGCGCGAGACGTGCGTCACGGAGTGCAGCGTCTCGTCGTACACGTCCTGCAGATAGACGGGTTTCTTGGGCGTGAAGACGGGCAGGTCCTCAGCGGCGGACTCGTCGCTCGCGAGCACGGTGAACGTCACGAGCGTCTCCGCGGTCTGCAGAAGCCTGCGCCCGCCCGGGCCGCCGGGGCCGCCTCCCGCCTCGGCGGCGGCGGTGAGCTCAAACGCGCCGGCGGACGCGCACTTGACGACGAAGTCGAATCTGTTCCCGGGCGCGACGTGCGCGGTGGTTAACGCCCGCGGCGCGTTGTCGACGTAGATGCCATCCTTCGCCAGCAGCTTCCACTCGCACCCGAGCGCGTCCGCGTCGAGCAACGCGATGTCGGCGGCGGCGTCGAGGGCGGAGTACGCGACCCTCACCCGCGTCCACCGGTTTTGAGTGACCGTCGCGGTCGGGTTCATCTGGCCGTTCACGGTCCAGTAGCCGTCCCCGTTCGCGAGCCCGACGTTCCCGGACTGCGTCCAGCCGTCGCCACCGTCCTCGAACGCGCCGGCGATCTGCTGCACGGCGAACGGCTCGAGTCGCTGGACCATCAGCGCGAGTTCCTCGAGCGCCGCGAGGTCCTCTGGGATCTCGTCGGCGGCGTCCTCGACGACGATCATCCCCACGAGTCCATTCCCAACCTGAAGCGCGGTATTCCCGTGGAAGTGCGCGTGGTACCAGTGCGTTCCCGCGGCGTGGTCGCTCGCGATGGCGTACGTGTACTCAAACGTGGCGCCGGGCTCGACGGCGACGTAGACGTTGTCCTGCGGGGTATCGCTGTCCACGTGCAGCCCGTGCGTGTGCAAATTCGTCGTCCCGGGAGAGTGAAGCGAGTTCATGGTGGTGGTCGTGCCGGGGTTGGCATCCAGGTCGTTGTCCAGGGTCACCTTCACGGTGTCGCCAGCGCTGAAACGCAGCGTGGGGCCCACGGCCATGCGGTCGCTCATCGTTGTGCCCGCGGGGTTGTACCCGCGCGTCTTGTACGAGAAGGCGGAGCCGGAGACCGCCTCCGTGAACGAGGCTGTGTACTCGTCCACCACGATCGTGGTGCTCAGGACGCCGCTCGTGGCCGTGGCCGCGGGCATCTCGTGGAGCGACGCGGCGTGCGCGGCGGGAGCCGCGAAAAGCGCGAGCGCGAGCGCGCCGAAACGTGAGTGGCGGGGCATGGAAGGCATGGAAAGGCGCTCTGAACGCGCGCGACCATGTGATGTTGAACGCTTTTTCCGAGGGGCGTTCAACGCCCCGCCCGAGAATCAACAAAAAGCGTTCATGATGCGACGACGAGTTGCGAGCGTTTCGAGCGGGAAATCCGCGTCTTTTGGCGCGCTCGGCAGCCGCGTTTGGAGAAATATCTCGATACCCGAAGATGCGCGCTCGTTAAAAGTCAAAGCTGGGCGCGTCCGCGCCCGCCGGGAACAGCTTCGCCAGGGTCACTACGACGTCGTCGCCGTCCCCAAGCCCCCTCCTGTCGTCCATCACCGCCTTGGCGCCCTCCTTCTTGAAGTCGGGCACGTCCGACGAGGGGCACGGCGTGATGACGCACGGCATGTCCGCGCCGAGCGCGGCGCGCAGGCCCACCAAGGAGTCCTCGATCACGACGCACTTGGAGGCGGGAAGGCCCACTCTCTCTCTCGCCAAGTTATAAATGAGCGGGTCGGGCTTCTTCCGCGTCACGTCGTCCCCGGCCATGATCACGTCCATCTTCGATAACCGCTCGGCGCCGACGACGGAGTTGACGACTTTCTCGAACCCGGCTTTGGTCGCCGCCGAGCATATCCCGACGGCGACGGACGGATCGGCGATGGCCTCGTCCATCAGACGTAAAACACCGGGTCGCGCCGTCGCCGTTTGCTCGACGATCTGCTTGTAGAACTCCGTCTTCTTATCTTGCAGCGCGTCGACTAACGCGTCTCGTTCGTCGTCGCCGGAGGCGACGGCGCCCGCGAAGAACGAAGGCGTCGCCGGCCATCCGTTTGCGCCGAAGTGGTGTTTCATCTTGGGCTTGCCTCCGCCCACGGTGTTCGCCAGCACGTCGTAGTACTCCACGGACCACACCACAGGTACGTCGTCGATGGTCAAGCCGAAGTGCTCGAACGACGCGTTGTACGCGCGGCGATGGAGCTCCTCTGTCGTTCGCGCGGAGGCGGTTTTTTCGTAAGTTTTCGCGAAAAAAGTCGACATCCGGGCATTCGTTTCGCGAAACGAGCGCGTGCGTCAGCGTTATCGGCGTCGGGTCGGACGGGCGCCGCGCCGCCGCGGTGGCGGCTTCGCGTCGCGGCGGCGGGTGCGGCGTCGGCCGCGATCGCGCGCGCGGCGCGCGCGTGGCGGCGGAGACGGAACGAGGCGGTCGCCGGGCGTGTCCTCGCCGCGCGAACGAGACGAGAGGGGAGAGGCGTCACGCACCGGTCTCGACGATGACCCCGTCGCAGTCGAAGAGCAGGGCGAAGCGCGCGTCGACGGTGTTGGACGCCGCGGCGCGGACCGCACGCCGGGCGGAGCGGGGAGTGGACCGGGGCGCACCGTGCGCTGAGACGCGCGGCGCGGCGGCAGGGAGGACGGAGGCGAGCGCGCGGGCAGGCATGGCGTCCGCGTCTGTGGGTGTGAAGGCGTCCACTGTCTCACGCGTGCCTGCGCGTGCTGCCAGCGGCGCTGGTCGAGAAAACTTCGACGCGGTGAAGCGCCGATCAAAAATGCCAAGTCAATACGCGCGCGCCGCGCGAAACCGCTCATCGCCCACGGCGCCCTCCGATTGGTCGACGCGATTCTCAATCCACCGTTTTTCGTCTTGTTGTCCGAGGCGCAGCGCTTTCCCCGGCCATTCTCGCACACACGCCGGTAACCATGGCCGCCATCGCCTCCCTCAACGTCAACGCCGTCTTCAAGAAGGCGGCGCCCGCCAAGAAGGCGCCCGCCAAGAAGGCGCCCGCCAAGAAGGCGGCCGTTCGCTCCGCCGGCGTCAAGCGCTCGGGCAACATCGGTCCCAACCGCACGCTGTGGAACGGATGGGAATCCAACCCCGAGCCTCCCGCGTACCTCGACGGGTCCCTGCCCGGTGACGCCGGCTTCGACCCCTTCGGCCTCTCCAAGCCCGTGGAGTACCTCCAGTTCGATCTGGACTCTCTCGACGGCTCCGCCGCGGTCAACCCCATCGGCCAGGTCATCGGCAAGCTGAAGAAGGTGGACAACGCGCCCACCGAGCGCACCATCGTGGTACGTACGACACGCGTTTCCGCGCGTCGCGGGCGCGCGCGATGTCGATTTCCGCGCCACCCGACGCGCCCGGAAACCGGCGCGCGAACCGCGCGTCGCGAATCGACAGACGCCGCGCTAGCTCGTGACGAACGCCGCGCGAGGCGCTCTTACGGTCCATCGGCTCGGATCGAGTGCGGTCGCGAACGCGCGCGCGCCGTCGGCGCGATCGAGCGCGGCGTCGCCTTGCCGGTTTTCGACGCGACCGAAAACGACGCGCGTCGGTCTCGTCGCGCCTCGCTGGTTTTCGGGTCACGCGCGTCTCCGGCGCGCGCCCGTCCGGGCACGCCTCGACCGTCGCGATGACTCGACGCTGACCCATTCCGCGATTCCCCCCGTTCCGCGATTCTCCCCCGCAGCCTTTCAACGAGGCGTTCGACATCGTGCGCTTCCGCGAGTGCGAGCTCCAGCACTCCCGCTGGGCCATGCTCGGCCTGGTTGGCGTGATCTTCGCCGAGCAGTCCACCGGCATCTCCTGGGTGGACGCCGGCAAGGTGCTGAACGAGCAGCCCTCGTACCTCGGCTTCGACATCAACGTGCCCCTGAAGACCCTCGTGCTCATCGAGGTGCTCTCCATGGGCTTCGCGGAGGTCAAGCGCTCCAGCGGTACGTCCCAGCGCGTTTCCGGCACCGCTCGCGACGTTGTTTGTTTTTCACCCGCGCGTCTGTCTCGTCACGCGCGATCTCCCCGTCAGACTCGAGAGAGACGGCGAAATCGTTCCCATCACGCGCGTCACACCCTGACGGACGTGTTTCCCCGACGTTTTTCCTCCGCCGCAGAGCTTGACTCGGAGAAGCGCTCCTACCCCGGCGGCTACTTCGACCCCCTCAAGTTCTCGGAGACCACCTCCGAGGAGGCCCTCTTCAAGCTGAAGACCGCCGAGCTCAAGCACGGCCGCCTCGCGATGGTCGGCATGCTCGGCATCGCCGTGCAGGCGACCAAGAACGGCGAGGGCGCGCTCGAGGCGCTCCGCTCCGTCGGCAACTAAATCTCTCGGTTGGTTTTTTAGTGGCGAGGACGCGGGTAACAGGAAACGGCCGCGGCGACGAGGCGGTCGCGGCGGTCGAAGCGCCCGTGGCGCGGCGACGTGACGGGCGAGAAGACGTGCGAGCGAACCGGGCGAGACGCGCGTCGGTCTCGTTGTGACGCTCGAATCTCTTCGTTTTTCGAATTACGTTCTTCCTTTCGAACGCCAACAAAAAAAACGAATCGCGCGTCGCGAACCTACTCCCCGGGCGTCGCCTTCCCGCACGCGCGCGCGACGTCCCGGAGCATGTCCCCGTCGACGTACGCCGCGATGGGTATGGCCCTCTCGCGCATTTCGACCAGCACGGCGTGCGCGGCGGCGGCGTCGCCCGCCACGCCGAAGGCGTGCTCGACGAGCATGGCGAAGGCGTCCCCGGCGCGCACGGTGGCCACGGGCGCGGGCGCGGCGTCCGACTCGGTCTTGGCGACGTCCGCCGCCAACGCGCGAATCGACGCCGCCGCGCGTTCCGGGTCTTCGCTCAGTAAACCGCGCGCGGCGCAGAACCGGCCGATCGCGTCGACCGCGGCGTCGACCGCGGCGAGGTGCGCCTTCTCTCGAGAGACGCGCGTCTGGTCTGTCTGGGCGTTCTTCTCCGTCTTGGCAAGCGCCTTGGCCCGACACCGCCGCGCCTCGCGCAACGCCGCGAGCGCCGCGTCGTAGTCGCGGAAGTCGTCCACTTCGCTCGCCGCGCACGACTCGTAGAACCCGGCGAGGTGGCCATGCGCCTTGGCCTTCTGGTAAAACGACACGATGTGCTTCGCGATGTTCGACTCACCGGTGACTTTCTTAGCTTCGTCGCCCCGCGTCGTTCCCGCCGACTTCAAAGCCGCGTCCCCGCGCCAGTCGAGGGTCTGCAGAAAGTTTGCCGCCATCACGTACGCGTCGCGGTCTCGGCTGACGCCCGCGAAGAAAATGACCTTCTCCGCGTCGCCCGTCTTCAGCAGCGCCTTCATCGCTTTCGAGCGTTCGCCAGCCTTGGCGTACAGCTTACAGCTCAGCGCGTAGTTGCCCTGGCGCTTACACAGCCGGGCGACGTCGAGAAGCGCGGCGTTTCTCTTCTCGCCTCCGGCGGCGACCGATCCTCCGTCGGCGCCGGCGCCGTCGCCGTCGCCGTCGCCGACGAGCGCGTCCGCCATCTTCTCGTCCACGGCGACGTCTTTTTCGAGCGCGAGCCGCAGCGCGGCGTCGCGGTTGCCTGCGCGCATCTCGAGAAGCACGGCGTGCTCGAAGCGGCCGCGCTCGGCGAACCAAGACGCGCACCGCCGAAAAAGGAGCGCCCGCTCGGAAGTCCCCTCCGCGTCGCCGCCGCCGCTGTCGCTCTCCCGCAGCAGGCGGTCGACGATCTCCGCGAGCGGCTCGAGCAGCTCGTGCTCGAAGCACAGCTCGGCGGCCGCGTGCGCGGACCCGGCCTCGGCGAAGAGCGCCGCCGCGCGGGGAACGTCGCCGCGCTTCAAGAAGAAGCGCGCGACGTCCGCCGCACTTTTTCCAGACTGAGGCGCCTTGAGCGCGAGGCGCGCCACCTCGCCGTCCATGCCGTGCCGCATCGCCAGACGCAGCGCGTGCCCGAACCGACCCGCCTTGGAGAAGTACGCGATCGCCTCGCCGACCGCGTCGCGCGCCTCGAACGCGCGCGCCAGGTGGAACGCGGACGCGGCGAGGACGTGTTCCCGGCTCGGGCCGGGAAACGCGCCGGATTTGTTTTTAGTGTCTTCTTCCGAGCCTTCGAGCCTCCTCGCGAGGTCTTCCTCGGCGCGCCGGACCGTCTCGGCGGCGCCTGTGAGGTCGCCCGCGGCGCAGTACGCGCGCGTCGCGTCCAGAAACGCGCCGCACGCGAGGTACTCCGCGAGCGCGCCCTCTGCGTCGCCTTCGCTCTCCAAGCACTTCGCGCGCCACAGCCGGAGCCGCGCGGCGTTCTCTTTTTCTTCCGCGGTCTCCTCCTCTTCTCTTCGCGTCGCCGCGTCGAGGTACGCCTCGAGCGCGCGCGTCTCGCCGCGCGCGCGCAGGAGGCGCGGCACCTCCCTGTGCGCGCGCCCGCTCTTTTCGTACGCGCGCACGGCGCCCGCGACGTCGCCCAGGCTCTCCAGGTGCCTGGCGTGCGCGTAGTGCGTGCTCTTGAGGTGCACGCGGTCGCGCGCGGCGGCGACGCGCGCTGCGTCGCGCCAGCGCCCGGAGGCGCGGTGCAGGTTGGCCAGCAGGTCGAACCGCCCGCAGTCGCGGTACAGGCGCTCGGCGTCCTCGAGGAGCCCGAGGTGCGTCGCGACCGCGGCGACGCGCGCGTCGGGCTCCGCGAAGCGCGCGGCGTCACGCGCCGCGCGCGCGCCGCGCACGTGGCCCATCTGCGACAAGCACAGCTCGGCGACGTCCAGCCGCTTGCGGCGCACGCACGCGCGACCGGCGCACGCCCAGGCGACGGGATGCGTCAGGCGCTTCGCGGCGGCGAACGCGCGCTCGGAGTCCTTTTCGTCGTCCGCCTCCTCTTTTTTTTCGTTCGCGCTTTTTTTTCGCCCGTCCGCGCGCGCCAGAGCCTCGTAGAACGCGAGCAGCGTTCGAGTCACGTCGGACGCGTCGTCCGCCCCCGAGCGGTCGTCCACGAGCAGGTTCGGTTCCAGGGCGTCGACGCCCTCGAAGTCGCGCATGCACACGGAGAAGCACGCGCCCGCCGTCGGCGCCGAGCGGTCGCCGAGCGCCCGCCTCGCGTTCGCCTTCTGGCTCACGAACACGCAGGGCGCCGCGACGCCGAGCACGGCGTCGAAGCCGTCCGGAAGCACTTGCGACTCCTGCGGCGCGACGAAGCAGACGCTCTCGGCGGCCGAGTCGGTTTCGTCTTTGTCCCGCTCGCGCCGCGCGGCGAAGCAGGTGAACGCCACGACGCCGGCGCGGTCGCGGTCCTCGCGGAAACGCGTTTGTTCATCCATCGACTTCGTCGAGTCGATCGACGAAGGAGTCGATCGCTCGAGCTTTGTCGTCTGCGCGACGAACAGCGACGGGAACCGGCAATCCCACGACACCGTCTCCACGGCGCGCCCGATTTCGCGCGCGAAGTCGAACTCGGCCCACGCGTCGAGCTCGACGTCGTACGCGCAGACGCGGCTCGACCCGCTCGGCTCGAGCGCGAAGCTCACCAGGACGAACGAGCCGTCCGCGTTGGTCTTCACGGACTCGATCGGCGCGAGAGTCTCTCGCCCGGGCACGCGCGCGCCGTTCGGCGCGCCGCGGCGCGCGGGCGACCGCCCCCCCAGCCACCACGAGTGCACGTACCCGCCGAGCGTGGCGACGCTCAGGAACGCGCCCGAGTCGTTCACGTCCACGCACGCCGCGCCGCCGTGCGCTTTGTCGTACGCCAGCGCGTCGCGCGGCGCGCCGCCGGGCTCGCACACCTCCACCACGCCCGCGCCGCGGCCTGGGCGGAACACGCAGGCGCCGCGTGCGCCGAGCGCCAAGGTCTGCGCGCCGACGGGCGCGCGCGGGACGAAGCCGCGTTTTTGGGTCCGTCGCGAAGACGAAGACGAAGCGTCCGCCGCCGAGGCGCTCGCGCCGTCCGCGAACGGCGCTCCGTCGGGGGCTCCCGGCGCGTGGTGCGGGAACCGGCCGACGCGCTCGAACCCGTCCCGCCCGTACACGTGCGTCTCGGCGTGCTTGTTGGTCCACACGAGCAGAGCGTCGCCCGCGACGTCGGCGCCGAGGATCTGCCCCGCGCCCGACCGGAACGCGCGCGGCGCGAACGCGCCGGCGGCGCTCTCCACCAGCACCTCGTCGCCCGAGAGGTGCGCCAGGCTCACGCCGTCGCGCACCTTGTCCGCCAGACGCACGCGAGCCAGGACATGCGCGGTGAGGTTTCGCGGGACAGGGTTCGAAGCTTCCTGTGCGCTCGCGTTCGTGACGGAGGAGGAAGCGCTTTTTCGTTCGTCGTCGGGAACGCCGAGCGCGCTCGAGCGCTCGACGAGCCATTTCTGTCCTTCGTGCGCGGTGCGCGCGGCGGCGCGCGCGGCGCCGTCTCGACTGTCCGCCGCGAGCGCGCTCAGCACGCGCGAGGACCTGGGGGCGAAGCGCAGAGCCACCACGCGCGTCGCGCCCGGGACGCGCGTCGCCGCCGACCGGCGCCAGGCGCGTTCGTCCAGGCCCGGACGCGAAAGCTCGTCGCTCGACGCCGAAGCGTTCGTCGCGGCGTCGGCGTCTGCGTCGGACGAATCCGTCTCGGCGGACGAAGAAGCTTCGGGCGACGCTCCGTTCGCGGACGTCCTTCGCCTCCGCCCCGTCGTTCGTTTCTCGTTCGTTCCGCGAACCGCCGAACGACGCCTTGCTCGTCGCGCGTCGTCGCTCTGCCGAACGCGTTCGCCGGTCTCGTCGCCGCCGAAAGGAATCCCGCCGCCGATTTCGTCCTCCTCGAAGCTTCGTGACGCGCGGCGGAACACGGCGACGCGCCCGTCGCGCGAGCCAACCGCCAAGGCGCCCGAGTCCGCGTCGCGGGCCACGCACGTCAGCCGCCGCGAAGTCGGGTCACGAGACGGAGTCCCCCCCCGCTCGTTCGGCTCGCCGTCCCACGCGCGCACTAAGCAGTTTGCGCCGGACTCGAGGTCGAACATGCGCACGGCCCCGCTCGGGTCTTTGTCGCTCACCGCCGCCAGCACGCCCTCCGAAGCCCACGCCAGACCCTCCGCGGCGACGCCCTCAACCGGGAGCTTGAACGCGAGCGTCTCGACCCAACACCCGGTTCCTTCGGCGCTCTTGTTTCGATCAGAGCCCCGGCCGTCCGCGCGCGACGACACGGACGACTCCGGCGCGTGGCATCGCAGCGTCGCGTCCGCGCCGAGCGTCACCACCGAGAACGCCGCCGCGTCCCCTCCTTCGCGGCCGAGCGCGGCGACCAACGGCTCGTCCGACTCGAACAGGAGCGCGGATTCGACTCGGGGCTTGTCTCGCCGGAACGAGCCGCTCGGCTCGGCATCGGGCGCGGGGACGTTCCGCACGTCCGCGGCGCACATCGCCGACATCGCCGATCCGCTCGATCGATCGTCATTCTCGCCTTCGCGAGACTCGCGCGCGTAGCCGACGAGGAAACGAAACTCCGCCGCGATGCCGCGTCCGTCTCGCGGGCGCGGCGCCGCCAGGAGATACGTGACTCGACGCGGTTGAGGATACGCGCGCGTCTCCGGAAACGCCATTCCCAAGCAAAGGTCCGCGATCTTCTCCGGGCGCGCGCGGCGGTCGACGGTCCAGAACGCGACGAGCCCGGAGGCGTCCCCGGTGGCGAGCACGCGGAAACAGTCAGCGGTTTCCGCGTTCGCGACCGTCTCGTTCGCGCTCGACGCGCCGGACGCGTTCGCCCGCGGATTCGCCGAATCCGCGCGCGACCAACGCAACGCCACGATCCCTCCCCCGCCCGCGTGCGCCACCGCGTCCTCCGCGCACCGCCGTTCTCGCGGCGACCAAATTTTCAACGCGCCGTCTCGGTACGCGACGGCGAGGATGGGCTTCGTCGGGTGCCACGCCAGTCCCGAGACGGCGACGTCGCCGCGGTCGTTGGGAACGGCCAACGGCCGTCGCGCGTCGTGCGGTTCGCCATCCTCTGGCGACGGCGGGGAAAAGCGTCGGTGAAAGGACACAGGGTGTCGTCAGCGCGGTGTCGGCGCGCGTCTCGCGCATCGCGCGCGTCTCGCGCTCGGGCGGGGCGGAGAAGACGTTTTTCGCGGCGGAAAAGACGGAACGACGGATGATCCATCGGCTGAGGTCAACGCGACGGGGGTTCGGGAGAACACGGTGGCTTCTCGCGTGCCTGGCACGCACCCGTGTACACGCCGACGGCGCCGTCCGTGTACGCGACGGCGACAAGAACGCCGCTGAACGGCTCATCGGGGCTCGGTCTGTGCAACGACCACTCCGTGTGCGTGGGCGCGCCCGGTGCCGAGATCTTCGAGGAGAAATAAACGGCCATCTGAGGCGCGGGCGTCGCGCTCTCGTCCGCGTCGGCCCCGTCCCGAGCGCGCTCGAGGTCTGTCGCGGCGGATGGACGCGCGTGGAGCCTTCCCTATACGAGCGCCGCCTAGACCCGCGGACCGCCCGGCCGCGCCCGCGGGCAAACCTCGCGGCAAACCTCCCGTGCCGTCCGGTTGTGCAAGAAGAAAGAAAGGAGCGGACGTATAACATAAAAAGCGTCTCACAACATGCCTGTTGAGATGCACACCGCTGTTTTTTGGTTTGCACGTTTTCGTGACTAAATACTCAAAAAGTATCACTTTTCAAGATCTCACAAAATATCCAAAATGCTCCGTCAGCAGTCCTTCGGGTCCGCCTGACGTCTCGTCGTCACTGCGACGGCGCGATGTTGGCGCTCGCGCCTGCCAGCATGGCCTTCGCCGCGATCCGCGCGGGACCGCGCCCCCCCCATGCGCGCGGTCTTCCCGCCGGAGCGCCCCCGCGCTCGGCCCGCGCGGCGCCCGCGTGCCTCCGCCTCGCGCCCCGGCCGGGGCTTTCAATTCGATCGAACGCCGACGGTTCGAGGCCCGTCCGCCCGCGCGTGCTGAGCCCCGGGCGCGACGAGGATGCGCGCGCGGCGGGCTCGGGCGACGTCGCGCGGGGCGGCGAGCGCGCTTCCGCGCCCCGCCCCCCCCGCGATTCCACCTCGCGCGTCCCCGCCGCTCCCGCGTCGGCGCGGGGCGCGTCCATCGAGGCGGACCTCGACCGCGCGCGCGCCGCCGCGCGCGCGGCGGACGAAGCCGCCTCGATCGCCGAATTCGAGCACGAGGCGTTTTTGATGGCCAACAAGCTTCTGCTGGACGCGAGAGCGGCGCAGGCGGAAACCTCGCGCGTCGCCGCTCTGCGCGCCGCGGAGGTGGCCGCGCGCGCGCGCGCCTCCGCCGAGGACGCCGCGCGCTTCGCCGCGGCCCGCCACGAGCTCGCGCTCGCCGAGGCGCAGAGCGAGTCGTGCGCGTACGCCGTCGAGTCCGCGGCGCAAAACGCCAAGGCTCTGGAAGCGCGGGACGGGGGCTCGGCTTTGAGCTCGAGCTACGGCTCGCTGGAGCCGGAGTGCTTGACGAACGCGAAGAAAGCCGAGCTGAAGCGCGAGGCTGCCGAGCGCGTCGCGTGCGCCGCGCGGAAGGAACACGCGGAAGCCGCCGCCGCGCTCGTGCGCGGGCGCGCGCGCGCCGCCGAGGCGGCGCGGCGAGCCGCCGAGGACGCGGGGAAACGCGCCGACGCCGCCGCCGCGAGCGCCGATCGGCGCTTCCTGCGGAACCTCGGGAGGCCGACGCTGTGGGACTCCAAGGACGTTGACGACGAGCGTTTCGCGTTCCGCGCCTCGGACGCGCGCGCCGGACCCGAGGACGCCAACAACATCGTCCCCGAGCGCGTGCGGCCGCGGGGCGCCTTTTCGCGCGACTCCGTCGCCGAAGACCGAGCCGACGCCGAGGAGACGATGCGCCGCGCGGCGCGGCGCGCCGAGGCGCAGTTCGTGGAGCTGGCGCCGACCCTCGCGCGACGAAAAGGAAAGCAAAGCGCGCGCGATGAGAGCGCGACGACGGAGGGCTTCGCCGAGACCGGCGGCGGCGACTCGGGGGGGCGCGGCGACGCGCCGCGCGGCGGCTCCGGCGGCGGCGGCGACGCTCTCGGCGGGACCGCCTCTCTTTTCCGCGACGCCGCCACCGATACCGTCGCGCCCATGCCCGAGTGGATGTACCCGCGCGCTTTGGACTGCGTCCCCGCGTTCTTCGGGAAGCTCAACCCCGTCACGGGCGCTTTGGTGTACTACACCGGCGCCGTGCTCCGCGAATCCGCCGGCGCGCCGACGGTCGCCGCGCAGTGGACGCTCCTCGTGTTCGTCCCTCTGCTCGCGCTGCAGTGTTTTTTGCGTTTCAAGGCGCACGAGCGAAACGCGCACAAAGCTCACGAGGCGTTCGAGGCGAAAGCGGCCGAGGCGCGCGCGAGACGCGCGGAGGCGAAATCGTCCGCCTTGCCTATCGACGCCGAGGACGACGTCACGCGAGGAGACGCCGAGAACGACGTCGACGACGAACCCTTCGCTCGCTCGAAACCGTTTCCGTTTCTCCGCGCGAACCGCGCGGCGTGGCTGGACGTGCACCTCGGGTACGCGCTGCTGTGCCCCGCCGGCGCGGTGGGGGGCGAAGGCGCGTCGTGGTGGCTGCTCCTGGCGCCCGTCGTCATGGCGCTCCGGTTCGTGGGCGAGCGGTTCGCGTTCATGAAACAACCGCGGCGGGTCCTGGCGGTGCTCGGCGGCGCGCTCGCGCTCGCCGCCGTCACGTTCAGCGCCTCCGCGTCCCTGACGCAGGCGCTCGCGTCGGCGCGCGCCGGCGGCGCCGTCGGCCTCGCGCTGGCGCCTTTCGCGTTCGCCGCGACCTTCGCGTTCTACCTCGCGCCCGCTTCGCTGCTGCCAGGTGCCATCGCCCGGGCCTGGCGCGGCGAGGGCGAGTGGGCGAAGGACGCGGCGGCGGCGGCGGCGGCGGCGGCGGCGGCGCCCGCGAAGCTCTCCTCGGAGGCGCTCGACAAAGAACGCGCGAGGAAGCGGACGTGGCAGATCCTCGGCGCGCTCGCGATGGCGTGCTCGCTGGTCACCGGGTCGGACCTCCCCGTGTTCGTGTGTTTCTTCGCGCAGCTCCTGAAGGCGGACCCGGGCGCGCTGCTGCAGGTGATGATCGACAAGGGCGACGCGAACCGAGCCGCCTTTGACGAGAAAGTCGCCGACGCGGCGCGCGCCGCCGTGGCGTCGGCGACGACAAAGAGCGCGCGCGAAAAAAAAAAGGCCGACGCGTCATCCGATGACGCGTCGGACGACGAACCGGGGAGACGATCGAATTTCGGGTCGAGGCCTGATGCCGCGGGTGCGGCGTGACCCGTACGTACAAAGCGTGCGGCGGTGTGGTTTGCGGGTGTGTGGTGTTGTGAATATGTATATGTACATTACATACGCGCGTATCGCGACGGACGCGCGGTGGCGCGTCGTCGCGGTTCACTGACACGACGAGGCGAAAAAAAAATCGCGGAATTTTGCAATCGCTTCTCGCCCACTTTTTCTTTAGAGCTGGCGGGATTTCGGCGCGTCACTCGCCCCGCGCGCGGCGGAGCCAGACCCGAAGATGTCTTCGCGCCGCCCCGACGGCCCGGGGAACAACGTGGCGAAGGTGGTGTCGTACGACGCCGCCACGACGTCGCAGGTGGCGGTGTACCAGCCCCAGCGCGGGAACACGGGGGACGCCGTGAAGGATCTCGAGGCGAAGCTCGCGTACATCACGGAGACCGTGCCTCTTCGCGCGGAGAACACCAGCGGGTCGACCGCGGGCGCGGGCTCGGGGGAGTTCCACACGTACCGAGCCTCGCGGCGGCGCGAGCAGCTCCGACTTGAGGCGATGGACAGGGAGGCCACCGAGGCCGAGGCCAAGGAGGCTTTCGAGCGGCGGCGCGCGGAGACGGAGGCGAAGCTCGCGGCGGAGGGCGAGAAGAAGAGGAACAAGCGGCAGAAGAAGAAGGAAAGGCAGAAGGCGAACAAGAAGGCGAAGCGGGGGTTGGGCGAGACCGCGGGAGGTGGGGACGCGGGCGCGAACGACTGCGCGAAGCAGGACGAGGACGACAACTCGGGCGGGGACTTCCAGGACCTGGACTGACCTGAGGGACGCCGCCCTCGCGTATCGCACGGTGCTCATAGACAGTTGAAAGAAATCGTCGTCGCACTGGGATCTCGGTTTTCAGCGCTTCTCGTTCTTCTCTGGATAGCGCACAACGAGCGCCGCACGAACGGGCGACGATGGCCACCCTCGCCTTCGCTTTGATTCGCGCCGCGGCGGCCGCGCCCCGCGCCGAGCCTCGTGCGCGCGGCGTCCCCGCGTCGCGTCGGGGTCACGGTGTCGTGGCCTCCCGGCGTGGCGTCGTCGCCGCCGCCGAGTCTTCCGCGGACCGGCTGAACGCCGGCCAGACGAAATCGCAGCTCCAGCCCAACGCGCCCGGGGAGGACACCCCCGAGAACATCCTGCGCGTCAGCCGGGGCACTTCCTTCGAGGGCCTGAAGAGCGCGTACCGCCTCGCGATGGAGGCGGCAGAGGCGCTCGAGGGCGACGAGGCGATCGGGGCGCGCAAGGAAAAGGTGGAGTGGGCGTTCGACGCGCTCATCGCCGAGAGTCGCGCGTTTTTTCTCGGCGCGGTGGAGCGCGATCCGAGCGACCCGGACGCGAAGTATCGGCTGGGCAACTTCTACCAGACCATCGGGAAGGTCTCCGAGGCGGAGTCGTGCTACCGCGAGTGCGCGGCGCTGGACTCCAAGCACATCGACGCCATGAACAACCTGGCGTTGCTGCTGCAGGATGCCGGGAAGATCGACGAGGCGGAGGCGTATTACCTGCGGTGCGTGGAGTGCGACCCGGAGTGCGTGGACGCCATGTTCAACTGGGCGACGCTCAAGCTCGAGCACAGGCAGGACCTGGACGGCTGCCGCGTCCTGATCAACCAGATCGTGCAGATAAACCCCGAGCTCAAGGAGCACAAGCTCGTCAAGGCGCTCCGCGGGGACGACGAGGACGACGCCGAGACGTTCGGATGACGAGACGGACGGGTTTCGTTTATTGTTAGCGCGTCTGTAGTTTTTTTAAAGGTACCGACCTTCGCGAAGCGACGCGCGACGCCGAACGTCGCGACGCCGCCGACCCGTCTCTCTTCGGGAAACGGTCTCACCTCCCCAGCCCCTCCTCCTCGTCCATGGCGAACACCTCATCGTCCCCGTACGGCGCCGCCTTTCCGTTCGCGCCCTTCGCCGCGTCGCTCTTCTTCTTGAGCTTAGCGGCGATGGTCTCCGCCAAGGGCGCGTCCGCCCACCGGAGCAGCGCCCAATCCGTCGTCTTGAAGAACGGGTGGTTCTTCACCTCCTCGGCGCCGCCTCGCGTGCCGAGCCTCTGCGAGGGGTCGCGCTGCAGCAGCTTCCGGAGCAGGTCCTTCAGGTCGCTCGACACCGCCGGCGCGCTCGGGAACTCCAGAGGCTTGTGGATGATGTTGTGGAACGTCTGCTCGCGGCGGCTGGCGCGGAAGGGCGTCGCGCCGAACACCATCTCGTGGATGAAAATCCCAAACTCCCACCAGTCGATCGAGCTCGTGTGGCCCGTGCTGTTCAGCACCTCGGGTGCGAGGTACTCCTCCGTCCCCACGAACGAGTTCGTGAACGCGAAGGGCTCCGCGACGATGCGCGGGTACGCGTGCCGAGCGCCCGCCGAGGAGGCGCCGAAGGAAGAGCCCAAGGACCCGCCCGCGCCGAGCGCGCGCATCGACGAAGTCAGCGCGCCCGTCGGCGACGCGCACGCGCCGCGCGCCGCGTCCCCGCACCCCGTCCCGCCCGACCGCTCGTCGGAAACGCGACCGCCGTTGAACGCCAGAGGCATCTCGCTCGCGGTCCCGGAAGAAGAGGCATTCGGTCCGAGACTCCGCGCGGTGGACGCGTCCGCGCGCCGAGTGGTCGCGTCCCGCGCGCGACTCTCCGCCTCCGGCGCGCCGCGCCCGGCGGCGTCCAGCATCACGACGTGCGCGCGCGAGCTGGCGCAGTACGAGAGGTCGAAGTCGGTGACGACGACGTGCCCGTCTTTCCGCAGCAGGATGTTCTCCGGCTTCAGGTCGCGGTAGATGAAGCCCATCAGGTGCAGGTACTGCAGCGCCACCAGCACCTCGGCGGCGTAGAAGCGCGTCACCGGCTCGGCGAAGCGCTTTCCGGGCGCGGCCTGCAGCGTCTCGTACAGCTCGCCGCCCTCGCAAAACTGCATCACGAAATACAGGTGCGTCTCCGTCTGGAACGCGGCGTACATCGTGGCGCAGAACGGGTGGTCCACCGCCTCCAGGATCGTGCCCTCGGTCCGCACGCGGTGCAGCTTGTTGCGGTCGCGCATCTCCTGCTTCGCCAGCACTTTCATGGCGAACAGCGGCGCGGTTTCGCTCTCGGACCCCTCGGACTCGCGCTCCGAGTCCGAGCGAAGACGCACCAAGTGCACCGATCCGACGTCGCCGTGCCCCAGCCGCCGCACCGGGCGAAAGTCGTCGGGGACGAGGCGCGCCGGGCGGCCCTCGCGGCGGTGCCGCTCCGTGACCTCGCGCAGCGCCGCCCAGTTGGGGTCGGCGTTCTGGTGCGGCTTGGGCTTCGCGACCCGGCCCACCATGGTCTTCCAGGGCAGCTCGTCGTCCGCCAGGTCCGCGATGGCGCCGCTCACCTGGCTCGCCATGCTCTTCGAGTACTGCTTCATCTGGTCGTCGAACGACGTCTCCGCGCGGTCCGGGTCGGCGTCTTCCAGGTTCTCCGAGTCCAGGGATAGGTTCGAGACCCGACGCGGCGCGCCAGACGTCGCCGCATCGCTCGCGTCCCGCTTCTTGTACACCGTGACGTCAACCTGGATGCCGGCGAAGAAGCGTATGCGCCCCGTCTCGTCCCGCACCGGCGCCAGCGTGAACATGTTCCAGAACGGCTTCCCCTGCTTGGTGTAGTTGAGCAGGCGCACCGTGCACTCGTCGCCCGCGTCCACGGCTCGGCGAATCTCGCGCACGGCGCGCGCGTCCGTGCGCGGGCCCTGCAGGAATCGGCAGTTCCTTCCCAAAATCTCCTCGCGCGTGTACCCGGTGAAGTCCAGGAACCCGTCCGACGCGAACACGATTGGGCAATCCGGCAAACCGGGATCCGCGATCACGAAGCTCTGCTGGATGCGCTCGAGCGTCGTCGCCATGTCCAGCCCGCCGCGCGCCAAACGATTCGCGGGCGCGAATTGTTCATCAGAGCCGCCCGTCTCCGCGGAAATCACCGCCTGCTCGACGTCGTCGACTCGGTTCTGGTTCGCGTCTTTCAGCCTCGCGTCGTACTTCACCAGCAAAGGCAGTCCTTTGGCGTCCACCGAAAACGAGCCCGAATCGTGGTCGCGGTTCGCGTTCGCGTCGTCGGCTCGCTCCGGCTTGACGCCGCCGATATCGCCCTGCAGCCCCGCGGACCCTTCCGTGCGCGTGGTGACGTCCACCTGCACGCCGATGAACTTGGCGACCGTGCCGTCCGCCAGCATCACCGGCGCGACGGTGAGAAGGTTCCAGAACTTGGTCCCATCCTTGCGATAGTTGAGCAGGCGCACGGTGATGCGCTCGCCCGCGCGCACGGCGTCGCCGATGCGCTTGACGTCGTCCATGTTCGTCTCCTCGCCCTGCAGGAACCGGCAGTTCTTATTCAAAACCTCGGCGGCGTCGTAGCCGGTCATCTTCAAAAACCCGTCGCTGGCGTAGACGATGGGGCAGTCGGGCAAGGTGGGGTCGCACACCGTGAAGGTGTGCCGTAACGACGCGAGCGCCATGGTGAGTCCCTTGGACGCCTCGGGCGCGGCGACCCCGCCAATGACGCCTTGGTTCGCCATCGTTCCGGCGAGAGAGACTGACCCGAGGAAGAGCGCACAGTCAGGGAGTCGCGCGCCCTCCGCTCGTGGTCCGCGTCGCCGGGAATGCGAGCCGGAGAGGCGCGCGCGAACACGGGGGTCCACCTCGGATTGGCTCGCCAGCCTTTATCGCCTTGTCGCTTTCCAGGTTTTCCAACTCAGCCCATCCGATTGCGTCCAGCGGAGCGCTCGTGGATAAAATATGCTCTCGCTTCAAATTTTAGCGCCTGGCGCTCCGAAGTTTTTACTGGTTTGTCACCATCAAGAATTCGCCGAAACATCTCGCGCACTCGGTCTACTTTGGGAGTCATTAGACCCTCACTCCGACGTCCGATTTGACGTCTCGGACGTCGGACCGTGTAACACCTCTTCCCTCGAGCGAAGGACCCTTTTAACATCTCCCCCGTCGCCCCTACGAGCACACCCCCACGCGCGCCAAGCACGCACGCACGCGTCATTTAACATGGTGTACACACGCACCGAGCACACCGCGCTCCTGACTGGAGGTACGCGCGTGCCACCGATACGCGCGCTCAACGGATGTTTCCGCGAAACCCGCGCGACGGTTTCTCTTAGGGGCTAGCGATCGACGCACCCGCTCGCGCGCGTTCGTTCGGCCCGCGCGCTGACGACTCCCCTCCCCGTCCGGTCGTACCTCCTCCACCCCGCGCGCGTCCCATTGATAGACGCGCCGCGCTCGCGCTTCCCCGCGATGCGCGTGGTGGCGGGTGCCGCGATCGGCGCGCTCGGCCTCGCCGCGGTGGTGGCCTCCGGCCACGCCTCGGGCGTCGCCGGGTTCTCGCTGGCGACGCTCGGCGCGGGCGAGGGCTCCGAGGACGCCTTCGAATCCGCGGACGCCGTGCGCCGCAACGCCGTCGCGCAGGCCACGCTCGCGAAGCAGACCGCGCTGAACGCCAAGACGGCCGCCGAGGAGGCGGACGCCACCTACGCCGCCGCGCAGGCGGAAGCCGAGAAGCTCGACCGACTCGCCGCGCAGGCGACGCGCGCCTACGAGCAATCCTCGGTTGACGACCGCGACGCCGCGGACGCGGCCACCATCGGCACGCAGCAGACCGAGGACGACGCGCTCGAGTCGGATGCGCAGCTCTCCGCCCTCACCGCGACGTACACCGCGGCGCGCGAGGAGTACCAGGCCTCCACGGATGCGCTCGTGACGCTGACCAAGGCGAAAGCCGACGCCACGGCGGCGACGCGGCGCGCCGAAAAGACGCGCGGCGAGGCTCAGAAGACGGCGGAGGCTTCCAAGAAGGCGGCGGATGCCGCGCACGTCGCCGCCGCGAGGGCGAACCAGGACGCGCAGCGCGCCAAGGAGGTGGGCGAGGAGAAGCCGGAGCAGGCGATCGCGCGCGCCAAGTCTGTGGCGGACAAGTCGTCCGCCGCCAAGGCTGCCGAGATCGCCGCCGGCAAGGACAAGCGCGTCGCCGCCGACGCGCTCGCCGCCGTGGAGTCCGCGAAGCTGCTCGAGAAGACCGCCACGGAGACGCTGGACATCGAGCAGGCGCGCAACGCCGAGCTCTCGGCGGCGTCCACCGAGGCGGAGGCGCGCATGATTGACCAGTCGGACCTCGCCGCCAAGGCGAAGACGGCGGCGGCGGAGCTCACCCAGACCTCCGTCGGGGCGTATTTCAGCGCGTCGGTGACCAAGGCGGAGATGAAGGACAAGGCGGACAAGGCGGCGGAGGCGGCGAAGCAGGCGGAGGCCATCGCGGCGACGCGCGCGGAGGAGAGCAAAGTCGCGCAGCAGAAGGCGCGCGCGGCCTCGGACGCGTCGGACGTCGCGGAGGCTGAGCTCGTGCTCGCCGAGCGCACGCTCGAGGTGGAGGACAAGAAGATTCTCGCCATCAAAAACGCCGAGGACGCGGCGGCGGAGGCGAAGGCGGAGGCGGCGGAGAAGGAACCCGCCCAGGCGACGCCGAAGACGCAGAAGGCGTGAGGCGAGACGGGACGATGTAAATACGTGAGATTTATGAAACAACAGCGGTCGAACGTGTGTTGCGTGTGTGTGTCTCTCGCCTCCGTCGGTCGCGGGGGCGGGCGTCGCGCGCGCCATCCGTCGGCGCGCTCGAAGACGGCTTTTTCTTTCCTTTCGGTTCGACGGCGCGCTCGGCGCCGCTCGCCCGAAGGACGACGGGCGGCGGCTTCTCCGGCTTCGTCGGGGTTCCTTCACCTCGGGTCGCGCCAGAGGGTTTTTTTTTCGAGCGTGCGCTTCCAGGGTCTTTCGCGGATGTCTCCTTCTTCCCGCGACGCACACTTTTTCTCTCGCGATCCTTCGGTCGTTCCTTCGGTTTCTTCCCGCCAGCCTGTGTTCGTTCGGGCGACCGTCTCCGCGCCGCCTCCGCCTCAGCCGCCTCGAGCGCCGCCGCCTCAGCCGCCTCAGCTGCCGCCGCTCTCGTCGCCTCCTCGTCGCGGACGATGCCCGCCAGACCCCCGCTCGAGGGGCTTCCCCTGTGCGCGTCGGGCACGAACCAGCCGCTCTTCCCGAGACTCCCGCCGAGACTCCCGCCGCGGCTCCCGACGGAAAAGCCGCCGGCGTCGAGCGACGCCCGCTCCGCGGCGGCGGCTTCCTCTTCCCGCACAATCTCAGCGAGCGAAACGCGTCCGGGCAGACGCGTCTCGGCGATTCGAGAACCCCGCCGTGCGAAACGCGTCGTTCCGAACGCGCTCTCGGGCGACCCGCCGCGAGAAGAGAGGTTCCACGCGCTCGCGGAACCGCCGTGCGAGACGCCGGGCCTCGCCTCGCCGCGCCCCCCGTACGCGCCGCGCGACCGGGCGGCGAGCGCGGCGAGCGACACCGCCGTCGCGCCGCCCGGCGGTGGATCGTCACGCGTCGCCGGCGCGAAGACGGGCGCGTACGCGACGGTTCCGAATCCCGGCGCTTCTCCGAACGCCGGGGTCTCGATTCGCCGCGCGGCGGTCGCGGCGTACCCCCGCGCGCGAGCCGCCGCCTCGCGCGCCTCGCGCTCCTGTGCGGCGGCGATGTCGCGGAGCGAGGGCGACGCGCGCGTCCCCGGGGACGGGGACGGCGATGCGCGCGGGGCGCCGT
>MDSV01126473.1_pt1 | contig 31556 bp, 27 predicted proteins | sample 810851 | NCBI WGS metagenome assembly MDSV01 (sample SAMN05326640, study PRJNA326480) | marine metagenome | isolation source: seawater | place: Atlantic Ocean: North East | collected 2012 | reverse complement strand
TAGTACTGTGATTGGTGAATGGTCGAGAGACAAGTTAACCCGCTTTTCTTTGTTAACGGGCAATGGAGAGCCATATATCTGGGACTTTGGATCTGCTGCTTTACATCATCGTCTTTATGCCCCTTGGCTTCAAGCAGATCATTGCCGCGCAGGGCTTTTAGGTATGCGAGGAATGGTCCCGCCATCAGCAGGATTAATGCGTGGTCATGCTGAAGAAATAAAAGCGATACTTGTTGAAGAGGGTGTTGCAGACCAACCGGTTGGTGTCGATTATATTGAGCCTCCAATGCAAGCTGAACTAGAAAGAGTTGGCATTACAATCGTCGATGGTCAGCAAACAATGCTAGATGCTCGTGAAATAAAGAGTCAAGATGAGTTAATTCTTCTTAACCAAGCTGCTGCTATGGTTGACGGCACTTATCATATGATTTTAGAAGAGCTTAAACCAGGTGTTAGAGAATCAGACATCGTTGGATTAGCAAATAAGAAGCTTTATGAATTGGGATCTGATGATGTAGAGGCTATAAATGCAATATCTGGTGAACGTTGCTCTCCACATCCTCATAACTTCACAGATCGTATTTTTAGGCCGGGCGACCAGGCATTTTTCGATATTATTCAATCTTTTAACGGTTATCGCACTTGTTATTATAGAACCTTTAACATCGGTCGTGCCACAGATGCACAAGAGGATGCATATAAGAAGGCTCGCGAGTGGATAGATGCAGCGATAGAACTGGTTAAACCGGGAACAACTACAGATCAGATTGCTGCTATTTGGCCAAAGGCGGAAGAATTTGGATTTGCTAATGAGATGGAGGCTTTTGGTCTCCAATTTGGTCATGGATTAGGATTAAACCTTCATGAACGACCTGTAATAAGTCGTTTGGTTTCTTTTGACCACCCTCTGGAAATTAAAGAAGGAATGGTATTTGCCCTCGAAACCTTCTGTCCTGCTTCAGATGGAATGTCGGCAGCAAGGATTGAAGAAGAGGTAATTGTAACAGATAAAGGTTGCAGAGTTATTACGCTTTTTCCAGCAGAAGAATTACCTATAGCTAACCAATATTGATTTTCCCCTAAAGCTAAATATTATAATCTAATATGGTTTAAAACATATAATATTGGGGGTAATGAAAGTTGTATAAATATTTTAACTAAGTGAGGGAGAACGCTTTGGCAAAAAAGCCGGGTAATAAGTCTTATCAAGTAGATTTAGCAAATGACGATATTGGTGAGGAAGTGAGAATTAATTTATTTCGCTTACAGCTAGAATGTCGACATGTCGAGCAAAGAGCAAATGATCTCTTTCTGCAGAACTTAATTAAGGGTACTAGCCATCTAGGCTTAGGACAAGAAGCTATTGCGGCTGGATTTGCCGGTGCTATGGAATCAGATGATTATACTTTTTGTACATATCGGGGACATAATCATACTTTAGCTCGTGGTGCTTCTATGACTGGTATATTAGGTGAGTTGATGGGACGTGAATGTGGTTTGCTTGGAGGTAAAGGAGGCTCTATGCACTTGACCAGTGTTGAACATGGAGCAATGGGCTCTTACGCAATTATTGGAGCGCACCTTCCTATAGCTGTTGGAGCGGCATGGTCATCTCAGTATCGTGGGTCAAGTCAGGTTACAGTGTGTTTCTTTGGAGATGGTACCACCAATATAGGCGCTTTTCACGAAGCCTTAAACATGGCTCAAATATGGAAACTGCCAGTTGTTTTTGTATGTGAGAATAATCTTTATATGGAATACACGCCTATAGGAAACGTCACTGCAGTTGAAAATCCGGCGGCTGACCGAGCTGGAGCTTATGGGCTTGAGTCAATAATTGTGGATGGCAATGATGCGGATGAGGTTTACAGGGTTGCTAAAAAAGCAATTACTAAGGCGCGAGACGGCCAGGGACCTTCATTAATCGAAGCCAAAACTTACCGATATAGTGGTCATTCTAGAGCAGACCCGGGAGATTATCGCCCAGACGGTGAATTAGAATCATGGTTGGAACGTGATCCAGTTAAGTCTTATCGCCAACGATTAATTGATTTTGGATTTCCGAATCAGGAAATCGATTTATTGGAACAAGAAGTGCTAGATCGGGTGGATCAAGCTACTGAAACTGCTAAAAATTCACCTCCGCCCTCTGAAGAGGCAATAGTAACAGACGTTTGGGCAGATGGAGGGTCATCATGGCGGAATTAACATACCGAGAGGCGGTTGCAGCCGCTATAGCGCAAGAGATGCGACGTGATGAAAATGTCGTTTTTCTCGGAGAAGATATTGGAGCAGCAGGAGGCGTATTTAAAACTACAGTTGGCTTACTAGATGAGTTTGGTCCAGTAAGGGTACGTGATACACCAATATCAGAGCAAGCAATTTTGGGTGCTGCAATGGGAGCGGCGATGACTGGTCTAAGACCAATAGCAGAAATAATGTTTTCAGATTTTTTGGCTGTGTGTTGGGATATTGTGGCTAATCAGATGGCTAAAGCGAGATATATGACAGATGGACAAGTTTCGGTTCCTTTAGTAGTCCGCACTGCTAATGGCGGTGGATCTAGATTTGGAGCCCAACATTCACAATCCGTTGAGAACTGGGCAATGACTATTCCTGGGATAAAAGTAGTCGCACCGTCGACGCCATCTGATGTTAAAGGTCTATTTGCTGCAGCAGTTCGTGATGACAACCCAGTATTATTTTTTGAACAAAAATCGCTCTATGCTAGTAAAGGAGAAGTCCCAGAAGGAGACTATGTAGAAGATCTTGGAAAGGCTAAAATTTTACGTGAAGGTAACGATTTAACAATAGTTGCATTAGCGCTGATGGTGCCCAGGGCTTTAGAAGCTGCAGACCGTTTGGAAAAAGATGATGGCATATCAGCTACAGTATTAGATTTACGTTCACTAGTTCCTCTCGATACCCAAACTATCCTGACAGAAGTAGCTAAAACTGGTAGGTTGGTTACAGTTGAAGAAAACCCTCGTTTATGCGGTTGGGGGGCAGAAATTTCATCGATAGTAGCAGAAGAAATGTTTTATGAGCTTGATGGGCCAATTGTTCGTATCACTACTCCTCATATACCGCTTGCTTCCGCCGACCATTTAGAGGATTTGATGATCCCCTCTGTAAATCGTATATATGACGAAATACGTAGAGCTTTTAGTTAACTTTTTTATATTTGATTTTAGGTTGTATATTTAGGGAATCCAGATGAATGTTATAATGCCTCAACTAGGAGAAACGGTTGAAGAAGGTACAGTGTCAATATGGCATAAGAAAGTGGGTGACACTGTAGTTGCTGGAGAAAATCTTTTTGATGTATCTACTGATAAGGTGGAAATGGAAATTCCTGCCTCAACTAGTGGAGAACTTTTAGAGATTCTTGTTCAGGAAGGAGAAACTGTGGCTATTGGTGTTACTCTAGCAATAATTTCCGATGGTTCTAAAGCTAATGAAGAATTGGTTTCTGCAACCTCCGAAGGTGAAAAGAACTCTAGTAATACTCGCAGTCAATCCACTAATCGATCTCGGATAGCTAAGGAAAAAATAAATAAGCGTGATTCAAAGGGTAATCCTCTGTCACCAGTTGTAAGACGATTATTGGCAGATAATAATATATCTCCGGATGACTTGAATGGTTCTGGAAGTGGGGGGCGTATAACTCGTGGGGATGTCTTGAGCTATTTGAATAATAATTTGGCTAATACAAGCAATGGTCAAAAAATAGTGCCATTTGATAGTGTTCGTAAACTGACTGCTGAGCATATGGTGCGTTCTAAGGCAATCAGTCCACATGTATTACAAGCTGTAGAAGTTGATTATTTTTCTGTAAATCGTGCTCGTATGTTGCTTGGTAAGGCGTGGAAAGAGCAATATGGATTTTCTTTGACCTACCTCCCATTTATTGCAAAAGCCTACTGCCAGGTTATAAAAGATTTTCCTAGAATTAATGCTCATGTTGTGGACGAGAGCTTGATATTATTTGATAAGGTTAACCTCGGTATTGCAGTAGATTTAGATTTTCAGGGCTTAGTGGTGCCTGTTATAAAAAACGCTGATGATAAATCCGTTGCAGATCTAGCTAAAGAAATATGGTCTCTTTCTGATAAGGCTCGTAACAAAAAGTTAGTACCAGATGAAATGGCAGGTGGTACTTATACGATCTCAAATTCAGGTACCTTTGGATCTCTAATAACAGCTCCTGTGATAAATCAACCTCAAGTAGCAATACTTTCTACTGACGGTGTTAAGAAAAGACCCGTTGTATTAGAGAGTGATATGGGTGATTCAATCGCTATTCGTCCGGTTGGTGTATTAGCTCAATCATTCGACCATCGCGCTATCGATGGTGCTTACTCAGCTGCCTTTTTAAAACGAATTAGAGATTATTTACAGGACGAAGACTGGGATATAGATTTGAACTAGTTTAGGTGCAAATTCTCTATGAGCAGGAAAATTTTTGTTTTCCTAAAATTTATTGTATACTTATATGTTTATTTCCACTGCTAATGCTCAAATTACGAAAGGAATTTAATCATGAATGATACGCTTGAGGCTTTTGCAGCTGAGTGTCACAAAATACTTAAATTAGATTCAGGCGCAAGTGGTATAGAAGCAGTTCGAGAAAAACTAGAACCTTTGTTGTTAGATAAGAAATTTATAGCAACATATTTAGGAGAAGATAACGATTCTGCTAGAAAAATTATCTACGAAGATGCGGAGCTAGGTTTTTGTATATTAGCCCATGTTTTTAAAGGTTATAATGAAGCCCCGCCTCATGACCATGGTCCGTCTTGGGCTATATATGGACAAGCAGCAGGTAAAACAGAGATGACTGAATACGATGAGATTGGATCACATTCAGATGGCCAAATAGGCCTGGCTAAGCCTGTTAAAAGCTATACTCTTGAGCCTGGCATGGCAGTTGCTTATCAAGTTGGTGATCTTCATTCGCCTAAGCGAGATGGGGAAACTCGATTAATTAGAATGGAAGGGCAGAACCTCGAAGGTATAAAACGGGATAAATACCAGAGAGCTTAGTATTTATAGATAACTAAAGTGTCTCAGCTGGTCGTTCAAACTCTTTGTCAAGATGTCCGCGACCAGCCTGTTCACCTTTTTCAAACATCCAAGAGTAACCATTTTTTGGGTTTGTTAGTATTTCCCACCAATTGTCATCTGGATCACAGATAAAAAAACAATATGTACCATGTTGTTCCAGAGGACGTGTTATTTTTTTTATTCCCCATTTATCTTTCTGAGCTAAAGCTATTTGGTGTGCTCTATCAACGTCTGCTTTGGTTAAAACATCAAGACCATTATGGTTAAGCATAGGCATTTCTTCTTTTGTTTTTACCTCAACGATAGCCATTGTGTTGTTGCCTCCAAGCCGGCAAAGCAAGGAAATAGGACTAGTCCGTATAACTTCTAAACCAAGAAAATCTTCATAGAACCTACGACTCTTCTCTGTATCGGTAGTTTCTAGTGTGCCATGTGACAAAAAATTTAGTTTTAGTGAGCAGTTTTCTAGATCTAAATTAGTGGTGTTCATAATTATACTCCGAGCTTTTCATTAGTTTATATTTTCAACTATTGGCAGATCTAAGCGCGATTTATAAATGCTGTCGTGATATATGGTGTCCGAACCATGCTTATGGGGCATATATTGGTGGGTAAATACAGCATCAGTCAATGGAGAATCTCCATTTGATATTTCCAATCGGATTCTATGTCCTTTCATGAAGACATGTGCAGTGGGGTGGATCTCAATATCTAAACTATAAATTTTATTGGGTATTAAAGGTTGTGGATTAATATGATTATAAAAAGGCCTATATTTTTTGCTTTTCATTTTATTTTTATCTCTGTGAGATGCCTTGAGCCAACCTTTGGTTATTGTTAAAAATTTTGGTTGATAGCCTTGATTTTGTTTTGTTTGTGCAAGAGGAAACTGGTCTGATAATTTTATTATAAAATCTGTGTCGGGTTGATCAGAAGAAACAAATAATTTTAAAACAATTGGTCCAGTTATTTCTGTATTTTTAGCAAGAGCTTTGCTTGTGAATGTTAACACGCGTCCAACGGGATCTGGTCCAAACTCAGTCATGGCTACAACCCCCAGGCCCCATTTTGGATCCGGGTACTCATAGGATGTTTTGTTTGCAGCATTTTCATTAGATTCTTGAGGTTCATTTAAGGTAAGGCTTCCATCATTCAGAGAATTAACACTGCCTGACTTATTGCTCGATAAATAGTATGAGATATATTTGGCTCTATCAATTGGCCAATTATTTTCATTTCTATACTCATTTATACCGCGAACAAAAATAGTTACCTTGTGATCGTCCATAACCCCATTATCAATTTCTTTTAGATGGTGGTCATAAAAGGGCTTAAAAAAACGTTCATGAAATTCTGGATTATCGAACATGTGTACAGCTTCATTTATATCCGCAGCTCCTGTAACCACTAATTTCTTAGGGCATTTCAATTCTTCAAAAGCTGTTAAATTTCCTCTTAGATGCAGTCCAACCTTACCCCAGGCACCCACGCTCAGTACTGGAACTTTAATTTGTGATAATCTAGGATGAGCCGAGCGCTCATCCCACCAATCATCATAGGTTTGATGACGCATGATCTCTAAAGCAATATCTGGTTCCATCACTTTTCCGGTTTTGTCACCTGCAGTTCTAAATATGTTGTTAGCTCTTACTAAATTATACCACCATACAAAAAACTCGCTATATATTCCTCCATTATAGGCAGAATCACGATACATATCGATCATACCGTCATAAGGTGCAATACAGGTAAGGTGGGGTGGATTCAAAATCCCCATAAACCATTGTGCCATTGCATAATATGACTGGCCAATGCCGCCTATTTTTCCTGTTGACCAGGACTGATCGGCTATCCACTCTATTAAATCGTAATAGTCTTGCTGTTCAGTTTCATCAAAAAACCCATAGATTCCTTCAGACTTACCGCTACCACGTACATCTGCGTGAACATAAGTGTAGCCTTGATCTACGTACCACTCTACTGGTCCAGTTTCTCTCCATTGAAATAAATTATGCACTGGGATGTCATCGGTGTCATATCTATATGGTGAAATAGCGAATAGTGTGGGATATGACTGGTCATCGTCTGGCTGATACAGGCGCAGGCTAATTTTCACCCCGTCTCGCATCTCTACCTTTATATCGTTGGTTATGCGCAAGACCTATTTCCTTTATATCTTGATTTTATATGCATTCATAATATGTCTCACATTTGAAAAAAACAAATCACCCTGTAAACTATTAGGTTATAAATTAATATAATACGATTATAGCATGAATTGTTGATCTTAAAAATCAGGTCTCCACTAATACAAAATTTATGGGAGTAGTATAATGAAATTAGCTAGCATAGAGGGTGTTTCAAAAAAAGCGCATGTAGCCGTGGTAATTGATCAGGATAAACTTCTGGACATTCAGGAGTTAAGAAATGTTTTACCGCAGGCAAAGTTAATTCCAGAAAACATGAAAGATTTACTTGCAGGTGGTGAAACTGTTTTAATTAAAATACAAAATTGTTTAGACCATATTAATGGTATGATGGATGATGAACGGGAGGGGTTAAGACAATCGAATATTTTATTAAACTGGGATGAAGTAACTTTTCTTCCTCCTGTCCCTGACCCCACAATTATTTTGTCAGTGGGTATGAACTACCATGCACATTTAAAAGAGATGCAGAATGCTCCTGCATTACCTTACCCACCGGCATTCTTAATGACTCATCCGGCATTAAACGGCTCCGGCCAACCTATAATTATACCTCCACAATGTCCTGATAAAATTGATTTTGAAGGTGAGCTTTGTTTTGTTTTTGGCCGCTCTTGTCATAACGTTACAGAAGAGGAAGCTATGAATTATGTAGCTGGTTACACTATAGCAAATGACGTTTCTGCACGTGACTGGGTGGAGCCTGTTTTTGCAGCAGAAAAACCGTTTGATGCTATCAGTGCTTGGGACAGAAACCTCTTAGGTAAGCAATTACCTACGTTTTGCCCCTGTGGCCCAGTGATAACCACTAAAGATGAAATAATGGATCCACATAATCTTCAATTAACATTGAGGTTAAATGGTGAACTTATGCAAAATTCAAAAACTGATGACTTGATATTTAATCTGCCACAAATAGTAAGTTACTTTTCTAAATGGTACCGGTTCGGACCGGGAGACATAGTAACCACTGGTTCTCCACCAGGTGTTGGTGCTGGAAGAAAGCCTCCTGTGTATATGAAACCAGGAGACATGGTGGAAGTAGAAATAGAGGGAATTGGAAAACTTACTAACACCCTAAAGACTGCTTAATATAAAAGGAGGATAATATGCTTTTTGCTATAGCCCGAAGAGATAAACCTGGGATGGCTGATAAACGGTCCCAGTTATTATTGGATCATGCTGATTATCAAAAAAAGTTTATGTCTATAATTGTTTTTGGTGGTGGTTTAGTTACAGATAAAACTAATATTGATAAGTTTGAGTATTCTGAAACTGGTATCCGGGATGTAATTGGCAATATATTGATTCTTGATGTACCTGATCGAGCAACGGCGGAATCTATTCATAATAACGACCCATATACACTAGGTGGATTGTTTGAAACGGTTATTATTGAGCCTTTTTTACAACGTGTTCCTATTAAGAACTAACTAGTTATAATTTTGATGATTGTCGGGAAATAAACCATGGTTAAAAAATGTTAGATAATACTGAACTAATAAAACTTAGTGCTCGAGAGGCTGTTAGGTTGTTAAAAGCTGGTGATGTAACACCAATGGAGATGGTGGATGCTGCGGCTGAACGAATTAAATTTGTAGACAGATATGTCAACGCCTTACCTACGTTATGTATTGATGAAGCGCGGGAGCAGTCTAATAAATTAGAGGTTCCAAAACAAACTGGGCCTGGCTGGTTGGCTGGTTTGCCTATAGTTGTTAAAGACCTTAATGAGATTAAGGGAGTGCTAACTACATATGGCTCCCAGATTTTTTCTGATAATATTCCACATAAGGATGAAATATCTGTTTCTCAGCTTCGGCGCAGCGGAGCCCTCTTTATTGGTAAATCTAATACCCCAGAATTTGGAGCAGGAGCAAATACTTTTAATGAGGTGTTTGGTAAAACATTAAATCCTTGGGATTTATCTTTGACTTGTGGCGGTTCATCTGGGGGTTCAGCTGTAGCTTTAGCTACAGGTATGGCGTGGTTAGCTACCGGCTCTGACCTTGGAGGTTCACTAAGGACCCCAGCAAGTTTTTGTTCAATTGTGGGAATGCGTCCCAGCCCAGGGAGAGTTCCTCATGGCCCGGGTCGTAACCCTTTTCAGTTATTATCAGTTGATGGACCTATGGGTCGGTCCGTAGGAGATGTAGCCCTCATGCTAGATGCAGAAGTAGGTAAACATCCGAATGATCCTATTTCACTTGAAACACCTTTAACTTCATTTCAAGATGCTGTTGATAATCCGCGGGTACCTTACCGAATTGGTTTTACGCGAGATTTAGGAATTGGACCAGTTGATAGTGAAGTAGCAGATATATGTGCTTCAGCAGCAGCGCGCTTCGCCGAAGTTGGAACTATTGTTGAAGAATCTAAACCTGATTGTAACGATATTTTGGAAATATTTCAGGCTTTGAGAGCTGCGTTGTTTGTGGGTGTGAGAGGTCCATTATTGGAAAAACATAGAAAGTTTTTAAAACCTGAAATGATATGGAATATTGAAAAAGGCATGTCTCAGTCGATTGGAGATCTTTCTAAGGCCTGGGTGGCGCAAGGTGCTCTTTATCAACGTCTTATGGAGTGGTTTGAGGATTATGATTTACTTGTTTTACCCACTGCTATTACACCACCTTTTGATGTAAATAGACGCTATCTTGATCAACTTGATAATCATGTATTTGATAATTATATTGACTGGGTTTATGTATCGTATATTGCGACTCTAACATCATCACCAGCAATCTCAATACCTTGTGGTTTTACATCTAATGGTTTGCCGGTAGGTATACAGTTAGTAGGCAAACCAAGAGCTGAAGCAGAATTATTATCATATGCAGCTAAATTTGAAGAGATTTTGAATATGGGTCAACACACTCCAATTGATCCATTTCTATAGATATCTAATCGTTTAATAATTATTGATAGTATGTATATTTTTGAAGTTCTGTTCTTGTTATCATCGTCATCTCAATGTAGTTATTTGTTATCATGCGTTTACTAAGAAATGTTTATAATTTGCCCGATGATGTTCGAGGCGCTGTGATAGTTATTGGTAACTTTGATGGCTTGCATAAAGGGCATCAAGAAGTCGTTGCAGTTGCGAAGGATGTAGCCAATAAATCTGGAAGGCCATTGCTGATGATGACTTTTAGTCCGCATCCTCAAAGGTTTTTTCAACCCGATGGTAAACCATTCCGAATTACTCCTTTTCGAGCTAAAGTCAGAGCTATAGCAGAGTTGGGAATTGATATTTTACTTGTTTGCCGTTTTGATAAGAAACTATCGTCTCTATCTGCTGAGAAATTTTTAGAATCGATTTTATATAATGGAATTGGGGCTAAGCACGTAGTGGTGGGTCATGATTTTGCTTTCGGAAAAAAACGTTTAGGTAATTCTGAATTGCTTAAACTTAAAGGCCCAAATTATGGGTTTAACGTTACAATTGTTGATCCACAAAAAGACTGTAATGGTATAATTTATTCATCATCTATTATTCGTAGTTATCTTAATGATGGATTCCCTGAAAAGGCTGCAGAAACACTTGGCCGACTATGGGAAATTGAGGGTCGCGTAATGAAAGGGGACCAAAGAGGAAGGAGTATTGGTTTTCCGACAGCTAATATTGATCCAATTCAATATGTACAACCTGCATTAGGTGTTTATGCAATACGTGTAGGTGTTACATTGGCAGGAAATATCCAGTGGTTTGATGGAGTAGCTAATTTGGGAATTCGACCAACGGTTGATGGCAATAGGATTTTGTTAGAATCTCACTTATTTGATTTTGCAGGAGATTTATATGAAAAATATATACGTATTGCATTTGTATCTTATATAAGGCCAGAACAAAAATTTGAAAGTTTAGATATGCTAAAAAACCAAATTTTAATAGATAGTAAAAATTCTAGAAAAATTCTTTCAGAGTTTTCGTTTAAAAATTAAATATAATTAACTTATTACTAACTCTAAAATAGATGAGTAAAAATTCGGTAGTTGCCGATTCATTATAAGGTTAATATAAGCCATATCTATTTTATTTGAAGCTATGATAGAGGCACTATCGAAGGACCTTTAATGACAATTGACTATAAAGATACAGTATTTTTGCCATCAACAGAATTTCCAATGCGGGCTGGATTACCAAAAAAGGAACCAGAAATCCTCGATCGTTGGATGTCCATGGATTTGTATTCAAAACAACGTGAGCTTTCTAAAGGTAGAGAAAAGTTTATTCTACATGACGGCCCCCCGTATGCGAATGGAAATCTGCATATAGGCCATGCACTTAATAAGATACTAAAAGACGTTATTAACCGCTCCCAGCAAATGATTGGCAAAGATGCTAATTATGTACCTGGATGGGATTGTCATGGTCTCCCGATAGAGTGGAAGGTCGAAGAGGAATACCGTTCTGCTGGGCGAAATAAAGATGAAGTGCCAATTATAGAGTTTCGTAAAGAATGCCGTGAATTTGCAAAGCACTGGGTTGAAGTGCAATCAACAGAGTTCCAACGCTTGGGTGTTATAGGTGATTGGACCAATCCTTACACAACAATGGCTTATAAGGCCGAAGCGCAGATTTCAAGAGAGATTAGTAAGTACGCAATGAATGGAGGATTATATCGAGGTACACGGCCAGTTTTATGGTCGGTTGTTGAGCGCACAGCGTTGGCGGATGCTGAGGTTGAGTATGAAGAGCATAAATCTTCTACTATTTACGTAAGGTTTCCAGTTATAAAATCACAGATTGAGGAACTTTCTAGTGCAGCGGTTGTAATATGGACAACTACTCCATGGACTATTCCCGGTAATAGAGCTGTCGCTTACGGAGATGCAATAGAATATATTGTATTTGATGTAACGACTGTATCTGAAAAAGCTACAGCAGCGGTAGGAGACAGACTTATTGTTTCCAATGATTTATTAGAAAGTTTCTGCAGTGATTGTGGTATAGAAATGATTTCTAAAATTTCTCAGATTAAAGGCTCAGACCTCTCAGGAACTGCTTGTTCACATCCTTTTAAAGGGAAAGGTTTTGATTACGATGTAAATATGTATGCCGGTGATTTTGTTACAACGGAAACTGGAACAGGTTTTGTTCATATGGCGCCTAGTCATGGTGAAGATGATTATAGGTTATGTATTGAGCATGGCTTAAAAGTTCCAGATATGGTTGATGAAGATGGAAGCTATTTTGATCACGTTCCTTTATTTGCAGGTTTAACTGTATTAACTGATGATGGCAAAGAAGGTAATGCTAATGGCGGTGTAATAAGAGAGCTAATTAGCTCTGGTCATTTACTGGCCAAGGGAAGCCTACGTCATTCCTACCCACATTCATGGCGTTCGAAGGCTCCATTGATTTTTAGAAATACATCGCAATGGTTTATATCAATGGACGCTAACGGTTTACGGGATAAAGCTCTTAAGGCTATTGATGAAACGCGGTTTGTACCAGCTGCTGGCAAAACACGTCTTCGTTCAATGATAGAAAATAGACCTGATTGGTGTATATCTAGGCAAAGGGCCTGGGGTGTACCTATTCCAGTATTTGTTGAAAAAGAGACAGGAGAAGTTTTAAGAGATCAAGAAGTCTTTGACCGTATTGCTGAAATTTTTGAAGCTGAAGGTGGGGATTCTTGGTTTTATAGTGATCCTTCGCGTTTTCTTGGTAGTAGTTATGAAGCTAATGACTATGAACAGGTATTAGACATAGTTGAGGTGTGGTTCGAATCAGGCTCCACTCACAGTTTTGTTCTTGAAGACCGTCCAGAATTAAAGTGGCCTGCTTCGCTCTATTTAGAAGGATCAGATCAGCATAGAGGTTGGTTTCATTCATCACTTTTAGAATCGACAGGAACTCGAGGGCGTGCCCCTTATGACGCGGTTCTAACACATGGTTTTGTTATGGCCGAAGATGGACGTAAAATGTCTAAATCTCTGGGTAATGTTGTTTCTCCACAGGGAGTTATAGACAAAATGGGGGCTGACATTCTGCGTATATGGGTGGTTAGTTCAGATTATTCAGAAGATTTACGCATCGGCCCCGAAATTTTAAAACATCAATCTGATTTATATAGGCGAATAAGGAATACACTAAGGTTTTTACTTGGTAACTTAGCTCAGTTTGAAGAATCTGAGAGAGTTTCAATAACAGAGATGCCTGAATTAGAACGATGGGTGTTACACCGTTTATGGGAACTAGATGCACTTATCCGCGATAGTGTTAATAATTATGATTTTCATAGTTTATGGACTGCATTACATAATTTTTGTGCAGTAGATTTGTCGGCTTTTTACTTCGATATACGAAAAGATGGATTATATTGCGATCCAAGTGATTCTAAAATACGTTTGGCTAGTCGAACTGTATTAGATATTTTATTTAATCACTTAACAGTTTGGTTAGCTCCAATATTGTGCTTCACTGCTGAGGAAGCATGGATTTCACGTAATGGCTATGAATCTGATGTCAGTGTCCATTTGCGAACTTTTCCGGAGGTGAGCGAAGATTGGAGGGATGATTTACTTGCAGCAAAGTGGAATAAAGTGCGTCGTCTTCGACGAGTTGTAACTGGGGCTTTAGAGATAGAGCGAATTGAAAAACGGATAGGTTCAAGTTTGCAGGCGGCACCAGAAGTATATGCTGATGATGATACTGTAGCTGCTATGAAGGATATAGATTTAGCAGAGATTTCAATTACCTCTAAAGCGACACTTATCGTAGGAGCTGCGCCATCCAATTCTTTTTTCCTGGAAGACGTTCCTGAAATAGGCGTTATTACTAAGTTAGCTAAAGGTGAAAAATGTGCTCGATGTTGGCAGGTGCTTGAAGAAGTTGGAAATAATAAACATAAAGATTTATGTAATCGATGTTCACAAGCCGTTGATAAAACTTAAATATATTATAAATTAATAGATAGTATTAGATTATGCAGCGCTACGCGCTTATATCCATTTTAGTTATTAGTATAATTGACCAGCTGTGTAAGCAGGTAATACTTGTATATGTTTTCAATCCCCCGCGAATTATTGAGGTTTGTTCATTTCTTAATATTGTTCCGGTATTAAATACTGGTATTAGTTTTGGCTTATTAAGCAGTGGATCTCATCTGAGTCGTTGGTTACTTGTTTTTATATCAATGATATTAGTTTTAGCCTTGTTTATATGGCTTATAAGGTCTAATTACGCCTTGATTATTTTTGGGCTTACTATTGTTATTTCAGGCGCAGTTAGCAATATAATAGATAGAATTATTTATGGAGCTGTAATTGACTTTCTTGATTTTCATATAGCGGGTGTTCATTGGCCTGCGTTTAATTTTTCTGATAGTTTAATTGTTCTGGGAGTGATAATTTTATTTTATGATGGGTTTTTCGTTTCGGCTCGAAAATTAAGATAAGATAAAATAGTAAGAGTAAATATGTGTTAACGAAGTGTTCAACGGAGTGCTTTTTTATGGGACGTTTGGTCCAGATATATGAATTTTATGAAAAACCTAATATAGTAAAGGTTTTTGTTTTAGCTTTGCTTCTAATTAGCGCATTACTTTTATTGACTTCATGCGGAAATTCTACGAAACGAGCCTTCGGTCTTGAAAGAATGTCCCCAGATGAATTTTCTGTTATTAAAAGGGCGCCCCTATCTCAGCCACCTGACTATAAATTGCGTCCACCAAGACCAGGGGCTGAAAGGCCAGGTGTAGCAAGTCCTAGGGAGCAAGCACGAAGAGTTGTTTTTCTCGGTAAAGGCCTAGACAATAAAAAACATAATACGAATGACGTTAAGAAGAAGACAACTAAAGGTGAGAAAGCTCTTTTAATGCGCGCCGGAGCGAGCAATGTTGAAACTGATATACGAAGTAAAGTTGATCAAGAGAGCTCAGTTTTAGCCGATACAAATAAAACATTTGTTGAAAAGATATTAGGCTTTAAAAATGACAATGCAGAAATTGTAGACCCTGAGGCAGAAACAAAGAGACTGCAACAAAACAAAGAACTTGGCAACAAAACTCCAGAAGGAAAAACGCCACTAATTGATAGAAAAAAGAATCAGCTATTTAAATTCTAATTTTTTACGGTATTTTCTAAATTTTTTTTAATTATAATTAGTCCCTATCGATAAATAGAATTTGATGGATTTAATATATTCGGAGTTACAAAATTAGAATAAAAATAATAATAAATATTCTACTTACCTTTATATATTTTTTATTAGCAGCAGAACCTTCTGTCTCGCAAATCTTCAATCCAACCACATTTAAATTAAAAAATGGTTTAAAGATTGTTGTTATTGAAAATCATAGGGCCCCAGTCGTCACTCATATGATGTGGTATAAAGTGGGAGCGGCTGATGAACCCCCAGGTAAATCAGGAATAGCCCATTTTCTAGAACATCTAATGTTTAAGGGTACAGCTAACCGGGCTCCAGGAGAGTTTTCAGAAATTGTTGCGCGCAATGGAGGTAAAGAAAACGCGTTTACTAGCCAAGATTATACTGGATATTATCAAATTGTTTCGAAAGATAAACTTGGTTTGATGATGGAGCTTGAGGCTGATCGTATGATGGGGCTAGTTCTAAATCAAGAAAGCATTAATATTGAACGCCAGGTAGTTATTGAAGAGCGCCGTACTCGTGTAGAAACTAGTCCACAAGCAAAATTAAACGAGCAAGTGATGGCAGCAACCTATAGCAATCATCCTTATAGGCTACCTGTTATAGGTTGGAAGCATGAAATTGAAGCACTACAACTTGATGATATCATAGGTTTTTATAAGAAATGGTATGCACCAAATAATGCAATTTTAATAGTTTCAGGTGATGTTAATCCTTCAGAAGTCTATGATTTAGCTAAAACCTATTACGGAAAATTACCTTTTAAGAAAATACCTTTACGACTTCGCCCTTCTGAACCAAATCAGCATGCCCCGCGTGAAGTGGTATTACGTGATCCAAGAGTACTACAGCCATCATGGTCGCGAAGATGGTTAGCCCCAAGCTATAATTCACCTAATAAAAATCATGCTTATGCATTAGAGGTATTTGCCGAAGTAATGGGCGGAGGAAATACTAGTAGACTTAATACTTCATTGGTTATTAGTCAGAAACTAGCTGTTTCTGCTGGAGCTTGGTACGCTTCTGATGCCCTTGATACATCTACTTTCGTTGTATGGTTTAGTCCCCGGTCCGGGATATCTATGGATGTAGTCTCAGCAGCACTTGAAAAAGAACTTTATAAGGTAAAAAGAAATGGTACTACGAAAGAGGAAGTTAATAGAGCTAAACAAAGATTGCTTGATAGCGCTATTTTTGCTCGTGATAGTATTGAAGGTCCAGCACAAATTTTTGGAGTTGCTATGACGACGGGACAAGATGTTGAGGATGTAGAAAATTGGGCTAACCGAATATCAGATGTTACTCCTGACCAGGTTGACCTGGCTGCTCAGGCAGTTTTAAAAATCAATACATCAACTACCGGGATTTTATTACCCACTGATAATATAAAGGCAAAATAATATGTCTTTGGTGTTCAAAGGTTTTAAGGATATTTTGCTTGTACTAATAGTCACTTTTCCTTTTTTAGGTTCAGGCGACGTTCATTCAATGGAAATTCAGCGTGTTGTTAGTAGCGGCGGGATAGAGGCGTGGTTGGTGGAGGACCACAGCCTTCCTATAGTTTCAATTAGGTTTTCATTTCCTGGAGGTAGCGTTAATGATCCTACGGATAAGTCAGGACTAGCAAATATGTCAACGAAACTGCTTGGGGAAGGAGCAGGTGAGTTTAATTCACAAAAATTTCATCGTCGTCTAGAAGATCTTTCAGTATCTCTTAATTTCGAAGCATATAAAGACATTATTTTAGGTAGTATGAAGACCTTAACTCGTAATAGGGACGAGGCATTTGATCTTCTTAAATTAGCTTTATTAAAACCGCGTTTTGATGATGACTCAATACAGCTTATTCGTGCACAAATTAGGTCACGAATTGCTAGAAATAAAAACAACCCTAATAATATAGCACAACGTACCTATTGGTCGATGATGTTTCCAGAACACCCTTATCGATTCGAAAGCAGTGGAACATTTAAAAGCATAGAAAAGATAAGTAAATACGATCTTAAATCATTTGTACGCTCTAATCTGGTGAAGACTGGTTTAATTATTGGTGTGGCTGGAGATATAACAGCCGATGAGCTTGCACTTTCATTAGATAAAACATTTGGAGGGCTTCCCAGATATTTTGAAAAGAATGAAATAGAAAATATTAGTCCAAGGACGTTGGGAAAAGTAGTTGTTGTTAAAAACAATCTACCACAAAGTAGTATTGTTTTTGGCCAAAATGGTTTGGCACGCAATCATCCAGATTATTATGCAGCTTATCTTCTTAATCATATACTTGGAGGTGGTGGTTTTACGTCACGACTTTATAAAGAAATACGCGAGAAACGAGGATTAGTATATTCAGTGTATAGCTACCTTTTGCCACTTGATTATTCTAGCCTTTGGTTGGGAGCAGCGGCCACAGATAATAAATCAGTAAAAGACACAATTAAAATAATAAAATCGGAATGGTCCCGTATGCAGGACTATCAAATCACTCAGGAGCAGTTACAATCTGCAAGAGATAATATAAAAGGTTCTTTTTCACTAAGGTTTAATAATACTGCTTCTATTGCCGGTATGCTATTAGAAATACAAAGGAAAGGTTTGGGGATAAATTACATTCAAAATCGAGAAAATATTTACGATATGATAACTATTAATGATATAAATAGAGTAGCTAAAAAATGGCTAGATCCAAAGTCATTGACCTTTGTCATAGTTGGTAATCCTAGTAATATTATCTCTTCTGAAGTCATTAGCGGTAAATGATATGTTTTTATATCTATGACCGATGTATATAATGGTGATATTTTTTTAGTTTTAGTTTTTCTTATTGAGGTTTAATGTATCCTTCACCTTGATTATTAAAGTATTCTAGAAATCGGGGATGCTAGCCAAATCATAAGACTTAACTCTTACTGTCTCGAATCGGGTTCTTATCGGTAAGTTATGTAAATGCATTATCAACAAGACATATCCGCTTGCCTATCACCTATTGTTGGTGACAGGGGTCTAAGCCAAAATTCTTTTAATAATGAAATTAAGAGAGCAAATGATGCGTTAGATTGGTTCAAAGGGGAATTTAAATCGGGCCGCTTGCCAGCGTTTGATGTTTGTAGTCATACTGATGATATAGTGAACCTAAGTGATCTTGCAGAAGGGATGCGTGACAGCTGTGATACTATAGCTATTTTAGGCACAGGAGGGTCAAGCTTGGGAGCTCAAACTGTTTGCGCTTTATCAAAAATAAACTCAGGTCCAAAGATTAAGTTTTTAGATAATATAGATCCGTATACTCTTGATCGTTTTATTGATGAAACCACATTAGATCGATTAGGTTTATTGATTATTTCTAAGTCTGGGAGTACTATGGAGACGCTCGCCCAAGCAGTAACCATAGCACCTCAATTGAATGACTTTGGGCCAAATAAAATAATAGTAATCACTGAGAATAGTGACTCTCCACTAAAGCAATTTTCTAGACAATTTAATTTAATGACGCTGGATCACGATCCCAATATTGGTGGTCGTTTTAGTGCATTTAGTATGGTGGGTGTTTTGCCAGCTTTATTGGCTGGTATTGACGTGCAGAAGTTTCGTGCAGGTGCTTATGAAACTTTATCTCAGGCCTTGATAGCTGATCAGGTTTTAGATGTGCCATCTGCAGTTGGATCTGCGGTGTCAGTGGCTTTGTATCGTGAGAAAGCAACTAGAATTTCCGTTTTAATGTCTTATAGTGATCGATTATCAAAATTTTCTCACTGGTATCGACAGCTATGTGCAGAAAGCCTTGCTAAAGGTGGAGAAGGTATGACACCTATAGCGGGTCTTGGTACTGTTGACCAACATAGTCAATTGCAGCTTTATCTAGATGGTCCCAATGATAAGATGTTTACTTTTTTATCTCCTAGACATGGAGGTATTGGAGCTACGGTAGATAATAAAATATCAAAAGAAATTGGTTTAGATTATGCAGCAGATTGTACAGTTGGCGATCTCATTGATGCGGCACATCATGCGACCCATAGCTCAATAATTGCTAAGGGTCATCCGACGCGTTTACTAACTATTGATAAATTAAATGAAGCTAGCTTGGGCGCTTTAATGATGCATTATATGTTAGAGACGGTAATGATCGCTAGGCTTCTGGATATCAATCCTTTTAACCAGCCAGCAGTGGAGGATGGAAAACTGCGAGCTCAAGAATATTTAAAAGCATAAATATGACTATTCGAATGCTTCCTGACAATATTATCAACCGTATAGCAGCTGGTGAAGTTATTGAAAGACCGGCTGCCGTAGTCAAGGAGTTAGTTGAAAATTCATTAGATGCCAGCGCAACTCAAATAGATATTTTACTGAGAGATGGTGGGAGAACCCAAATATTAGTGACTGATAATGGAACTGGCATGAATGCAAATGAAATTTCTCTCGCCGTTGAACGTCATGCTACTTCTAAATTACCAAAAGATGATTTAACTCTTGTAAAAACTATGGGATTTCGTGGTGAGGCTTTACCATCTATTGGTGCGGTTAGTAGACTAACGATAACCTCAAGGCCTCATAACGAAGAAGCATGGAAGTTATTTCTAGAGGGAGGCAAAAAGCACATTCTGGAACCGGCTTCGCATCCCTATGGTACACAAGTTGAGGTTTGTGACCTTTTCTTTGCTACTCCAGCTAGACTAAAATTTTTAAAAACTGAACGAACAGAGTTAGAACACGCGTTGGATGCAGTACAGCGTTTAGCCATGTCTAATCCTGATGTTGCCTTCACGTTTAGAGATGGCGATAGAGTCCGTTTTTCCTGTAACTCAGAAAGTGACCTTATTGGAAATGAATCAGCACTTCTTCGTCGCCTTAGTCATATAATGGGAAGAGAATTTTCTGAAAACGCACTCGATATTAACGCTGAACGAGAAGGTGTTAAACTTTTTGGTTATGCAGGTTTACCAACATTGAACCGTAACACTAGCCGTCATCAATATCTTTTTGTTAATCGCAGGCCAGTTCGTGATAAGTTGCTTAATGGAGCTGTTCGAGCCGCCTATCAGGACTTTTTAGCAAGACAGCGTTATCCATTGGTGGCTTTATTTGTAAGTATTAATTCTGAAAAGGTAGATATAAATGTGCACCCAGCCAAAACAGAGGTTAGATTTCGTGATTCTGGCGTTATACGTGGCCTAATTGTAAGTGCTTTAAAGCATGCGCTTGCACAAGCTGGACATCGGGCCTCTACTACTGTTTCTGATGCTGCTCTTGGCGCACTAAAACCAGAAGAAAGGGTTAAAGTTTTTGATCGTGCACAGGGTTCTTTTCAAAAAAATAGGATGTTCAAAGATCAGTCTGCGAGTATGTCAGATTTTTACTCACCTTTATCTGAAGATATACCAGGGTTAGATGTTGCACCTAACGCTAAAATTTCTACTGTTAACTCTGATCATGAGGAAATATATTCTGTTGACCATCCATTGGGTGCGGCTAGAGCTCAGGTTCATGAAACTTATATAGTTTCTCAGAGTGAAGATGGAATTATTATAGTTGACCAGCATGCAGCTCATGAACGTTTAGTTTATGAAAGGATGAAAAAGGCACTTGAGGTGGGTGGCGTATTAAGCCAGGGCTTACTAATACCTGAAGTAGTAGAGGTATCAGATGTAATTGCCACTCGGCTAATAGAGCGTGCGGAAGAATTCGCTGAACTAGGACTTATTATAGAAAAGTTTGGTAATGGAGCTGTCGTGGTTAGAGAAGTACCCGCATTACTAGGGCAAACAGATGTCAGAGCATTAATTAATGATCTAGCAGATGATTTAGTGGAGATGGATAGTAATTTATCTTTACGTGAACGATTGGAAGAAGTCTGTAGCACGATGGCGTGTCATGGCAGCGTAAGGGCTGGTCGGCAACTAAATAATGAAGAAATGAATGCACTACTGCGTGAGATGGAAGTAACTCCTCATTCTGGACAGTGCAACCACGGCAGACCCACTTATGTTAAACTTAAGCTAGCCGATATTGAGAAACTTTTTGGTAGACGTTAGATAAAAGCCTTAAAGTCATTTTTAATATTTTTATTTATCCAATGTACTCAATAAAATGTAGTTTTGTGGAGCTATAGATTCTAAGTTCTATTTCCCTAAAAATATTTGGCCAGGGAAAGTTAGTGTCTTTTTTAGTTTCGATGATAACTATACTAGATTGATGCAGCCAGCCTGATTTAGATATTGCATTAAGCCCCTCTATTGGAATTTTTGATTGATACGGAGCATCAAGAAAAACGAAGGAACAAGGAACACCGTTTTTAGGTTTTGGTGGATTGGTTATGTCTGCCTGATAGATATCAGTTGATAGTTCCTCGTTGAGATTAATTATATTTTTTTTAATAATTTCTAGAGCGTTTTTGTTTATATCAAAGAAAGTTGAATGATCGGCGCCACGTGATATTGCTTCAAGACCTAAGGCTCCAGAACCTGCACAGGCGTCGAGAACCCGGGCACCAACAAGTTTATACTTAGAATCAATAATACTAAATAATGCCTCTCGAACCCGGTTTGTGGTAGGACGGGTAGATTTACCAGTAGGGGCTTCTAATAGCCGTCCTTTATATTTACCTCCTATTATGCGTAGCATTAGCATTTATATCGCTTGGTAAATTTGATGATAGTATACGCGAAGATACTTCCTCTACATTACCACGCGTAAGTTTTCCTAATTGGAAGGGGCCGAAAGATATACGTATCAATCTATTCACAGAATAACCTAAATGTTCCATTAAACGTCTTATTTCACGGTTTTTACCTTCGCGCAGAGCTATATTAACCCAGGCATTTGATTTTATTTGACGTTCTAAAGTAGCAGTTACAGGACCATAGTGTATGCCATCTATGGTGATGCCGTGAGCAAGTTGATCAAGTTCATTAGAATTTATTATTCCGTGTACTCTCACTCGATATTTTCTAAGCCACCCGGTTTTAGGTAGTTCTAGTCTGCGTGCTAGGCCTCCATCATTTGTTAATAAAAGAAGTCCTTCTGAGCTCATATCTAATCGGCCAATAGTAATAGCTTGGCTAAGTTCTAATGGCAGACCGTCATAAATAGTTGGTCTTCCTTCAGGGTCTCGGCGGGTTGTTAAGCGTCCAGCTGGCTTATGATAGCGCCACATTCGTGTGGGTTGTGGATCTGGTAGGGGATTCCCGTCAACATCAATTTTGGCCTTGGCACTTATATTTAGTGCAGGACTAGTAATAAGTTCCCCGTCTACTCTTACCAACCCTCTTAAAATAAGTCTTTCGGCTTCACGTCGTGAGCATAGACCCGCTCGTGCAATTATTTTAGCTACACGCTCATCTTTTTTATTTTCATCCATGATTAGTCACTTTAGTTGATGAGCTGGCAACAAAGGCTCTAAATATTTCAGTGTCACTTTCAGACACTCCGTATTCTGGATGCCACTGAACACCCAAACAGAATTTTTGTCCTTTTGCTTCTATACCTTCAATAATTCCATCTGGTGAAATTGCATTAACAATAACCCCTAGAGGTATATCTTTAGCAGCCTGGTGATGTGCACTGTTAACTTGAAGTTCTTCTTTTTGTACTATTCTATGTAATAGGGTGTCCTTTGTGACTTTAACTAAATGTCCTGGTTCGCTGCGCGGGTTGGGTTGTTCATGTAAGATAGAAGTATCAACTTCATCAGGTATGTGTTGAATCAAAGTTCCACCTAGAACAACGTGTAATAATTGCTGTCCACCGCAAATACCCAGTATGGGCATGTCCCGAAGGATAGCACCACGAGTAATAGCTAATTCAAATTTAGTTCTTTCGTCTTTGGTTATAACTGAATGATGGCGTTGGTTTGAGCCGAAAATTTCCGGGCTAACATCAAATGCTCCCCCTGTAATAACTAAGCCATCTATTTTATCGAGATATAAATCAGTATTTTCAGTCTCATGTGGTAATGCTATAGCAAGGCCACCCGCATGAGTGATGGATTGACTATAGTTTTTTCGCATTGCGTACCATGGCATATTTGAATATCCGCCTGATTCTTCTGAATCGAGTGTAATGCCTATAAGAGGACGGTTGTATATATTTTCCATTCTTAACTTTTAACTCGGAATTGATAGCGTTGCAATTTTAAGATAAGCAAGTCAGGCTCTTTTTATGAAAAATAATCTATATATGAAAATTGCAATAGCAGAGGCAGAGGCGGCAAGTAAACGTGGAGATATACCTGTAGGTGCTGTTATTGTAGCAGCGGACGAAAAAAAAATATTGGCACGATCAGGAAATATGGTTGAAGTTAATACTGATCCTACCGGCCATGCAGAAATTATAGTATTACGCAAAGCAGCTCTAAAACTGGGTGCTACTCGCCTTTCTTTATGTGATATTTATGTAACTCTAGAGCCTTGTGCAATGTGTGCGCAGGCAATTTCTTTTTCAAGAATTAGAAGGGTATATTTCGGTGCCTACGACTATAAGGGAGGAGGGGTCGAAAACGGGGCGAGAATATTTAATCAACCTACTTGTCATCACGTTCCAGAAGTAATAGGAGGAATTGAAGAGGAAAAATGCGCTAACTTGTTGAAAGACTTTTTTGCTCTTCGAAGAAAATAATCTTAAATATAGAGATTAGTCGTGTCGTTGTGATAGTCTTAAATTTGATTCAATCGCTACAGTATGGTTATAAAACGGTTGCTCTCCTTTTATGGTTACCCTGTTACCTTTTCGTTCATTAGGCCAATAATCCCAAAGGGCAAAATGTTGTGTGCAGCGATTGTCCCATAAGGCTATAGCGTTTTGAGACCAACGAAACCTAACCTGAAATTCTGGGCGCTGCTGATGTGAGTATAAAAATTTTAGTAATGAAGTGCTTTCAGAAAGGGAAAGCTCATTTATTTTAGTTGTAAAACTTGGGTTAACATATAACGCCTGGCGTCCTGACTTAGGATGGGTTCTGACTACAGGGTGTTTGGCGGTTGGATATACTTTTCCTTCATCATTAATTCCTCTTTCAGCATACCGACCTCGGTATAGGTGTTCTGATTCATGAGTAGCTGTCATATTTGATAAAAATTTTTGCATGTTAGGGGATAGTGTTTCGAAAGCCGAGTACATACTGGCAAATATAGTATCACCGCCTATTGGAGGTAATACATGCAATTGAAGGCATGAACCTAGTGGAGGTTGTATGTCGCATGAGACATCACTATGCCAGCCATTACCGTCAGCAAATTTTGATTCTTTATGAGCGTGTATAACAAATATTTCTGGATGCTTTTCTGGACGTGGTGCTGCTGGGTGATAGTGTAGTTCACCAAATCGTTTTGCGAATGATATATGCGCTTCAGGGGAAAGCTTATCCTGATCACGAAAGAAAATAACTTGGTATTTAGTAAAAGCTTCCTCAATGAGTGAAAATTCAGATTCCGATATATTTTCAATATTAGAACCAGTTATTTCTGCTCCAATAAGTGCTGACAAAGGTTTTATGTGCATCTATGAGATCTCCTGAGTTAAATATAGATTCTATTATTATCTCTAGCTACCAATTCAGCATTCTAAATTATAGTCGGTATATTTTCTTTAGTTTTTTTTATCTTATTTTGCTAATATAAATAAATATAATTCTTTTTTAGACAAGTAGGGTTTTTTGAAAGTACTGTTAATTAATGGATTTATCAAATAAAGCTCTTAATATTGCTGATCTTCGTAAATTAGCTCGTAGAAGACTAACTAAAGCCCTATTTGAATTCTGTGACCGCGGTAGTGAGGATGAGATTGCAATGCGTGATAATCGCGCTGCGCTGGATAATATCAAGCTCCTACCCCGAATACTTAATGATGTTAGTGGTCGTAATCCATCTATTAAGCTTTTTGGGAAGTCTCAGACTTTACCTTTGATAATAGGACCTACAGGACCAGCAGGATTTGTATGGTATCGTGGTGAGATAGCTCTGGCACGCGCAGCTACTAAATTTCAAATTCCTTTTACCTTATCCAGTACGGGAAATACGGACATGGAAAGAATTATGAAAGATGGTGGTGGAACTCAGTGGTACCAGCTCTATGTTTGGCGCGATATGGAGGCATCATTGTTAACAGTGGAAAGGGCTCGAGACGCAGGTTTTGAAGCGTTGGTTTTAACAGTTGACTCTCCGACCTATAATAATCGAGAGTTTGATACCCGTAATGGAGTTGTCTTTCCGCCTCGCACTACACTTCGGGGCGCTATTGACGGTGTCTTACATCCTCGCTGGATGTTTGGAACTTTGGGTCGTTATGTGCTTGCAGAGGGGCATATGCCGAGGTTTCCCAATGTACAAATTCCAGATAAATATATTAAGGATCAGTCCGAGGTATTTTTAATGCGTAATGATACACTGAACTGGGAATTTTTGAAACGGATCCGTGATATTTGGCCAAGAACCTTAATTGTTAAAGGTATTCTACATCCAGGTGATGCGGTGATGGCAGCTGACAGTGGTGCTGACGGCATTATAGTCTCAAATCATGGCGGAATAGCTAACGATTCTGCCGTAGCACCAGTTGATGTATTGCCTGGTATTGTTGAAGCGGCGGGAAAACGTCTCACCATTATTGTTGACAGTGGTTTTCGACGAGGAAGTGATGTTTTGAAAGGGTTGGCACTTGGTGCGGATGCTGTAGCCATTGGGCGTGCAACTTTGTATGGGGTTGGCGCAGCTGGAGAATCTGGGGCCACACGAGCTCTAGAAATATTTGATTCAGAAATTCGGCGAACTATGGGAGTTATGGGTTTATCAGACATTCAATCTATAAACCGTGACCATGTTATTTTACCGGGGCAATTATGATTTCTTATACTCTAAATAAGAAATGAATAGATAAGAGATACTTACCTGCTGTGGCTATAGATAGGCTAGAAATTATTATGCATAATAGATGTTAAAAGTTACTTTAAATGCCAATATTTATAAGAATTTGTAACCAGTTATATTTTAAAAAACTATTTAGGGTTTTCTATTAGATGGATCTATTTGCGTCTTCACTTTCATTTGTTCTTAAGCATTACCCGGTTCTTCCAACTACTTGTCTAAGGCCGCATGCGGCAGCTATTGCTAGTAAATACTTTAAACGTAATTTTCCTGGTACAGTACTTTATGCAGTTAAGTCTAATCCTAGATTTGAAATTCTTGATTCAATTTATAGTTCAGGAATAGACCATTTTGATGTGGCTTCGATATCTGAGGTCAGACTGATTGCTTCTCGTTTTCCTGAAGCACGTTTATCTTATATGCATCCAATCAAGAGTAGGGAAGCAATCTGTGAAGCATACTATAAATATGGTGTTAGAGATTTTGCACTAGATTCCGGTGAAGAATTAGAAAAAATTCTGGCCAGCACTAATAATGCATCTGATTTGAATTTATTTATACGTTTGGCAGTGCCAAATGATTATGCAAAGCTGAATTTATCAAATAAATTTGGTGTTCAACATGATAAAGCAACAGATCTCTTAAGGAGCATACGCAGTATAGCGCAGAAAGTTGGTGTTTGTTTTCATGTTGGATCGCAATGTATGAATCCAAAGTCATATGCAATTGCAATTCAAAGAGTGGGTGATCTGATAAGATCATCGGGTATAATGTTGGATATTTTAGATGTTGGTGGTGGCTTTCCTTCTAGATACATTGATATGAATCCTCCTCCGCTTGATACATATATTGAAGAAATAACTGCAGCACTAATAGAAATACCTATTAGGGAAGATTGTGAAATATGGGCTGAACCTGGAAGAGGTTTGGTAGCTGAGGCAGCTTCCACTGTTGTTCGTATTGACCATCGAAAGGATAATTATCTTTATATAAATGATGGTATATACGGTAGTCTTTTTGATGCGGGGTTGTCCGCTTTCATCCATCCAGTGAGACCAATAAATATACAAAGCAAGTTATCTGATGAGCTTGTTCCCTTTTCATTTTTTGGTCCAACCTGTGATGGCATGGATTTTATGAAAGGGCCATATATGTTGCCAAATACTATAACAGAAGGCGACTATATTGAAATTGGTCAGACAGGGGCATATGGGTGTACTATGAGAACTAAATTTAATGGTTTTTACTCGGATGAAACTATACTTTTAAATGATCACCCAATCCTATCTTTATATGGCTGCACAAATATGATTGGCGAAACAGTTGATGAAGTAGCGCTTTAGAAAAAGAATATTGAGATTTTTCAATGACCTTAAAGTCCGATTTATATAAAAAACCTAACTTACTTAATACAAAAATAGAGCATATTGATATGACGGCTATAGATGCTCGTGATTTAATGGGTCAGATGTCGAAGATGTCTTTTACCTCACGGGATTTAGCTCGAGCATCTGAGATATATAATACAATGTTAGCAGATAATGACTGTTCAATTATCCTAACCTTGGCTGGTTCGACTTCAGCAGGCGGTTGTATGCAGGTTTATTCAGATCTAATCAAATATAATATGATAGATGCTGTGGTCGCGACAGGTGCTAGTATTGTTGATATGGATTTTTTTGAGGCATTAGGTTTTTATCACTATAAGGGTGATAAAAATATTGATGATAGTGATTTAAATGCTCTCTCTATTGATCGGATATATGATACTTTTATTGATGAAAATGATTTAAAATTGTGTGATGAAATTATTGCTGATATTGCCGATGGTTTAGAGTCACGACCATATACATCTAGAGAGTTTATAAAAGAAATGGGTATTTTTTTGTCTACGGGAAGGGCAAAAAAGCCAGGCTCTCTGGTTCAAACAGCCTATGAGAAAGAGGTGCCAATATTTTGTCCTGCATTTACAGATTCCTGTGCTGGGTTTGGTTTAGTTATGCATCAGGAAAAAAGTCCTAAATCACACTTAACCATTGATTCGGTAAGAGATTTTAGGGAGCTTACAGAAGTTAAAATTCAATCGAATGCTACTGGTCTTTTAATGATAGGCGGTGGTGTACCAAAAAATTTTGCACAAGATACTGTCGTCTGTGCGGAAATACTTGGTAAAGCGGTAGAGATGCATAAATATGCTATTCAAATATCAATAGCGGATGTACGAGATGGCTCTTGTAGCAGTTCAACACTCTCAGAAGCTATGTCTTGGGGAAAAGTAGATAATTTAATGGAGCAGATGGTATTTGCTGAAGCTGGAAGCGTTGTACCACTAATAGCAAGTGATGCTTATCATAGAGGAAACTGGAAAAAACGTAAGCCGCGGCGGCTTTCCAATATTTTTTTATAGAATATAAAGTTATGAAGATAGTTGCACCTCTCGAGGGATTTCTTGGGTTAAATGATAATGAGTTTGCAAGTACTCTTGGAAAGCCTAGAGTGACTGTAGTACCATTTGGTCTAGAAAAAACAGTAACGTACGGTGGAGGTGCTTCAAGAGGTCCTGAGGCAATTATAAATGCCTCAAAAAAAGTAGAATTTTTTGACGAGGACTTTTGGGGAGAAACATTTCGTAATTATAATTTAAAGACTCTGGCACCATTTACTATAAAAGAAGACATTAAACTAGCTCTAGAACAAATAGAAAATATTGTTGAAGATATTTTAGATGATGATAGTTTTCCTTTAATTCTTGGCGGTGAACATTCACTTACCGCAGGAGCGATCCGTCCATTTATTAATCGTTATGAAGAAATATTTATACTACATTTTGATGCCCATACTGATCTAAGAGATAGCTATGATAGTGAACGTTTTTCTCACGCTTCGGTGATGCGCCGCTGCTTAGAAGAACCGGGTGTAAGGATAATATCGGTTGGGGTACGTAACATCTCTGCACAAGAGATTGAATTTTTTGAGTCTAACCGTGACAGGATAAATATTCATTGGGCTAAAGACCGTGATAATTGGAATATTAAAAATATTATTGCACCTCTGAAAAACAAAGATGTTTATATTTCCTTTGATTTAGATGGGTTTGATTCAAGTTTAATGCAGGCTACTGGAACTCCAGAACCTGGTGGAATATTTTGGAATGATGCAATTAATATTATTAAAGCAGCCAGCGCAGAAGCTAATAATATTATTGGAGCTGATATTGTAGAGTTAGCACCAGTGATAGGGCTCCACGCATGTGATTTTCTTGCGGCAAAACTTGCTTATAAAATTCTTGGCTTTAGGTTTAGTGATTCACATTTGCGAATTTAGTTTTCGCTTTCAATTACTCGCCAGCCTATATCTCGTCGGTAAAAACCATGGGGCCAATCAATTTTATCAATAGCCGCGTATGCTTTTACTTTGGCTTCGAGAATAGTATCGCCGCAAGCACAAACATTAAGTACTCTGCCTCCATTAGAGAGTAATTTATTATTCTCAATCTTTGTTCCAGCATGAAAAATAATTGCTTCATTGGAATTAATATTTTCTAGGCCTCTAATTTCACTGTTTGTTATATAGTGTCCTGGGTAACCTTTAGCCGCCATTACAACGGTAATAGCAGCATTATTTGACCAACGTAAATTGAATTTATCAAGAATACCGTCATACGAGGCTAATAGTGCTGGCAAAATATCCGAGCGTAATCTAAGCATTAAAACTTGGCATTCAGGATCGCCGAATCTCACATTGTACTCAAGTAATTTTGGACCTTCTTCAGTTAGCATCAGGCCAGCATAGAGAATACCCTTAAATGGCATACCTTCTTTAGCCATGCCATTAACAGTTGGATAAATAATATTATTCATTATTTCAGTTTGTAAATCTTCTGTAAGTGCTGGCGCAGGTGAGTATGCTCCCATGCCCCCTGTGTTTGGACCAACATCACCTTCACCAACAGCTTTATGGTCTTGAGCTGCTGTTAATGGTAGAGCCGTTTTGCCATCAACAAGCGCAAAAAAACTAAGTTCTTCACCAGTTAAAAACTCTTCTATTATCAATGCCTGTCCAGCTGGCCCAAAAGCTTCATCCGTTATCATGGTATCTAATGCTTTTAGTGCTTCTTTTTTTGAATTAGCTACCGTAACGCCCTTTCCAGAAGCTAGTCCGTCAGCTTTTACTACTATTGGAGCACCATGTTTTTCTATATAGGACTTTGCTAAGTTATAATCTGTGAACTTACAGTACTTCGCAGTAGCTATATTATATTTATTGCAAATGTTTTTCATAAAGCCTTTTGAGCCTTCTAACATAGCTGCCGCTGCGCTAGGGCCAAATGCTTTAATCCCATGGCTTGTAAGTTGGTCAACTATGCCCTTAACCAAGGCAGCCTCAGGACCAACAACAACAAAATCTATTTGTTTTTTTATAGCAAAAAGCACCAAGTTTTCAGTGTCGTCTGCAGCAATTGGTATGCATTCAGCTATGTTTTCAATACCTGCATTCCCTGGTGCACAATAAAGTGATTCACATAATGGTGAAGCAGAGATTGCCCAGCAAAGAGAATGCTCTCTTCCCCCACCGCCAATTACTAGTATCCGCATTTTAAATCCTTTGGTATATATACTAAACTTTGTAACATGTCTGATGAGTCAATGAACCTATCTAAATACGATAAAAGTCATAAAGAAGTTGACCTTAAAGGTACTAATGAGCTTCCAGTCTATAGCATTGGTGAACTGAATGCTGCCCTAAAAAGTATTGTGGAAGAAAAATTTAGTTATGTAAGAGTAAGAGGAGAAATAAGTGGCTATAAAAAAGCAGCCTCTGGTCATCTGTATATGTCACTCAAAGACGTTGATTCTAATATAGATGCTGTTTGCTGGCGTGGAACAGCAGATAAAATTGCTATTGAGCCTGAGGACGGACTAGAAGTAATAGCAACAGGCAGGGTCACTACGTATGCAGCACGATCAAAATATCAATTAACCATAGAAAGCCTTGAAATCGCAGGAGTAGGAGCACTTCTCAAGATGATTGAGGAAAGACGAAAGCTTCTAGATGCCGAAGGTTTATTTGAAGAGAAATCAAAAAGATTATTACCATATTTACCTGAAACCATAGGAGTCATTACCTCGCCGACTGGTTCAGTTTTTCAAGATATTATGCATCGTTTGAATGATAGATTTCCCCGCCGAGTTATTATTTGGCCAGTTTTAGTGCAAGGTGATAAGGCGGCTGAACAGATAGTGGCAGCAATCAAGGGTTTTAACTCTCTTGAAGAGGATGGACCTCTTCCTCGTCCGGATTTACTTATAG
>MDSV01062461.1_pt1 | contig 31562 bp, 27 predicted proteins | sample 810851 | NCBI WGS metagenome assembly MDSV01 (sample SAMN05326640, study PRJNA326480) | marine metagenome | isolation source: seawater | place: Atlantic Ocean: North East | collected 2012 | reverse complement strand
CCATTAATTCCCGCTAAAGACTCTGTGTTAATTGATACAAGTAATTTAAACCCTGAAGGAGTGGTAAAGGAAATAAAAACTTACCTTTAAATAAGAATATGGCAGCAAGCTTTGAACAACTATTAGACGAGAATTTAAGTACGATAATTATGAAACAAGGCAGTCTAGTGACTGGTATTGTTATAGATATATTAGATAACCATGTTGTGGTTCATGTGGGATTGAAATCTGAAGCCGTGGTTCAAATATCTGAATTTTATAATGAATCAGGTGAATTAGAACTAGAAATAGGAGATGAAGTTCAACTAACTTTAGAGGCTATTGAAGACGGACATGGAAATACTCGTGTTTCTAGAGAAAAAGCAATTAAGCAAGAGGTGTGGAAAAGGATAGAAGACAGTCTAGCTAAAGATACAATTCTAAAGGGACTCATAACCGGCTCTGTAAAAGGGGGTATGACTGTAGATGTCCAAGGTATTAAGGCATTCTTGCCAGGATCTCTAGCTGAAGTTATCCCTACAAAAGACCTTGAGCATTTAGTAGGAAACTACGAAGAGTTTAAAGTAATCAAATTAGATAAAGATAAAAATAATGTAGTTCTGTCTAGAAAGGCAGTTCTTCAAGAAGCAAATTCTGAGGAACGAGAAAAACTACTTTCAACGTTAGCTGAAGGTCAAGTCATCAATGGAATTGTTAAGAACTTAACAGACTATGGAGCTTTTGTTGATTTAGGAGGAATTGATGGACTGCTTCATATTACAGATATTTCTTGGAGCAGAATTAATCATCCCTCCGAGGCTATTAAGATCGGAGAAAAGCTTGATGTAAAAATAATAAAATATGATGCTGAAGAGAAAAAAGTTTCTCTCGGTATGAAGCAGCTGATAGAGGATCCTTGGGTTGGAATAGAGTCTAAGTTCCCCTTAAATACCTCTGTAATGGCAACCGTTACCAACTTAACTGACTATGGATTCTTTGCTGAAATTGAGCAGGGTGTAGAAGGGTTGGTGCATGTTTCTGAAATAGATTGGACTAATAAGAATATACATCCTTCTAAAGTTGTGCAATTGAAAGAGCAGGTAGAAGTAATGATTCTTGAAGTTGACGAAGAAAAGAGAAGAATATCTCTTGGATTAAAACAATTAACCGAAAATCCCTGGCAAGTTTTTGAACACACTCATAAAGAAGGTGACAGAGTTTCTGGTGCAATAAAATCTATAACTGATTTTGGTGTATTTATAGAGCTTGATGGCGGAATAGACGGTTTAGTTCACCTTTCTGATATCTCTTGGGATGAAAGTGAAGAATCTGTGAGGTCTTTGAATAAAGGAGACTTAGTCGAAGCATTAGTTCTTTCTATAGAGTCTGAGAGAGAAAGAATATCTCTTGGAATAAAACAATTAATGTCTGACAGTTTTGGAGATTATGTAGAAGCTAACAAAAAGGGTTCAAGGGTAAATGCTAGGATTATTGGATCTTCAGAAGATAGGGTTGATCTTGAGCTAAGTGCAAATGTCAGGGGTTATTTAGCAATGAAGGATTATGAAAATTCAATGTCAGATATTCCTCTAGAGGAAGGCTCTGAAATTGAAGTTGTCATAGCAAATATTAATAGAAAAGATAGGGAGATAATCCTCTCCTTAAGAGCATTAGAAAAACAAGAAGAAAAGAGTGCTCTAAAAGATAATGCCATGAAGAACAAAGAGATAGAGCAAGCAACTAAGTCTAATATCGGAGACCTTATTAAAGCGGAGATGCAAGATTCAGATAAAGAAGATGAATAAATCTGAGCTTATTAAGAATTTATCAGATAGAGCAGATTCTAAAAATCAAGAGGATATAAATCTAACAGTAAATACAATATTAACTCTAATTGCTAATTCTCTATCCAATGGGGATAGAGTTGAAGTTAGGAATTTTGGGACCTTTTCTCTAAGATCAAGAAAACATAGAATTTCTAGAAATCCTAAAACTGGCACTTCCGTTTTAGTTGATGCAAAAAATCATCCTTACTTCAGGGCATCGAAGCATTTAAAAGAATCTTTAAACAAATAAAAAAGAAGAAGTTGTATAGTATCCTTAAGTAAAGAGGGGTATATGTCGCAGGATATAAAAAATACAGTCAAGCAAACATTCATAGATTCTATTTCTGTGAAGCAACAGATCATTGATGATAAATCTTATGAAGTACTTATAGAGGCAGGTGATATCATTGCCAGTTCTATTTCTAATGGAGGTAAGTTACTTCTCTGCGGTAATGGAGGTTCTGCAGCAGATGCTCAGCATTTAGCAGCTGAATTTTTAATAAGATTAACTTCGGAGGTTAATAGGAATAGCATTCCTGCACTTTCTTTGGCTCAAGATACATCTACACTCACTGCTTGTTTAAATGATTATGGAGCAGATCATATATTTAAAAGAGTATTTTCTTCGTTATCCTCAAAAGGAGATACACTTCTAGCAATAACCACTTCAGGTAACTCCAAAAATATCATCGAGACTTTAAAATTGGCCAAAGAGAAAGGTATCTACTCTTTAGGTTTCTTGGGTAATGGAGGAGGGGAGGCTTTAGAATATTGTGACACTGCTTTTATTGTCCCAGGAAAAACTACTGCAAGAATACAAGAAAGTCATATTACTGCAGGCCATGCCTTGTTGCAGTATATCGAAGACCTTCTATTAGAGAATGGCTGGTTGACTAAAGACTAAAAATGGGTTTTTTTACTATTCTCTTATTGATCCTTATTATCCTTATAGGAATTTATTCATATGTACTATTAGCTCTAAATAAGACAGTAGTGCCTTTGGATTTATTATTCCTAGAATTAGATCTTCAGTTAGGTTATGTGATCCTCTCATTTGTCTTAATAGGGATCTTGGTAACAATAATTCTTGAGATGATTTTCTTTTTTTCAAAGAGGAAAAATAAGGATGAATAATATTAGGTATCAGATTCACAATAAGCTTTCCTTGCTCGGCAAGGATATTAATAATACTCATATTTCAGAATTACAAGACTACAGCGATCTTGAAAGTAGAATTATTAGAAATGACCTATTAAATTTTGATTTTTCTAAACAAAGAATTAATGACGATGTTATGGATTACCTTTTAAAGATACCTGATTTAATAAATCTAAAAGACTCTCTTAATGCATTATTTAGCGGAGAGGTACTTAATCCATCTGAAGATAGGGTTGTTTCACATACTCTTTATAGAGACAAAACTTCAAGAAAAAACTTTGAATTAATATTTAATGAGAGAAAAAGAATAAAGTCTTTTTTAGAAAATACTATAAGCTCGACTTACAAAAATGTAATTTGTTTGAGTATAGGAGGATCTAGATTAGGACCCGAGTTACTTAGTGAATTTCAATCTTTAAATGGACCGGTGAATATCTACTTCTGTTCTAGTTATGATCTTTTGGAGTTAAAAGATGTCTTAAGAAATTGTAATCAGAGTGAAACCATCATCTTTGCTTCTTCCAAATCATTCGAGACATTAGAAATCTTAAAAAATCTCAATTATGCCAAGTCTTGGTTAGTTGAAGATCCAGAAATAAATTTTGAAGACCATTTGTTTGGTATCTCATCAAATGCCTCGGCTATGAACAATTATGGTATTAAAGAGAGTAATCAATATTTGATTTTAGATTCTTTAGGAGGAAGGTTTTCGCTATGGTCTTCTATTAGTTTGCCTGCGTTTTTAAATTCTAACTACAAGTCCTACTTAAATCTACTTGAAGGAGCGCATTTGGCTGATGAATATACTAACAATACCCAATGGGAATCTAATATACCAGTAATAATGGCATTATTGAGTGTGTGGAATACAAGCGCACTAAATATTAATAATCATGGCATATTTACCTATAACTTTAGATTACGTTCTTTAACAAAGTATGTTGCTCAATTATCAATGGAAAGCAATGGAAAATCCGTAAACTTTGAATCAGAAGAGTCTCCCTTTGCAACAACAGCACTAATTTGGGGAGGCTACGGAATTGATTCCCAACATTCTACCTTTCAATGGCTAATGCAAGGTAAAACAGATACTTCATGTGACTTTATAGGTATTAATGATGGAAAATATGACTCAATAGATTCCCAGGAAGTGCTTTTATCTCAAGTCATTGCAATGACTTACGGTGAAAGCAATAAAGATGAACCTTTTAAATCAGTAAGAGGCAATAACCCTTGTTCGATTATTCAGTTAAATGCCTGCGAACTAAAAAATTTAGGCTTTCTTTTAGCTTTATATGAACATAAAACATTCATCGAAGCTTTAATAGTTGGGGTAGACCCCTTTGACCAGTGGGGTGTTCAACTAGGAAAGAAATTGGCAGTTAATTCAAAAAGAAATAAAGAGTTTCTTCAAGGTCAATTTTCTTTAGACATTCTTCCGAAATCGTAGTTTATAATCCTTTTGTGCTTGCCAAGATTTCAATAGAGTCGTCATATCTTATCCCTAATAACAACAGTGATATTAAGGACTTTATTCGGAGCATACCGAATACCCCTGGAGTTTATAAATTTTTAGATAAATCTAAAACTCCGCTTTATATTGGAAAAGCGAAAAATCTCCATAAGAGACTTGCCTCTTATTTTAGAACTTCTTCAAGATCAGAAAAAATAAATAAATTATTTGCAACTGCAAAGTATATTGAGCTTTCTTTAACAAATACTGAGCTAGAGTCTCTCCTGCATGAGCAGTTTTTAATAAAGAAGTTTAAACCTAAATTCAATGTTCAGTTTAAGGACGACAAGGGATATCCGTGGATAAAAGTAGAAAATGATAAAGCCTTCCCTTCGGCCAAATCCTTTTTAGGAAAGAAAGGAACCAAAGGAAATTTTTTTGGTCCTTTCCCAAATTCCTATGCTGTAAGAGATGCACTTAAGTTGATACAGAAAACCTTTAAGTTAAGGAATTGCTCTGATTCATACTTTAAAAACAGAAGTAGACCATGTCTTCAGTATGAAATAGGTAGATGTTCAGCACCTTGCGTAGGATTAATAAATCAAGACGATTACCAAAGAGAAGTTAAGGGTGCCAACCTTCTATTGACAGGACAATCGGAAGAATTAGTTAAAGAATTTTATAGTCTAATGGATAACTTCTCCCTCAAAAAGGAATTTGAGAAGGCTGCATTGTATAGAGATAGAATATCCGCTTTAAGAGATATTCAGAGATCACAAAGTATTGTAGGTTTTCATAAGAATAGAGATGCAATTTATTTATCTTTATCTAAAGAAAAACCTAAAATTGGCGTGAGCAGCGTAAATCAAGGCTGGTTAACAGGACATAAGAATTTCCTTTTAGAGGAGGGCATTGAAGAAACTGAGATTTTAGAACGCTTTATTATCCATAACTATCTATCTAGCAGTAATTGCCCTTCTGTTTTGGTAGTAGGTAAAGACTTAGAAAACAAAGAATTGATTGAACAAGCCCTAAGTTCATCTCATTCAAAGAAGATATCAATTATTACAAAACCGACAAAAAAAGATAAAGGCCTATTAGAAATCTGCAAAACTAATACTGAATTTATCTTAAAAAAAGATAAACCTGACCTAGATATAGAACTTAAGATAGATGCTTTAAAAACAGAGCTTAAGATTGAAACAGAAATCGAGGCTATCGAATCATATGATATAAGTCACCATTCGGGAGCTAATGCAGTAGCAGGATGTGTGGTATATACAAATGAAGGTAAAGCCAAAAATCTTTACCGGGCTTATAATATTAGTAAAGAAAACTCAGGAAATGATATTGGTTCAATGATCGAATTGATAAGCAGAAGGTTTTCTTCACCTAAGCGAAAAAAGATTCCTAGCTTGATCATTATTGATGGTGGCAGAACACATTTAAATGCCGTGATGAAAAAAATTAAAGAAATCGATATTCCAGGTATAAATATTATCTCTATTTCTAAAGGTGTAAGAAGGAAATCTACATTCGATTCAATTCATTTAGAACAAGGTCAATCAATAATAGTTAAGGAGGGTTCTATGTTTCATCGTTTTATCCAAGAAATTAGAGATGAAACACATAGATATGCCATATCGTTACAAAAAAGGAAAAGATTAAAGTCTTCTTTGAGCTCCTCTATAGAAGATTTGTCTGGGGTTGGCGATAAAAGGAAAAAAATCTTATTGAGATATTTTGGTTCTCTAAAACAAATCAAACGAGCAAGTATTGAGGATTTATCTGAAGTCTCCGGTATAGGAAAAGGTACTGCACAATCTATCTATAAACAACTTCATAATTAATATGGCAAACTACATAACTGCTTCAAGAATATTTATTATCTTTCCAGTACTGTATTTTGTTTCTGATGAGTCTTCTACCTCAAATTGGATAGCATTAATTCTTTTTGTAGTTGCAGGATTAACAGATCATTTGGATGGTTTTATTGCAAGAAAAACAGGGACTAGTAGCGCTTTTGGTGGCCTATTAGATTTAATAGCTGATAAGTTGTTAATTTGTATACCTATTTTGTATTTACTTTCTTTTAATGATCATAGAGATTTAGTTGTACCTGCTATATTAATAGTTTCTAGAGAATTGATAATCTCTTCCGTTCGTCAATTTTTAGCTGAAAGACTTGGCAATAATCCAATTAAAGTAAGTTTTATAGCAAAAAGTAAAACTGCTGTACAAATAACTGCTTTATCTTTCTTAATAATCTCTCCGAACTTCCAAGAAGTTTTTTATCTATTAACTGAAATTTTATTCTGGCTTGCAGCATTTATTTCTCTTCAAAGCCTTTATATCTACTTTAAGACTTATAAAAATAGCATTAAATGACTGGTCTATTTTTTCAATATACTTAGAATACTCAGCAAGGCTGAGTAGCAAAGTGGTTATGCAGCGGATTGCAAATCCGTCTACGCCGGTTCGATTCCGACCTCAGCCTCACTAATGTCTTAAAATACATAAAAAAGTAGAAAATTAAATTTTATTAATTTAAGAATAAAAAATGTATAATGAGACATGACTAATTATTCTTTAACCATTAAAAAAATACTTACGGATTCAAAGCGAGTTAAAAGTGAACAGTCTTTTTTAAATATTAGAACCCTTCATGAAAAATTAGAAGATAAAAGTAAATCATTAAAGACAACGGAGAGATCATTAAGTGATTTAAACTTCTTACCAAAAAAACTTAAAAACAAAGATTTATTTGATGAGAACTTTAAGAATCTCAATCAAATAGTTAAAGAATATTGGATAAATAAAGCAGAGAAGAAGAGAGTTACTGTCTTAATAGCTCAAGTTGAAGAGTTTGATAAAAAACTCTACTTATTCGTGCAAGACGGAAGAGGTTCCTTTAATTGGGTTAGAGTGTCTCATAAACAACTTGATGAAGAAGAGACAATCTCAAAGATTCTAGAAGAAATACTAGGTATTTATTCAGGAAATATTTATTTATGGCCTCATGGAAAGCTGGTTAGTCATTTTAGGAAATATTTTGCTAAAAAAAGCTCTGAAGAAATATTTATAGGAAAAAGATCTATTACTATACCTCTAAGTGCATATTATTCTTCTTTTAATTCAGGCATAGAACTACAGAGTGAATTCTTTTCAAGGAATAGCCTATCTTTACAAAAGAAAGGAAGTCTATCTCATATAGATTTACTAGAAGCTGAAAGTATTCACATAATGAGAGAAGTGGTGGCTGAGTCAAAAAATCCAGTCATGCTTTATTCTTTAGGAAAGGATAGTTCGGTAATGCTTCATTTAGCTCAAAAAGCTTTCCACCCTGGAAAATTACCTTTCCCTTTATTGCATGTAGATACTAAGTGGAAATTTAAGGAAATGTATGAATTCAGAGATATGGTTAAAAAAAACCTTGATTCTGAACTAATTGTTTACTCAAACCAAGAAGGGCTAGATAAAAATATTAATCCCATTGATCATGGAAGCTCCTTGCACACTAATATAATGAAAACAGAAGCTTTAAAACTAGCTTTGGATAAATATAAATTTGATTTTGCTTTTGGAGGTGCAAGAAGAGATGAAGAGAAAAGTAGAGCCAAAGAAAGAATATTTTCTTTAAGAAGCGACACTCATACTTGGGATCCTAAAAACCAAAGACCGGAACTTTGGAATAAATTTAATTGTAAATTACGACCCAATGAGAATGTTAGGGTATTTCCTCTGTCTAATTGGACAGAGTTAGATATTTGGCATTACATTTACAGAGAAAAAATTCAGATCATACCTCTATATTTTTCGAAACCTAGACCTATTACCTATATAGACCAGACCATGATCATGGTTGATGATGAAAGACTTAAGATAAATTCTGAAGAAATATCCATAAAAAATATTAGATTTAGGACTTTAGGTTGTTATCCGCTTTCCGGAGCAATTGAATCTAGTGCACAAGATCTAGAGTCTGTAATCAATGAAATTATAGAGTCTAGATTTGAAGAGAGGCAAGGAAGAAAAATCGATACTGATACTGATTCTTCAATGGAAAAGAAAAAAATAGAAGGATATTTTTAATATATGCAAAATAAAATTTCAAAAGATGTCTTCTCTTTTTTGCAGCAAAGGGACAACCTATCCCTATTAAAGATCTTAACATGTGGAAGTGTTGATGATGGTAAGAGCACCTTGATAGGTAGATTGTTATATGAGTCAAAGTCTTTATTAGATAGTCAGATTCTAAATTTAGAAAAAGACTCTATAAAACATGGTACACAAGGTAAAGAAATAGATTTTGCTTTATTGGTCGACGGTTTATCGGCTGAAAGAGAACAAGGTATAACCATTGATGTTGCTTACAGATATTTCTTTTCTAAATATAGAAAGTTTATTATTGCTGATTCACCTGGACACGAACAATATACTAGAAATATGGTAACCGGAGCATCTGTTTCTGATTTAGCAATTATTTTAGTTGATTCTGATAAAGGGATTAAAGAACAAACTAAAAGACATACTTATTTAGTAAATCTTTTAGGTATAGAAAATGTTGTTTTAGCCGTTAATAAAATGGATAAATCAAACTATGACAAAAATATTTTTGAGGCTATTTGTGATGAATTTGATGAATTCACAAAAAATCTAATAAACCTAAAGGTTGAAAAAATACCGTTATCTGCACTTCAAGGGGAAAATTTAGTTCTACCCACTAAAAAAATGCCGTGGTACAGAGGTCCTAGTCTTTTGAGTTTTTTAGAAACAGTTGAAGTAAAAGATAAATACCATGAACCTTTCAGATTTCCAGTTCAGATGGTTTCAAGACCTAATTCTGATTTGAGAGCTTATATGGGTCTAATTTCTTCAGGTAAGATTTCTATAGGTGACTCTGTTCGTACCCAATCTTCTGAAAAAACTTGTTTAGTTAAAGAAATTTTCATAGGCAACAAGAGCTTAAGCTCAGCTAAAGCAGGCATGTCTATATCTCTAACTTTGGATAGTGACATAGATATTTCTAGAGGAGATATGATTTCTTCAGCTAACCAATGCCCTCAGGATTCAGATCATTTTGAAGTAGATTTAGCTTGGTTATCTGAACAAAAAGGATTTAAAGGAAGAAGATACATTATAAAAACAAGCAATCAGTATGTTGGGGCTACATTTTCTGACATAAAGTATAAATATAATATTAATACCCTTGATCAAATTAGAGCTGATTCCTTAGATAAGAATGATATTGGTAGAGTTTGTATTAAGCTTGATAAAAAGATTTCCTATGATGAATTCTCTAGCCTTAAAGATACTGGCTCTTTTGTTGTTATAGATCAGTTTACTAATCAGACTTTAGCGGCGGCTATGATCCGTCATTCTCTCAGAAGATCAGAAAATATTCATGAGCAAGAAATAAAAATCGACAGAAAAAAAAGAGAATTACTTAATAATCACGACTCAAAAATTCTTTGGTTCACTGGCCTAAGCGGCTCTGGAAAGTCAACTATCGCTAATATGTTGGATAAAAAGCTGCACGAATCAGGGATAAGAACCTATATTCTTGATGGTGATAATCTGCGCTTGGGCCTTAATAAAGATCTTGGGTTTGATGAAAAAGACAGAATTGAAAATATAAGAAGGGTGTCAGAAGTTGCTTCCTTAATGCTGGATTCAGGCCTGTATGTTTTATGTTGTTTCATATCTCCTTTTTCACAAGAAAGAGAACATCTTAAAAATAAATTTTCTTCTGATGACTTTATTGAAATCTATGTAAAGACTTCAGTTGAAGAAGCTAAGAAAAGAGATCCTAAGGGGTTATATGCAAAAGCTGAAGAAGGGCTAATTCCTAATTTTACAGGAATAAATAGCCCGTATGAGGAACCTACTAATCCTGATATTATTCTTGACACTGATAAACATTCTGCAGAAAAACTGACGGAAAAATTATTTACATTTATTAATGAAAGTTAGCAACTAAGATGAAAATTACAGTTATTGGGTCTGGTTACGTAGGTTTAGTTACAGGAGCTTGTCTAGCTGAAGTAGGCCATTCTGTTAAGTGCTTGGATATAGATAATGAAAAAGTTGCAGAATTAAAACAAGGAGAATTGCCATTCTATGAACCTGGTTTACTACCCATAATTCAAAAAGGACTCAGAAACCGAACTCTAGAATTCACAAGTTCTTATCATGAAGCTACAAAAGCCTCAGATATATATTTCATATGTGTTGGAACACCTCCCAAAGAAGATGGTTCAAGTGATTTAAGCTTTTTATCTGATTGCATTTCTAATTTATCCGCTTTGATTGCTGAAGATTCAGTTATTTTTATCAAATCAACAGTTCCAGTGGGAACACATAAATTAATGCGGTCCTTAATTAAGGAAAATCAGAATCAAAAAATTAATATACTTTTGGCATCTAATCCTGAATTCCTAAAAGAGGGGGATGCGGTAAGAGATTTTATGAGACCCGATAGGATCATAATAGGAACTGATAATCAAGATATTAAAAAGATTATAAAAGAACTCTATAAGCCTTTGAACAAACAAAAGGATAAAATTCTTTTCATGAGTCCCGAAGCAGCAGAACTAACAAAATATGCAGCGAATTCCTTCTTGGCAACAAAGATTAGCTTTATGAATGAATTGGCTAGACTTTGCGACAGCTTCGATATAAATATAGAAGATATAAGAAATGGTATAGGTTCAGATCCAAGAATAGGAAGTCATTTTTTATACTCTGGTTTGGGTTATGGAGGATCTTGTTTTCCAAAAGATATTGATTCTCTCTTGAATACCTTTAAATCCAATAGAATTGACAATCAGATTCTTACATCTGTAAAAAAAATAAATGATAGTCAATTTTCTTATTTCTTATCTAAAATTCAAAACTTTTATTCTAAGCAAAATCTAAAGCAAAAGAATTTTTTAATTTGGGGTCTAGCTTTTAAACCTGAAACAGATGATGTTCGTGAATCCGTTAGTATTAAACTAATAAAATCACTATCAGAACATTCTAATCATCTTTACCTTTATGATCCTGTAGCAACTAAAACTGCAAAAGAAGAGCTTCAAGAACTAAAGAATATCACTTTCTTGGATGATCCGTATGAGTGCATAGATCAAAGTGATGCGCTTGTAATTGCAACTGAATGGAAAATCTTCTGGAATCCAGATTATAAAAGGTTACAAAATTTAAAAGATCAAATTATCTTTGACGGAAGAAATATACTTAATAAAGATAAACTAAATGAATATGGTTTAAAATACCTTGGAATAGGCACATAGCCCAGATGGTGGAATTGGTAGACACAAGGGACTTAAAATCCCTCGGAGGAAACTCCGTGACGGTTCGAGTCCGTCTCTGGGCACCAAATAATATAAAAAAAATATGCAAAATTCACAAAATACTAATACCGAAGCAGACTACTTAAGCCTTTCTTACTTGTTAAATCTAATAAAGAACTATTTTAATATTCTTCTTCTAATTGGTTTCTTATCTGGAGCTTTTTCTGTCTTTTATGCTCTTTCTTTAAACGATTACTATACTTCTTCAGCAAAATTTGTCCCCGTAACTAATACTCAAGAAAGTACAGACCTTGGTGGTATTGCAGGTATGGCTGCAGGTTTAGGCTTGGGATTAGGAGATGCTAGTGGAGGTAAGATGAATTTAGTGCTTGAGGTACTAGAATCTACTGACTTCTTCAATGAACTTTATCTAGATGAGAAATTTATAATAGAGTTATCTGCCATTGATGCATATGATAGAGATAACAAGACGGTTTCTATTGATTCAGAAATATATAATATTAATAAGTCTGAATGGATAGAAAATACTGATAAATTTACTAAAACTGAAAAGCCCTCTCTGTTGGAGGCTAAAGAAAAGTTTCATTCAGATCACCTTGCATTTGCTGTAGACATAGAGACAAATTTCTTAAGTATTGAAATAACTCATGCTTCTCCTTTTATTGCTCAAGAATGGCTTACAAGAGTTTATAAATTGGTAGACGAATATATTCAGATCAGAGATGTTCAAGACCTAAAAGAGACCATAACCTACATAGATAATCAAATTGAACAGTCTAATTCTAATCAAGTAAGAAGAGCGCTTTCAAACATACTAGAATCGCAAATGAAAACTCTTATGCTTTCTGAGGTTAGCAGTGGCTATGTAATAAAGGTTCTGGACAGTCCTTCCTTTCCAGAGCTAAAGTCCGGTCCAGGTAGAGCAATAATTTGTATTGTCTTAACTTTCTTAGGGTCGCTGTTAGGTTATTTTTTCGTTCTTTTATGGGACTTAAATAAATCCAGAAGATTTCTTGGCTAGAACATCCTTTTTATGAGAATTCTAGTTACAGGTTGTGCAGGCTTTATTGGCTATCATTTAACCAAGAAACTTCTTGAAACAGGAAATGAAGTAATAGGACTGGATTCTCTTAATGAATACTACGATGTTAATCTTAAACTTGGCCGTTTGAAAAATTTAGGCATAGTTGATGTCGACAATGAAAAAAGCAGTATTTTTGAAAATTTTAAATTCCATTTAGTTAATATTCATAACAAAGAGCAACTCAATTTTATTTTTAATAAATATTCATTTGATGCAGTTTGTAACTTAGCAGCGCAAGCAGGAGTAAGATATTCACTTACAAATCCATACTCTTACTTAGAATCAAATATAGATGGATTTTTAAATATCCTAGAATGTTGCAGGTCTTCCGATGTAACAAATCTTAGTTATGCGTCTAGTTCTTCAGTATATGGCCTTAATGAAAATTATCCATTTTCCGTCAAAGATAACGTTGATCATCCTATAAGTTTGTATGCTGCTACAAAAAAAAGTAATGAATTAATGGCACATACCTACTCTCATTTATTTAATATTAGAACCACAGGTTTGAGATTTTTTACAGTTTATGGTCCTTGGGGTAGACCTGATATGGCCTTATTTAAATTTACACGAGCTGCACTTGAAGGTAAGGAAATAGAGGTCTTCAATAATGGCGAGATGGAAAGAGATTTTACTTACATCGATGATATTGTTGCGGGTGTTGTAGAGGTAATCAAAAATCCAGCAAAGACAGATAATTCATGGGAAGCAAATAATCCAAATCCTGAAACTTCTTCGGCTCCTTATAGAGTTTACAATATTGGAAATAATAACCCTGTCCAGTTGATGGAATTCATCTCTACATTAGAGGATGAATTAAAATTAACTATAAAGAAGAAGTTTTTACCCATTCAACAAGGTGATGTTAAGAAGACTTATGCAAATATTGATAGTCTTGAGGAGGAGTTTGGTTATAGGCCTCAAACGTCCATAAGGGAAGGTATTTCTCAATTTGTATCTTGGTATAGGAGTTTTTATGGAAAATAAGATTGCAATTATCGGTTTAGGCTATGTAGGTTTCCCCTTATATTTTGAAATGTCAAAACAACTTGATGTTTTAGGTTTTGATCTTTCAGAGAAGAGGGTAAATGATCTTATGCAAGGTGTAGACTCAACTGGCGAGATTGATTCCGTCCATTTGCACGAACTAATTTCAAATCAAGAACTAAGAATATCCTCTGAGCCTAATATTCTAGATGGAGCAGACATCTACATAGTTACAGTACCTACACCAGTTGATAACTATAATGTTCCTGACTTAACGCCTTTAAAGTCAGCAATGGAGCTTATAGCAGTATATCTAAAGAAGGAAGACATTGTAGTTATTGAATCTACAGTATTTCCTGGCGTAACTGAGGAGATATGCGCACCTATTTTAGAACATCATTCAGGTCTTGCTTTTAATGAAGATTTTTTTATGGGTTACTCTCCAGAGAGGATAAATCCAGGTGATAAAGAACACCATCTAACTAAAGTAATCAAAGTAGTCAGCGGCTCTAATGAAAACGCTTTAAGTAAAATATCTAATCTATATAATTCTTTCGTTTCTGCTGGAGTCTTCGAAGCTAAAGACATAAGAACAGCTGAAGCGGCTAAAGTAATAGAAAATGCACAAAGAGATGTAAATATAGCCTTCATGAATGAGTTATCTATATTATTTGAAAAAATGGGTTTAAATGTTGCGGAAGTTTTAGCTGCAGCTGAGACTAAATGGAATTTCATGCCCTTCAAACCCGGTTTAGTAGGCGGGCATTGCATTGGTGTAGATCCTTATTATTTGACTTATAAAGCAAATGAGCTTGGATATCATCCCCAGATTATTGATGCTGGACGAAGAATAAATGATTCTATGCCAAAGTTTTATGCCTATGATTTTATAAAAAAGCTATCTAACTCTGGACAGTTAACCAACAGTCTAAACTTATTAATCTTAGGTATAACCTTTAAAGAAAATTGTCCTGATATTAGAAATTCTAAGGTTATAGATCTGGTTAAAGAATTATCAGAGTTTGGTGTCGAAGTTGATGTGTACGATCCTATTGCTAATAAAGACTTAGTTAAGGAGGAATATAACCTAGAACTTATTGACAACAAAAAAGATATCGATTGGTCCAGATATTCTGGAATATTTTGTGCCGTAGCCCATAATGAATTTAAGGAACTGGAGATAGACGTCTCAAATTCAGTTTTAATCTATGATATCAAATCAATATTAAATAGATCGTAAATCTCAAATGAAAAAATTCCTCTTCTTTATTAGGGCATACAATGACTTTGATCACCTGGCTCCTCTTATATGGAAATGTATTCAAGAGGGCGACAAGCCGGTCATATTAATTACTACAAGTCTAAATATTGAAGAAGATTATAGATATAAGCTTATTACTGAAGACCAGCCAGTAGACATAATTTACGATGTAGATGATATCTTTGAAAAGCACTTCCAAGCAAAGACAACTCTAGAAAAGATATCTAGAAGACTCTATATGCTCAGGAGGAACCCTCAAAATTTATTGGGGAAGTTATATAGAAAGTTTTTTTTCAATTTAACCAGAGAAATGGATTTTTTGAGGAAGGAAAATTTTGACGCTTGTATTTTTGAATGGTCAACACCTTTTGCAAGAGGAGATAAGATAGAAAAATATTTCATAGCCACAAAGGCTATTGGTATAAAAACGTTTGCCTTACCTCATGGGTGTAATATCTTTGTAAATAATGATTCACATTGTGGATATAGAGAGTCTCTTGCTAGAGGTAAATTTGTGGATCAATCAGAAACACAGCTTTTTGATTATTATATTTTTCAGAATCCATTAAGAAGAGATGGTTGGGTTCAATGGGGATTTGACCCAATAAAGACCCAAGCTTGGGGTAGTTTGAGGTTTTATCCAGCGTGGGCATCTAAAAACCTTAAGGCATGTCCAACGTTTCAGACTGACAATTCAACTTCAAAGAAACTCAATATTGTTTTCATGCAATTTCAAAAAGAATACAACATATTGAATGAAGAGGTATTTGAATTCTTGAAAGTTGTTTCAAATATAAATGATGTTAATTTAGTTGTTAAAGATGCTACAAGAGAAGGCAAGTCCTTTTATGATCAAAGTAAGGCAACTCAAGAGTTAGGTAAAAGTTTAATTTCTTGGGTAGGGAACGAAGTACATTCACCTGCTCTAATAGATTGGTCAGATTTAGTTATAGTAATCGGAGGATCTATTGGAATAGAGGCCATGCTCCAAAAGAAGCATGTTTTATATCCATCATTTTTGAGTACTAATAATACTTTATATGAAAAATTTAACTCCGCGCATTGTACTAATTCAGTAGGAGATTCCATAAAACTTATAGATGATTTAAAGTCCGGAAAACATATAGACCTACCAGAAGGAGTTAGCAAAATGTTCACTGAAATTATATATGCTGGTAAAGACGAATTTGACGTATTGGAAAAATACTACAGTGAAATATCTTCTAATTACCTCAATTATTTAAATTGAATAAGAAAAAAATCTTGGTAAATACTGTCCCTCATTCTGGGACTCATTTTTTGACTTCTTTATTAGAAAATCTGGGTTATGAGCATGCAATTTATAGAAACAAACTCTACTTTGGGACACCTTACTACAGAAGAGGCCAAAAGGCTGCGATAAATTGGAGAACGGCTAATCTGTTAGGTGAGAAATTTAGACTTTTTGAACACAAAAATATACCGGTCAGCGTTAGCGCCCCTGTAAAGATAACAAAGTCCACTTATAAAAATTCTTTTAAGGTTTTAGTTCCAGGTAAATTTTTAATGGGGCATGTCCCTTACTCAAAGATAGCTGAGGAAGTTCATCAATCAACTATCGATTTATCTCTAACTATTGTAAGAGACCCACGAGATATGATTTTCTCCATGCTCAGGCATGTAAAAGAAAGGCCTCAACATCACGCTTTTAATTATTTATATAAAACGTTAAAAACAGATATCCAACGTTTTTTTGCTATAGCTGAAGGATATGAAAATCCTCAAGGGAGAATGGTGGGTTTAGAACAAATGATAAGCTCTATGCTTGATTGGCAAGTTTGTAGTAATAATTTATGTGTAAGGTTTGAAGAAATAATTGGTCCTTCTGGAGGGGGAACTTTTATTTCTCAACAGAAGGTTATAGAAGAAATCTTAAAATTCATAGATGAAGATGCTCCTCAAAACAATTTACAAAATCTAGCAGACAATACCTTTGGTAAGTCATCAACTTTTAGAAAAGGCCAATCATACGGATGGAAAAATGTATTAAGCGAGAACGATAATAAATACTTTGAAGAAAAGTATTCCTCTATCCTTTTAAGGATGGGTTATGAAGATCAATGAAGGTTCTTTATATTATTTCTAATCCGTTTTATTACAGTTTAAATCCTGTTGGAGGAAGTATTAGTTCTGGTACAGGAGTTATTGAGAGTTTAAACAAGAAAGGTTTCTCCATCGATATACTTACTGATGATAATCTTCCCACAGTAAAAACAAGTGATTCAATAAATTACATTTATTTCAATAACCTCTTGGTTAGGAGATTTTTATTTTCATTAAAAAAGTTTGTGCCAGATTTTATTCATAGAAGATTAAGTGGAATCTTCTTTCAATTATCTATTCTTTTCACTCTTCCAAATATTCTGAAAAAAGAAGATTATGAATTCATATACATCAGAGCTTCTCATTATGCGTCAGATATTCTTTCTTTTGTGAAACGTAAAAATTTAAAGTCCATATTGGAGGTGAATAAACCTCTAAGCATGCAATCTTATAATAGGAAATCAGGATTTGACGAGTTAAAGAAATCTGACATACCACAGATAGCAAAAGAAATTAAGCAATATGAGTATTGCACCATGATATCTGTAGATAGCACCCTAAGAGCACGTTGGATTACAGAATATGTTGATTCTAAATTCGAACATAAAATACTAATTAACCATAATGGCGTAAACGAAGCGCTTTTCTCCCCCGTCCAAACAAACTTAAAATCAAATATTGTAGGTATGGCCTCTAGTTTTCGATGGTACAACGATATAGATGAGTTGATGAGAATTATTCTAAAAGTAGTCTCTAAGAGACAGGATATTGTTTTTAGATTATTCATTGGCGATTTAGACAAAAAACAAGAAATAGAAGCGCGAATTCTTTCTAATAACTTAGAAGGATCTGTTTCTCTAGAATTTGAAATACCTCTACTAGAGATGCCTTCTAAGCTATCGCAGTGTGATATTTTAGTTTCACATTTTAATTTTCATGGAGTTTGGCCTCATAACTGTTCGATTAAACATTTGGAATACATGGCATTATCTAGACCAGTAGTCGCCACTAAGGTAGGAGAAGTAAATTTTGCTATCCGCAACGGCCATAATGGACTTTTAGTTGAAGAAGGTGATGAAACGAGCTTTGCCGAAGCAATATTAAATCTATTGAATAATAAAGAATACGCGATTCAACTGGGAAAAAATGGTAGGGATGATATTCTAGCGAAACATACCTGGGATAGGCATGTTGATGATTCATTAAAAGGATTAGGATTGTATGAAACAGACAAGTAATTTAAGACTAAGATTAAAATACCTAGTTTCTTTGGGCATTCCTGTTTCTTATATAGATCGAATAAGAAACATTCTAAGTCTAAGGTACATTTTTCTATTCGACAGAAAGTTAAGAAAACGTGTACTTGAGTTGTTAAAAAAATATGACACACCTATTTCAGAAAATTTAGAACTTTTAAAGAGCCTCAATAAGGAATTTCAAACAATCAACAATATAAAAAATTATACATTTGACAATCTAAAGCTTTCAGCAAAACATAGATTTAATTACTTAAAGTCTAAAGGTCTGGATTTCAAGAATAAAAAAATGGCTGACTTTGGTTCTGGTCATGGAGAAAATTTATTTTTATGTAAGGAACTGGGATTTAACGAAGCAGTTGGTCTGGATTTCTCAGATAAAGATTTTCTACCGCATGAAAACGACTTGCCAAAAGAATCTTTTCAAGCGATTGAGTTTAAGACTCTGGACTTAGTTCACGATCCACTAGAGATCAAGGACTTTGATCTAATTACATCTTGTAGTGCTTTCGAACATTTCCATGATCCAAGTGAGGTTCTGGACAAATGCTACAATGGATTGAAAAGAGGAGGATATTTATACGCTGAATTTGCAGCTTTTAATTCACCTTATGCAACCCATAGGAAGATATTTTCTGGTGTTCCACATATACAAAATATTTTCAATGATGAAGTATCCTTTGAGTTTTTTTATGATTTTTTAAAAATAAATGATAAAAGAAATCGTTATACGAATGAACCTATAACTGACGGAAACCCCTATCCAGAAGTAAATAGACTATTGATAGAAGACTATGAACGAATATTTTTAGATAAAACGAAATGGGAGGTTGTAGAATATATTAAGGTATACAATTATCAATACCATTGGTTTATCAAGTGTTTTTCGGAGCAGTTCCAAGATAAGAATAAAGACTATAAGTACGTTGATTATTTAAAGTTCCTGATAAAAAAGAAATAGTTTGATGAAAAATATTAAAAAGTTATTAAAGAATAATGAACTCTCAATAGGATCTTGGATAACCATTCCGGATCCAATTATCGTCGAGATGATGTGCAAGTCAAAATTTGATTGGTTAGCAATTGATCTTGAGCACAGTGCAATTAGCATGGAATCCGTCCAGGATATTATCAGGATAATTACCCTGCATGATATTTTTCCCTTTGTGAGACTAACCTCGAACGATGTGAATCAAATCAAAAGAGTTATGGATGCTGGTGCACTAGGAATTATTGTACCCATGGTAAAAACAATTGAAGATATCAAGGTCGCTTCAGATGGAATGTATTACCCTGATAAAGGAAAGAGAAGTGTTGGACTCGCCAGGGCTCAAGCTTATGGAAGAGATTTACAGGGTTACATAAAAGACTTAAAGAAATTTGGCACTTTAATTGTACAGATTGAACACATAGAAGCTGTAAATAATATAGATGAGATATTTTCTAATAAGAATATAGATGGTTTTTTTATTGGCCCTAATGACCTGTCTGCATCTATGGGAATCCCTGGAGATCTTAAAAATACTAAGTTAAAGAAAGCAATAACTCACATAAGGGATCAAGCAGATAAATATAATATTCCTGGAGGACATCATATTATTGAGCCTAATATCAATGAGTTGGTAAAGGCAAAAAAAGACGGTTTTAAATTTATTGCTTATAGTCTAGATATAAGAATGTTTGATAAATCGTTAGCAGAATTCAATAGGAGCGTATAAATTAAAACAATAGCAATAATCCCAGCGAGAATGGGGTCAACCAGATTCCCTGGCAAACCTTTAGAGGTTATTTTAGGTATGCCTATGATTGGGCATGTTTACAAAAGAGTAAAGCTCTCAGATAGGTTAGACGAAGTATATGTTGCAACTTGTGATACAGAAATATTTGAATATATCAAATCCATTGGTGGAAAGGCCATTATGACAGCTGATACTCATGAGAGATGTACTGACCGAACTGCAGAAGCAATACAAAAGATTAAAGATGAGTTCGGACAGTCATTTGATATTGTTGTAATGGTGCAAGGCGATGAACCTATGGTAACTCCCAGTATGATTGATATCGCTATTGAAGAGATGATTAATGATCCCGGATTAAATGTAGTAAATCTTATGACTAAGATTCATATTAAGGATGAATTCATAGACCCTAATGAAGTTAAAGTAGTGGTAGACCTTCAAGGAAACGCACTATATTTTTCTAGGGAGCCCATACCTTCTGTTAAAAAATCTAGTGAAAACTTAAATTGGTATAAACAAGTTTGTATAATTCCTTTTAGAACCCCTTACTTGTTTAAGTTTAATGATCTAATACCAACTCCTTTAGAAGAAATAGAGTCAGTAGACATGATGCGGATACTTGAGCATGGTGATAAAGTAAGATGTGTTGAGACCGATGAATTGGTCTATAGTGTTGATACTCTTGAAGATTTAAGAAAAGTAGAAGAATTCATGAAGAATGATTCTCTCTTAAGTAGTTATTAGGTTATGTCCAGTTATTTAGTCACCGGAGCAGCAGGCTTTGTAGGTTCAGCTCTAGCCTCTAGACTATTAAAAGAGGGACATGAAGTCATCACTATAGATGACTTAAGTACAGGCTATGAATCTGCCTTACCAAAAAGAATAAACTTTATTCAAGGCGACTGTTCAGACTTATCTTCTTTCAAAACAATACAAGGAAAAAAAATTGATGCAGTTTTTCATATAGCAGGACAATCCTCTGGTGAGGTAAGTTTTGAAGATCCTATTAAAGATATAAAAGCTAACACTGAATCTACACTTCAATTATTAGAATTTTGTGTTAAGAATGAATGTAGTAGATTTATTTATGCCAGCACAATGTCTGTTTACGGAACTAATGATCAAATCAAAGTAAAAGAAACTGAAAACAGTAGTCCAAAATCATTTTATGCAGTTGGGAAACTGGCCAGTGAAAAATATATGGACATTTATGCTGGTTACGGAGTAAAAACCTCAGCGCTTAGATTATTTAATGTATTTGGGCCTGGACAAAATATGTCTAATCTAAAGCAAGGAATGTTGAGTATTTATTTAGAACAGTTTTTAAATTCAGAGGAAGTAATTGTTAAGGGTTCGCAAGACCGATACAGAGACTTCATTTATATCGATGATGTAATTGAAGGATTTATGAGAGTTTTAAATAGGCAGAATACTTTCAGTAAAATAATAAACCTTGGTACAGGTAAAAAAACTACAGTAAAAGCTTTGCTTCAAATGATAGAAGATAAATTACTAACAGAAAAAAAAATCAGATTTGTTGAAGGAACTCCTGGAGATCTTTTTGGAATTACTGCCGATACTACCATAATGAATAAATTGCTAGGCGACTGGCCTAAAACTTCAGTTTTAGATGGTCTAGAAAATATGATCAATCACATAAATACATCGAATAAGATCAATGAGTCAGAATAATTCATTCGGCAAGAAGATTCTCATTGCTCCTTCTTCTTTTGCTGCAGTAACCAACGAACCAATTGATAAGCTTAAAGAAATGGGCTTTGAAATTATCCTTAATCCTTTCGGCCGAACTCTGAATGAATCAGAGCTATTGGCTTTCATTGATGGCTGTGATGCTGTCTTAGCTGGAACTGAGACATACAATCAAAAAGTTTTAGAATCAAATGGTAATTTGAAGGTTATATCTAGATTAGGAGTAGGGATTGATAACATTGATTTAGATGTTGCAAAAAAAGAGAAGATTTTAGTCTCAAGGTGCAATACTTCGCCTTCTCAAGCTGTAGCTGAACTTGTCTTAAGTTTATTCCTAAATCTATCCAGAAAAATAATTGACATGAATAACGACCTTAAATCAGACATATGGCACAAACGAATGGGTAATCTTTTGTCTGGTAAGGTTGTGGGTGTTATTGGTTTAGGAGAAATAGGTAAAAGATTCATTAAAATAACTTCAGGGCTGAACCTTAAGTATTTAGCTTATGATCTTTATGAGGATAGTAAATTTTCAGAAGAATATAAGGTGGACTACGTGCCTCTTGGCCAATTATTAAAAGAATCTGAATTAATAACAGTCCATATAAATAGTTCTAAGGAAAATGAGAATTTTATTGATCTAGAAAAATTTAAAAGAATGAAAAAAAAGCCAATTATAGTAAATACTTCAAGAGGAGATATTCTTGACGAAAAAGCTTTAATTGAAGCTCTTGATACAGGATTGATTTCAGGAGTGGGTCTAGATGTTTTTAAACAAGAGCCTTACACTCCCAATGAACAATTACTTTCATTGGATAATGTTATATTGACTCCTCATATAGCTGCATATGCAAGTGAAGTAAGATTTAAGATGGAAATTGAAGCAGTTAATAATCTTTTACGGGGAATGGGTAATGAGTAAAAAAGTAAGATCAGTAGTCTTTGGCGGTTCGGGATTTTTGGGAAGTCACATAGCGGATTCATTGTCTGAGGCAGGTCACGAGGTGATAATTTTTGATTTAGTAGAATCTCCGTATATCAGGAGCGATCAAAAGATGGTAATAGGTACTATGGAAGACACTGATGCTCTTCTAAAAGTAACATCTGGAGTTGATTACGTTTTTCATTTCGCAGGTATAGCAGACATAGGCTATGCGAGAGAGAATCCTAAAGATACATATCTCCACAATGTCATGGGTACTTTAAATCTCCTAGAGGCTTCTAAGCAAAATCATATTAAAAGATTCCTGTTTGCTAGCACAATATATGTCTACAGTGAGTTAGGTTCCTTCTACAGGTCCTCAAAGCAATCCTGTGAAATGTTAATAGAAAATTATAATGAGGAATATAATCTTCCTTTTACAATTTTGAGATATGGATCTTTGTATGGACCAAGAGCAAATGAATTTAACTTCATTAATAATTCTATTCATGAAGCTCTCACTAAAAAAGAAATAAAAAGAAAAGGCACCGGGAATGAGATAAGAGATTATATTCATGTGATGGATGCAGCGCATGCTTCAGTTAATACTTTAGAAGATATCTACAAAGATTCCTATGTTATGGTAAAAGGGAATCAATCAATGCGTGTTAGTGAAATACTCTTAACCTTAAATGAGATGCTAGGAGGAGAGGTTAAAGTAACTTATTCTGACAAAGATCATTATGATGCTCACTATTCATTAACTCCTTATTCTTTCAAGCCAAAATCGGCGAAACATATTCAACTGGATTCCTATTTTGACTTAGGACAAGGCCTTCTTGAAACTGTTTATGAAATTTATGAAGAAATTGATAAAAATCAGATAAAAATAAAACTTTAATAAACATGGATACCTATAAGGCCATTATTTTTGATTTTGACGGCACAATTTGTGATTCACTTGAAGTTAAAGAAAAGGCCTTTGGTGAGGTCTATATTAAATACGGACAAGATATTTCTCGGGAAGTCATGTCTTTTCATAAAAATAATTTAGGAATACCCAGGCAAGATAAGTTCTATCATTTTCAAAAAAATATAGTTCAGGAAGACTACTCACTTGAGAGAATTAATGAATTGTCATGCATATTTTCAGAGATTGTAAAACAAAAGGTTATAGACGCTAATTTAATTGAAGGCACTTTGAAATTTCTTAAGGAGAATTATAGAAAGTATCATCTTTTTATTTCTTCTGCTACGCCCCAAAAGGAACTTTTCGAAATAATTGAAAAAAAGGACTTATCACAATTCTTTATTTCTATTTCAGGTTCTCCAGATACGAAAGTTGATCACATTAATAATATCTTGGCTGAAGGGTATGATAAGAAGCAAATCATCTATGTTGGCGATTCTTTGCAAGATATGAAGGCTGCTAAAGAAGCTAACATTGATTTTATAGGTATTGGAGATTCACTTTTTCATGAAAATATTTTGTCAATTGCTAATCTTGAAACTTTGAGCGAAGCTCTTTTAGAAGTTAAGAGATAATTATGAGAGAAGAAAATTCTAACGCATTCATTTGGTCAACGCTTAATAACTTTTCAAAATTATTATTCACATTTATAACTCCTATAGTTTTGGCCAGATTGCTGGGGCCGGAGGCATTTGGCCTTATTGCGATGGCTTTTGTCTTAGTTGGCCTAAGTCAGATATTTATTGATTTTGGTTCGTCTGAAGCTATTGTCAAATCTAAAAGCATAACTCCAAAGTTCCTTTCAACACTTTTTTGGTTTAATTTATCCATATGCATTTTAGTTTTTTGCATTGTTCTGGCACTTACACCACTTATTGCCAATTTCTTTGACAGAGAACAACTTAGAATTTTAATTCCTGCTCTATCATTTGGCATGTTCTTTCAAGTGTTATGTATAGTTCCTACTAGCCTATTCAAGAGAGAAAAAAACTTCAAGTCACTAACAATATCAGAGTTTATCTCAAGAGCAGTTTCTTCGGTTCTTGCTATTATGTCAGCGATTTATGGTGCAGAGGTTTACTCTCTTGTTGTTCTGAGTGTCACTCAGTCTTTAATATTCTCCATATTAATTAGATTTCAAAGTAAATCTTCAATAAAAACTTACTTTTCACTTAAATATATCCGCTTAGTTTTCTCTTTCACTGCTTCTTTATTTTACATAAAGGTCATAAATCATTTTGAAAGACAGTCTGATAGATTGTTTATAGGACCAGATTTTGGTGATTTTCTATTAGGAGTATATTCAAGAGGTCAGGCATTTCAAAAGGCCATTCAGAGATTTATCACCGGATCTTTTAATCCAGTTTTTTTTAGTGTTATTACAAGAGAAAATTCTTATAGCTATCTTGAATCATCATTAAGACAAAGTTATCAAGGCCTTTTTCTATTAATGTACCCGTTGTTTTTGTATTTTTCTTTCTGCTCAGAAGATTTAGTTCTGTTTTTGTTAGGGGGTGAGTGGAAGTTTATGTCAAATCTCTTACCTTATTTCGCTTGTCTTTTTTTAGTCAGACCTTTTCAGAAAGTCAATCAAGAGATTATAAAAGCCAAGGGAAATATGTTCTTTCTAGTTAAGTGTTTTTCCATATTCATTCCACTTCTAATAACATCCTATTTCTTCATACCAAAAGAATTGGGTTTGACAGCTTACATATTGGCTTATATTTTCATTAGTCTTTTGTTTCTTTTAACTTCTATTCACTATGTAAAGCAGCTTTTGCAATTAAAAAGGTTTTATTTCATGGAATTATTTTTTAGCTTCTTGTTAAGAATTACTTTGCTTACTTTGGTAGCATTTATTTCTAGAAATTATCTATTCACAAATGATTTCTATCTTCTTAACTTGATCATTTTTGGCTTACTCCAAATAGTTACCCTTTTTTTGGTGCAAAGAATTCATTTCATGGAAGCACAGCTTAAACTTGAAGGACTAATTTACAAACTAGTGAAAAAAAGTAGATCATTAATGATCTCATAGCATCAATTGTCTCGATCTTATTGATTTTTAAACCAAAAGCTACCGTGAGTTGTTTATCATTTATACTATAATACTTCCAATATATGACAAGCTACACAGACAACCTTGCAGAAGTTCCATGTGCTATTTGTAATTCCAAAGATTATAAAGTTATATATGAATCAAGATTCCCAGAAATAGTTGACGAAGATTTTTTAACATCTGTATATTCATCCTCTAGCGAAGTGGTGTTGTATGAAAGAGTTGTTAAATGTTCAAATTGTGGCTTCGTTTATACCAGTCCAAGATTAAAAAATGAATTAATCCATCAATTGTATGTAGATGGAAGCGATGAAGAATTTACAACGCAAGATGATCTGAGAGTCTTGACATCGAATAGAAATATCAAACAGTTGATGAAAATGGGTAAATTTTCTAATAGATCTCATAATAAACTGCTTGATATTGGATGTGGCAGCGGGACGTTTCTTCGATCTTGCAGAGACAATGGTTTCAGTGGTGAAGGCATTGAGCCCTCAAAGTGGCTATCAAGCTATAGTTCCACAACACATGGTTTAAAAGTGCATCAAGGTATTCTTGCTGAGAATATCAAAAATTTGGATGATAACTATGATTTAGTCTCCATGTGGGATGTCATAGAACATCTAAGCAATCCGTCCGAAGAACTTAAGATCATACGTACCATTCTTAATGATGAAGGTTTTTTAATATTAAACATACCGGATATAGACAGCTCTATAGCAAAGCTAATGGGAAGAAAATGGCCATTTTATCTTAGCGTTCATCTTCTTTATTTTTCGAAAAAAACAATACAAAAATTACTTAAACAGTGTGGATTTGAAATCGTTAGTTATGCAAGGCATTGGCAGTCGTTAAAATTAGGTTATGTTTTTTCAAAAGCTACAGGAATTTTACCTTTTCTGAAATTCCTAAGTCCTATTTTCAATATAAGCTTTATATATAACCTTACTTTTACATACTGGATTGGACAGTCATTAATTTTAGCAAAAAAATCGAAATGAAAGAGATTGCTTTCGCAGAACAATCTGAGACATCGAAGAAATCATCAATTATTATCGCTGCAGCTGGAAAAGGTACTAGATTAATGTCAAATACACCAAAGATTTTATATTCATTGGCAGGGAAAACAATTCTTGAGTGGATATATAGTTACTGCTCAGAGGCGTGCAGAGAAATAGTTCTTGTTTTGTCTCCCGAAGGTAAAAAATATTTAGTTCCCTTTATAAATAAAAAGGGTTATGAAAATATTAAGATTGCAGTGCAGACTAATCCAATAGGTATGGCAGATGCAATAAAAGTAGGCTTTAAACAATGCTCTTACGATAATGTGTTCGTGGTTTGGGGAGATCAGCCTTGCTATTCAAAAAATACTCTTGCATTCATGTCCTCTAGTCTTGCCAATATTATAGAATGCCAAATGATATTTCCTGCTCTCAAAACTTATAATCCATACGTTCATTATGAAACTAACAATTCTGGAATGCTTACCGAAGTTCTTGAAAGAAGAGAAGATGATAATATGCCTAAACTTGGACTTTCAGATTCCGGACTTTTTCTTCTTAGAAGATCTGCTCTAGGGAATATCCTTTCTAGGATTGAGTCAATGGCACTTGGAAAAAAGACAAATGAGAGAAGCTTCATTAGACTTCTTCCCGCTCTAGAAAAAGATAATGACTCTATAAAATATTTTTTTACATCTTCTGAATCGGAATGTCTGGGTATTAATACCCAAGAAGAGGCAAAAATTGTTGAGAAATACCTTCTAAACGTCAATTAACTTATGAAAAAGATAGTAGTTTTTGCAGGAGGTAGAGGTACTGATAGTCTTGTTCAAGGACTCATCAACAATACAGATGTTGAAATTACAATGTTAATTAATGCTTATGACGATGGTCTTTCAACGGGATTGGTCAGACGGATCATTGGAAATATGCTTGGACCCTCGGACCTAAGGAAAAATATTTCTAGATTCGCCTCTTTAAGTTCAAATTCTTCTGATAGGTCCCTTGCGAAAATACTAGAGTATAGGTTTGATCTTAATTGTACTAATGATGAAGGTATAGCGGTTTGTGATGACTTTATCAATTTAACTTTTAAATCAAAATATAACTCTTCACAGGAGATTAATGTTCACAGAGAAAATTTAACTTTCCTACAAACTTCTTGGTTATCTAAAGTAATAAAATTATTTATAGAATACGTATCAGAGAAAGATATAACTGAATTCCCTTTAGATTTTCAAGACATGAGCTTAGGAAATATTATTTTTTCAGGATCTTATTTGTTGAACAACAGAGATTTTAATCTTGCAACTGAAAGTCTTAGAGAAATTTCTAATATTTCTGCAAAAGTATTAAACATAACCCAGGGTGAAGCCTTAACCTTGGTAGCAATAAAGGAAAATGGAGAATTCTTGAACGATGAAGCATCAATAGTGTCTGAACAGTCAGATTCAAGGATAAAGAATTTATACCTTATTCCTGATAGCAAAAAAGAACAGATAGTAAGTAATTTTGAAGACTTGGATGAAGTGAATTTACAGGAGGAATATTTGAGTAAAGAGCATATCTCCCCCAAGCTAAACGAGCAAGCTGCTAAATGCTTAGAGGAAGCAGACCTTATAATTTATGGATCTGGAACCCAACACTCCTCTCTCTATCCAAGTTATATGACACAAGGTGTTTTTGATAAAATTAGCAGAAACTCAAAGGCCAGAAAAATTTATATTGGTAATGTGCAAAGAGATTTTGATTCAAATAATGAGACTCAAACAACTCTCTTCTCAAAGTTTTTAAGTTACTTAACTAGAGGAGATCTTGAAAAGATTGGAGATGTGGTTGATACAGTGCTTTTGCATAAGCCCAGAGAAAAAGAAATTGAAGATGTATTTTATGATTTCCAACCTAGTGAAATAAATAATCAGTTGGAAAGAAATATAAGTATTATTCAAAAAGATATTGAATTCGAAGGGGGCAAACATTCATTTACAAGAACAACAAGAGAGCTTCTGAATAGCTTTAATATTGAAGCAACAAATATCAATTATTCTACAAAATTAATATCAATAATCATTCCTTCTTTAAATGAAGAGAAATTTGTTTCTAAAACTCTACAAGATGTAATAAATTTTACCGAACGCAATATTGATTATCAGTACGAGATTATCTGTGTGGATGGTGGCTCAACAGATGATACTTATCAAATATTAAATCAACATAAAGATAAGATAACACTCTTAAATTCTACTCAATACGGCAAGGGGGCAGCCCTAAAGGAGGGGCTAAAGGCTAGCCATGGCGATATAGTTGTTTTTTACCCTTGTGATGATGAATATGAGGTCAATGATATATCTAGAGTAATAAACCCACTTGTTGATCAAGAGTTCTCTATGGTTATTGGAAGTAGGGCATACAACTCAGTAGATTTAAATAATCGATTAAAAAGAGTATATGATAAAAAAAGTTTTAATTTTTATCTTAGTAAATATGGCGGAATGTTACTTACAATTATTTATCTTCTAAGGTACAGAAGGCTTTTAGGAGATCCACTTTCTTCCTTCAAGGCTATTAACATAAGGGCTCTAGAAGGAATAAAAGGTTACTCAAATGGATTTGATTATGAGATAGAAATTCTTGCAAAACTATGCAAAAAGAAGGCGGTTATTTTAGAAGTACCTGTCACTTATGAAGCAAGATCAAAGAAAGAAGGAAAAAAGATGAACTTCTTCGAAGGTCTAAGATGTCTAACAAGGCTTTTATTGGTATCAATCAAGAAAAATTAATATTTTGCTAGTTTCTATAATAATTCCTGCTTACAACGAAGAATCAACTGTTAAAAGTCTGATTGAAGAGATTAGGAAATCAGAAATTCAGCCTGAAATAGAACTTGAAATTATTGTAGTTAACGATGGTTCTACAGACAATACTGCAGAAATTATTGAGTCCATCGATAATGTTTTTTTGTTAAATCAAAGCAATCAAGGTAAAGGAAAAGCAGTCCAAAATGGTATTAAGAAGTCCTCTGGAGACTTTATCCTTATACAAGATGCTGATTTAGAGTATTCGCCACATGACTATAAGAGTTTATTCGAACCTATATTGAGTAATGAAGCCGGCATTTCAGTTTATGGAAGACGGAAGAAGTCTATAAATGATTTTTCTCCCAAGATAATTTCTTGGATTAAGAAGCACCCGGACCAGCCCTTAACGTCTTGGGTGGCAAATATATTTTTGTCGATACTTGTATTTATTTTATATGGAAGATTCATATCAGATACGCTTACAGGTTATAAAGTCTATCCTAAATCTTTTTTTGACAATAATATAATTAATGCAAATGGATTCGAAGCCGATCATGAGATTACAGTGAAGTTATTTGAAAATAAGTTTGAAATAATTGAAGTACCTGTAGATTTCTTCCCTAGAACTGCAGAAGAAGGAAAGAAGATAGGAATTAGAGATTTTTTTGTAGCCATATATGTTTTCGTCAAATTCAGCTTCAATAACGAAATTATCAGATTTATTTTTGGTGGAGGTACAACGTTTTTAATTGATTTGACAATATACTCTATACTTACAAGATTGATAGGATTGGACTATTTCACATCAAGATCAATATCCATCATTTGTGCAATTCTTTATAATTTCATACTTTATAAGAACTTTGTGTTTCAATCTGATGCTGGCTGGGCTTTAGAAAAAATAAAATATCTTATAGTCGTATCTATAACAGCATTTACAAACCTTTCTATAATGTTTCTTCTAGTTACAACACTAGGCATCCATGATCTTTTTGCTTTGTTAGTTGGAACTATTTCAGTGGTTATTTTAAATTTCTTAGGTCATAAATTCTGGACTTTCAAAAAGTGAGATTTTTTTTTACTAGGTATAGTCTTTCCATGCCCTTAACTTTTATTGGCATAAATTTGCTAATTTTTCTTCATAAGCCATTTTCTATTGGACCTGACAGGGCCATTCATGATCCGGCTGTTAATCGAATCATAGATCCATCTTATCTTTTAGATGATTGGATTGTTGGTAGTATTGTAAATTCAAGTGTTCATTTTTTTTACGGCAAGTGGATATCCTTTTACGAATCTTTAGAAATCGAAAGATATCTTTGGGAAGACTTGACTTATTTTTTATTTTTGCAGGTCTTAATTTTTTCATTTATCAGGATCTCAAAATTCTTTAATACGAATTCTGCCTTCGTCTTTCTAATCTTTCTCCTCCATGCCTTGGCATTTATCGCAATTCCCCCTCAATTTGGTTATGGGCCTTATTTTCCTGTTGATACTGGCTTATCACCAAGATCGCTTTCAGTGCCTTTTACCTTTCTAGCTATAAGCATGCTCTTCTATAAACGCTATTCCTTGGTTGCATTATTTGCAGGTTTAGCTACCTTGCTTCATCCTTCAAATGGTGTTTTATCTTTCATGCTTATTTTTTGTGTTTATATTGCATTAAATATTTTTTACAAATCAGAGCTCAATTCCAATAAATTTAAAGAAATATCTAAGTTTATTTTTGTCTACCTCTTTACAGGAGGGTTTTTTGCGTTGTATGTAGCCCTTAAAGGTTTAGGACCTTCGGAAATGAGTATTGATCAGTTTACTTGGAGTTGGATTTATTTAAGAGCTCCTTATTTAGATATCCTTTCCGAAGGATTAAGAACTTATGTGATTTGGTTAGGACACGTACTGATATATATTCTTTTCTTATATAATTTTTTCAAGGAAAGAAATAAAAGTAAGGGTGATTTGAT
>MDSV01047222.1_pt1 | contig 31607 bp, 28 predicted proteins | sample 810851 | NCBI WGS metagenome assembly MDSV01 (sample SAMN05326640, study PRJNA326480) | marine metagenome | isolation source: seawater | place: Atlantic Ocean: North East | collected 2012 | reverse complement strand
TGTTTTAAAAAAATATCTAGCACTAAGTATTAAAAAAAACACTAAGCACTATAACAGTGAAGGATCAATGAATTATACTGATAAAAATGCCAATATACCTTATACTTCAAGTGTATTGGGTAACAACTTATCAGTAGCTTGTGGAGTGGCAAAAGCAAATAAAGCTAAAGGCGGGATTACAATTTGTGTTACAGGAGATGGTGCGATTGAAGAAGGGACATTTTATGAAAGTCTCATATTATCAAAATACCTTAAATTACCTCTAATATTTCTAATTGAAAATAATAACTGGTCAATGGCCACTTCGATTCAACAAAGAAGATCTAGTATAAATTTTAATCATTTAGCAAAATCTATTGGTATTAAATACTATAAATTCAGGAGACTAGATATTAAAAAGAATATTTCTAATTATAAATATGCAGTAGATAAATGTAGAAAATTTAAATTACCAATTATTTGTGAATTTGAAGTAAAAACGTTAGGTACTTTTATTTCTAATGGTAAAAAAATTCATTATCATCATGGACCTATGCTAATAGAGAGTAAAAATAATATTATAGGAAATCCACAAGAAGACATCCTATATAATATTAAAGAAAAGTTGAAAATTTAAATGAGAATTATTGATAAATTTACTAATTATTTTTGTAGGAAGATTAAACCAAATACAATTATTTTTGGTCAAAATGTAACAACAGGATCTCGAATATCAGGTTTAACTAATAAAGTTGAAGTTATTAAGAATATTGAGGTAATCAACACACAAAATTCAGAAGCAAGTTTGATTGGCTTTGGCTTTGGGCTAATGATTTCTAAAATTAATTCAATTTATTTTGCCAAACAATTAGATTTTATAATTCTAGGATTAGATCATATAGTTAATACCTTAAATTCAGCGTTGTTACAAAAAATAGAAAGTTCCTTTTCAATTATTACCTACATAGTTGACTCAGGATATGAAGGACCACAATCAAGGTTTCATTGTTTATCTGAAATTTCCTCAATGTCTAAAGCAAATTGTTGTTATTTGATATTTCCTGATGACATTAAGATTAATTTAAAAAAAATAAATAAAAAAGGGTTAAACATATTTTGCTTAAGTCAAAAATTCAGTAAACAAAAAACAAATCCTAAATTAACCTATGCTGATAAAAATGGAGATTATTTCAAATATAATAGTGGTAGAAAATATACTTTTATTGCCATGGGGTTTGCTGCTTATGAAGTGTATGAATTGATAAAAAATAGTTTAAAATTTAGAGATACAGATTTATTTGTGATAACAAACCCCTCTTTTAAGAAAGCTGAAAAAATATTAAGAAGTGCAATTAAAACAAGAAATGTTTATTTATTTGACGATAGTAGATCACAAAATAAAAATTTAGATCAATTAGAAGCTTTGATAAGAACACAAAGTAAAAAAATTAATATCAAAAAAATATACCGTAAAGAAAATATCAAATTATTATACCCAAATTCGGATAATTACCTCTCTGAATTTGACATAAATAAGCTATAATTCTAATAAATATTGAATAAATTATTTATCTTTATATAAGCTGAAATATTATGAATTTTAAAGAATTTGATTATGAATTTGATTTAAATGGCTATGTAGTTTTAAAAAATGTTATTAATAAAAATAAAATTAATAAAATTAATAAAGTATTAATTTCTTTGGAAAAGAAAAAAGAGTCTGAATTACCACATAGTGTTTATTTTGGTAAAAAAAAGAATAAATCAGAAGCATATATATCAAATATTCTTGCAGCAGATAAAGAATTCGAAAAACTGGCAACTATTCCCAAGATTCTTAAAATTATGAAACATGTTACATCAAATTTTTTTAGATTAAATCATGCTGTTGCTATGACAAAATATAAAAAAAATACTTATACCTACCTTCATATGGGAAACATGCCTATTCACCCTAAAATATTTTATTTTGTAAAAGATGGAAAAATATTTTCTAATGTAACAAAAGTTTTATTTCCAATATGTAATAACACAGAAAAAAATGGAGGTTTTGCTGTGATACCTGGATCTCATAAGGCCAATTTTAATAGACCATATAGCAACAATCCAAAGGATAATAAACTTCTCAAATTCATTGACGCAAAACCTGGTGATGCAGTAGTATTTACTGAGGCATTAGCACATGGAAGTATGATTAATAAAACAAATAATGTAAGAAGAATTCTTAGCTATTGTTATTCTGTTGCTTATATGCCTGATTGGACGAAGCTTAATTTAAAATACTCAAAAGAATATTTTAAAAAAGCTCCAGCAAAAATTAAGAATTTAATTAAAGTTCATAAAGATTAAATGTATAAAATATTTAAAAACCTCTTATTAAAAGATAATAGAGGCTATCTACAAAAAAATATACTCATAGATATAAAAAAGAAAACAGGATTTAAAGTTGTTGAATCTTTTTTTTCTTATTTTTCAAAACCGAATGTTGTGAGAGGAATTTATATGCAGACAGGTAGTGGTATGGAGGCAAAACTTTTGACTTTAATAGAGGGAGAATTGATATGGATCATAGTAGATATGAGAAAAAATAGTAAAAATTATTTAAAAAATTATCAAATAAAACTAAAAAAATACGAGACAGTATACATACCAGAGGGTTATGCTCATGGATGCATTTCTCAATCTAAATCTTTGTTACATATTTTTGCCAACAAGAAATATAATGACAAAAATTCAATAAATATAAATTGGAAAGATCCAACTTTAAATATTAAATGGCCAATTAAAAAAAATTTTAAAATCACGATTAGTAAATCACATAACAATTATAAATTTTTAAAATAAAGGCACTAATCCTGAATTTATTTAATTTAAAAAAACTGACAATAGTAATACTTACTTATAATAGGCATAAATATTTAAAACATACTTTAAATTATTGGTTAAGTTATGATGTAAAAGTTTTAATACTTGATGGCAGTTTTACAAAGTTCGAAGACTCATGTCTTCACGAAAAAAATATTAAATATATTCATGACCAAAGAAGTGTGAATGATCGTTTCTTAAGTTCTATTAATTATATTGATACTGAATTTATGCTAGTTTCTTCTGATGATGAATTTTTTTTACCTTCTGCTTTACTGAAATGTATTGAGTTTTTATCAATAGACTCTAGTTTTTCATCATGTGGAGGTCGAGCAGTTGGTTTTCGCATTAAGGAAAAAAAAATATTAGGTATTAGGCAGTATCCAAAACTAAGAAGTTTATGTTTGGATCATGATAATGCTGCCGATAGAATTTTTAAACATTTTTCCTCTTATGTCCCAGCACATTTTTTTTCAGTAATAAGAACTAAAAAATGGAAAACAATTTGTTCATATGTTTTTCAAAAAAAATATAGTTTTTATGCCTCTTTTGAAATGCAAATGGAATTTTTAACTATGGTATCTGGTAAATCTAAAATAATTTCAGAACTTATGTGGATGAGAAACAATGAAGTAGCACGTATAGATACAAAATTAGAAACACCATTAGAAAAATGGTGGTATGATAAAAAATATGAGAATGAAAAAATTTCTTTTTTACAAATAATGAAAAAAGCATCTAATGAGGTCTCTACAAATCAAAATTCTGAAATGAATGAATACACCATATCAAAACTATTTGAAGTGTATGTTAAAAAATTATTAGAATACAAAAAAAAAAAATTTCTTAAGAAAAATCTTAAATTTATTACCATACAGAATAGAATCAAAATTAATCAAGTTTCTAAAAAAATTTCATAAAATTTTTACTGAAAAAGAGAAGAGTTTAGAGGATGAAATTAATATACTTAAAGAAGAAGGTGTTTCGGTCAATCTTGAAGAGTTAAAAAAAATAATATCAATTCTTCAGAGTCCAAAAAATGATATATCTTAAATGTTGAATTATTAAATTTCTAAAACTTATATGCAAACTATAAAAAAATATTTATTTTTACTAACTCCTCGTGAGCGTAAAGATGCAGGGTTATTATTATTTATGATTTTAATAATGGCATTACTAGATATGATTGGTGTAGCATCTATTTTACCTTTTATGGCAGTAATTACAAATCCTGGTCTTGTCGAAACAAATTTTATTTTAAAAGCTATGTTTCAAAAAGCAAGATTGTTTGGAGTTGAAGACACACAACAATTTATGTTTGTTTTAGGGTTTTTTGTATTTTTTTTCTTAATAATCACACTTACCTTTAAAGCTATTTTAACCTATGTACAGGTTCGATTTGTCCATATGCGTCAGTACAGTGTTGGCAAACGATTAGTTGAAGGATATTTACATCAACCTTATACTTGGTTTTTAGACCATCATAGTAGTGATTTAGGAAAAACTATTTTAACAGAAGTTCATAATGTTATTGGAGGCGGCTTTAGTGCATTGTTGGAATTGATAGCTAAAAGTATGATTACAATTGCTCTCATAGTTTTACTAATAGTAAATGATCCCAAACTAGCATTAATTGTTGGCATTTCACTCAGTAGTGCATATTTACTTATTTTTTATTTTTCACGTAATTATCTTAAACGAATTGGAAAAGAACGATTAAAAAGCAATGAGTTGCGTTTTTTAGTGGTTAACGAAGCTTTTAGTGCTGCAAAAGAGATTAAAGTTAGAGGAATTGAACAAACTTATATAAATAATTTTTCTAATTCTGCCCAGTCTTTTGCCCGAACTATTTCTACTGCATCAGTCATTAGCTTATTGCCTCGATTTTTTCTAGAGGCTGTCGCTTTTGGAGGTATATTGCTTATAATACTTTATATGATGGGTGAAGCAGGTGGTTTAAGTACCGCTTTACCCATCCTTAGTTTGTACATTTTTGCTGGTTATCGCATGATGCCAGCATTACAACAAATTTATGTATCTTTTACTTCACTAACTTTTTTAAGCCCTTCACTTGACAAGTTATATGACGATATAAAGAAACTTAAACCTCTCAATGAAAATCAAGATCAAGAAGTTTTTTCTGTTAGTAATAAAATCACTTTAAAGGATATTTATTATAATTACCCCAATACATCTAGAACATCATTAAAAAATATTAATTTAACTATTCCATCAAAATCTACCACTGGATTTATAGGTGCTACTGGTAGCGGCAAAACAACTGTTGTTGATATTATTTTAGGATTACTTGAGCCTCAAAGAGGAACATTAATAATTGATGAAAAAATTATAACAAAGCACAATTCAAGATCTTGGCAGCGTTCTATCGGCTACGTACCTCAAGAAATCTTTTTAGCTGATAACACTGTTGCTGCTAACATTGCTTTTGGAGTGGAAGCTAGAGATATTAATCAGGAAGCAGTTGAAAAAGCTTCTAAAATAGCAAATTTACATGAGTTTGTTGTAGATGAATTGCCTAAACAATACCAAACAACTATCGGTGAACGAGGGGTGAGATTATCAGGTGGACAACGACAAAGAATTGGAATTGCAAGGGCTTTGTATCATAACCCAAAAGTTCTTATTCTGGATGAGGCAACAAGTGCTTTAGATAGTCAAACCGAACAGGCAGTGATGGACGCAGTAAACAATATTGCAAAAGATATCACTATTATTTTAATTGCTCATCGTTTAAATACAGTCAAGAATTGTGATATTATTTTTAAATTAGAAAAAGGAGAGGTTGTTGGTCAAGGAACTTTTGAAAAATTAATTAATAAAAATGGATAATATTTTTTGTTTTGAATAAAAAAATTTTAGTAACAGGTGGAGCAGGCTTTATTGGTTCAGCATTTATTAGATATGTAATAAAGAATACAAATCATTTTATTTTTAATATAGATAAACTTAATTATGCAAGTAATCTTCAAAATTTAAAAGATATTGAAAATAGTAAAAAATATTTTTTTGAAAAATTAGATATTTCTAATGCTTCCAAAATTCAAAAAGTTTTAAAGAAATTTCAGCCAGATATTATTTTACATTTAGCTGCCGAAACGCATGTTGACAGATCAATAGATAGTCCTGTTGAATTTTTAAAAACAAATGTTATTGGAACTTTTGTTATTTTAGAGGAAGTTAGAAAATATTTTTTCAATTTATCAAAAAATAAAAAAAAAAACTTTAGGTTTCATCATGTATCAACAGACGAAGTTTTCGGAGATTTAAAAAATGAAAATGATCTTTTTAAAGAAGATACTCCCTATTCCCCGAGTTCGCCATATTCTGCATCCAAGGCTAGTTCAGACCATTTTGTAAGGGCATGGCATCGCACATTTAATTTGCCAACATTAATTACTAATTGTTCAAACAATTATGGTCCTTATCAATATCCTGAAAAACTTATACCATTAGTGATTATGAATGCTTTAAATGGTAATGAACTACCTGTATATGGTAACGGCAAACAAATACGTGATTGGTTATATGTTGATGATCATGCTAGAGCACTGTTGCAAGTAGCTCTATATGGTAAAATTGGAGAAACCTACAATATTGGTGGACATAATGAAGTAGAAAATATTGATGTTGTGAAAAAAATTTGTAATATTCTTGATAAATTGCATCCTAGTAAAATTAAAGGAGTAAAAAAATACCAACAGCTTATCAGTTTTGTAAACGATAGACCTGGTCATGATAAGAAATATGCAATAGATGCGACAAAAATTAAAAAAAAATTAAACTGGATGCCTCAAGAAACATTTGAGACAGGTATTATGAAGACAGTAAAATGGTATTTAGAGAATAGATCTTCGTATAATAAAATAAGAAATATAAAAAAAAACATAAGATTAGGAGTTATAAGAAAATGAAAGGTATAATTTTGGCAGGTGGATCGGGTTCAAGGTTGCATCCTATAACAAAAGTAGTCTCCAAACAGCTGTTAACTATTTATGATAAACCAATGATTTACTACCCTTTATCAACACTAATGTTAGCCGGAATCAAGGATATTTTGATAATCACAACTCCAAAAGACAACCATTTATTTAAAATATTATTGGGAGATGGTTCACAATTAGGAATAAATATTGAGTATGTTAGTCAAGAAAAACCATCAGGATTGCCTGAGGCTTTTGTAATAGGAAAGGATTTTATTGGTAATAACAATATTTGTATGATTTTAGGGGACAATATTTTTCATTCAGATACATTTATCAACAAATATCTGATACCAAGTTTTGAAAAGAGTATATCAACTATTTTTGGTTATTATGTTAATGATCCAGAAAGATATGGGGTTATAGAATTAGATAATAATAACAATATACTGTCGATTAATGAAAAACCAGATTCACCAAAATCTAATTATGCAATAACTGGTTTGTATGTTTTTGATAAAAACGCATCAGATATTGCAAAAGAACTTTTGCCATCAAAAAGAGGGGAAACAGAAATAACCGATATGTTAAATTATTATCTAGATAAAAACACTTTAAAAGCCGAGCTTTTGGGAAGAGGGGTGACTTGGCTTGATACTGGAACGCATAAAAGTTTACATGATGCATCAAGCTACATACAGGTTCTAGAAGAACGTCAGGGTTTAAAAATTGCATGTATAGAAGAAATTGCATATCAAAAAAAATATATTTCAAAAGCTCAGTTAATTAAGTTAGCAGAACCATTAAAGAGTAGTGATTATGGAAAATACTTAATGCAAATCTTAAATCAAAATAATTAGAATATTTAATTTAACAAAAAAATGAAGCTATCCATTAAAAATCATAGACAAAATAATAAAGATATCTCAAAATGAAAAATATAATTCCTTTTTCTCAGCAAGCTAGATTAGGCAATAATTTACAATATGTAAAAAAAACATTTGAAAATAGTAAAGCATCTAGTGATGGTTTTTTTTCAAAAAAAGTTGAACATTTATTAAATAAAAAATTACATATCTCAGGAAAAACACTTTTGACAACATCATGTACACATGCCCTAGAAATTGCGGCAATTATAATTAATCTTAAACCAGGAGATGAGGTAATTGTTCCATCATATACGTTTGTTTCAAGTGCATTAGCTTTTCACATGCATGGTGCCAAAATAGTTTTTGCAGATATAAAGCCTAATACTTTGAACATTGATGAAACAAAGTTAGAAAAATTAATAACAAAAAAAACTAAAGCTATTGTGGCTGTTCACTATGCTGGTATCTCATGTGAAATGAATGAAATAATGAAAATAGGAAAGAAATATAACTTGTATATTATCGAAGATAATGCGCATGGAATATTTGCAGAATATAAGGGTAGAAAATTGGGAAGCATTGGTCATATGTCTACATTTAGTTTTCACAAAACAAAAAATATTAGTTGTGGTGAAGGTGGTGCTTTAGTATTAAATAATCCTGCCTTTTCTGATCGAGCAGAAATTATAAGAGAAAAAGGTACTAATAGATTAAAGTTTTTAAAAGGTGAAGTAGATAAATATACTTGGGTCGATAAAGGTTCAAGCTACATAATGTCAGATATCCTTTCAGCTGTTCTTTTTTATCAATTAAAATTTTCAAATAAAATTCAATTTAAAAGAAGAAGTTTGTGGGATAGTTATCATTTAAACTTAAAAAATTGGTGTAATAAAAATGATATAATTCAACCACTAGTTCCATCCTACTGTAAACAATCTTATCATATGTATTATTTGTTATTTCCAAATCATGATTTGCAAACAAAATTTATAAACTATTTATCTAAACTAAAAATAAAAGTTACAACACATTATCAACCATTACACAGTTCTCCGTTTGCAAAAAAAATATCAAATTATAAAAAAGATTATTGTCCAGTTACTACTGATATCAGCCGACGTATTGTAAGATTACCATTATTTTATAATATGACTGACAAACAACATTTAAAAGTTCTTAATGATATTGATACATTTCACTGTTAGTATATTTTTTTGAACAAATAAATTATGAAAAATAAAATTAATTTAAACGGTCAAGTTATAATGATTAGTGGTGTTTCTGGGCAGCTTGGACAAGTGATAACTAATGAAGCTTTAAATAATAATGCAAAAGTGATTGGTTTAGATCAATCACAAGAAGAAATGGAAAAAGTAGCTCAACATTATAATTGGAACAATGATAATATTTTACTTCAAAAAACCGATATTCGAAAAAAAAAAGAAATTGAAGAAACGTTGGCCAATGGTTTAAATTATTTTGGTAAAATTACCTCACAAATTAATAATTCAGGAGTAAGTGTTTTTGAAAATTGGCCTGAAAGAAGTGAAGAGGATTTTGATTTGGTTACTGATGTAAATTTAAAAGGTACTTTTTTTTGTATGCAGGCCTTTATGAAACATTGTATTAAATCTAAAACTGCTGGGTCAATTGTAAATATTGCGTCTCATTACGGGCTAATTAGTCCTGATCCTAGAATTTACACTGATTGTGCAAGAAGAAATTCAGAGGTTTATGGTGCAACTAAAGCAGGGGTAATACAAATGACTAAATATTTTTCTGTTAATGCTTTAGCAGATGGTGCAAACATTCGGGTAAATGCTGTAGCTCCTGGAGGAATTAAAAATCCTGAGAACCCTCAAGGTAAGGACTTTCAAAAGCGGTATGGTGATAGATGTCCAATGGGTAGATTAGCTGAAACAGAAGAAATAGTTGGTCCAGTTTTATTTTTACTATCAGAAGATGCATCTTATATCAATGGGCATACGCTTGTTGTGGATGGTGGTATGACAGCGTGGTGATTTATACATCTTAGAAAGCTTAATTAGATAAAATAATAAAGATTTTGGCTAAAGATAAATAATGAAAAAAAAAAAAATTATTTTTAGATGCGATGGTGGAACTATCTCAGAAATTGGTACAGGACATGTTAGAAGAAGTATTGCTATAGCAGATATGTTGGTGAAAAGAAAAATTTGTTTACCAAAAGAAATTAGTTTTGTTACTCGCAGAAGGAGATCTTTTAAATTGGGATATGGTTTTGTGAAAAAGGCTGGATATTATGTTGAGATGATAAAAGACAAAGATTTGCAATGGAATTCTAGACAAGAAGCTAGCTCTCTCTCTAAACTGCAAAGTGATATTCTAGTTTTAGATAGATTATCAACAACTTTAAATTGGATGTCTAGTTTGAAAGGCAAATTTAAAACTTTAGTATCAATGGATGACATAGGATCTGGGGCAAAAATTGCTGACTTACTTATTAATGGAATAATGCACGATATATCTCCAAAAAAAAATCGCTATGTTGGGTATAAATATTTATTTTTAAGAAATACTAATTTATCATTAAAAAAAAAAAATAATAAAAAAGTAAGTAATATCGTAGTATCATTTGGTGGTTATGACAAAAGAAATTTAATAAATTTTTTTTTAGAATCTTTGCTTCATAAAAATTGTTTATTAGAAAAACCACTTAATATTGATTTATTGGTTGGTAAAGAAAATTATAAAGTAATTAATACTTGGAAAAAATTGATTAAAAAAATTTTAACTAACCATAAAATTAAAATCAATTTATTGGTATTCTCTTCAGACTATTTTAAACGTTTGAAAAAAGCAGATTTAGGAATAGTTTCAGGTGGCTTAACTGTGTTTGACTCAATTTCAGGAGGAGTACCTGTAATAGGATTGCCTCAATACAAACATCAGCTTAAAACATTAATTAAATTAGATAAGATGAATTTAATAAAATTAGGGAGTCTAGGAATGAAATTGGATAAAGAAAACTTTGTAAATTTGTTTAATAAAATGATTCTTTCTTTTGAGGATCGTACTTTTTTGTCAAAAAATTCACTAAAATTATTTGATAGAAAAGGTTCAGATAGAGTTTTAAATATTTTAGGTTCTTTATTTTGATTAAATATTCCAAATTTTTTCAAAAAAAACTTGTATTGTTAAATTGAGAAGTGTTTATTAATGATAATTAATATATATTTTAAAAAATATATGTTGGCATCAAACTTTTAGTGTAATAAAAATAAAAAAAAATTTTATTATCTAAATTCAAAAAATATGAGCAAAGCTTTTTATAATACCAAAATTAAAGAATTGAAAAAGTTTGGATTTAATACAAACAATAGAACTTACATTATTGCAGAGATTGGTATTAATCACAGAGGTGATGTCAATATTGCAAAAAAACTAATAGAGTCAGCAGCAAGGACAGGTGTTGATGCTGTAAAGTTTCAAACTTATTTAACTGAAAAGAGAGCTCCTAAAAATAATCAAGAGATTTTTAAAATCCTAAAAGATTTACAACTTCCTTTTGAAGCCTTTAAAGAGCTAAAAGATTATTCAAAACAATGTGGAGTCAATTTTTTTTCCACACCTTTTGATAAAGAAAGTGTTGAATACTTGGAAAAAATTGAGACAGATCTTTATAAGATAGCTTCTTTTGATGTTGTTAATCATCAACTTTTAGAGGAGGTCTCTAAAACAGGCAAGCCAGTAATCATGTCAGTCGGGATGTCTAATTTGAATGAAATAGAAAATGCATATAATATTTTAAAAAAAGGAACAGATAGTATCGCTATACTTCATTGTATTTCATCATATCCGACCCCTGAAGAAAATTCTAATTTATCAAATATTTATGAAATTCAAAAAAGATTTAATTGTATAGTTGGTCAATCAGATCACACAAATGATATTAAGGTTCCAATTTATGCTGCAGCAGCAGGAGCACAAATACTAGAAAAACATTTTAAAATTGATGAAAATTTTGAATGTGTAGACTCTCCAGTGTCAATCACAGAAGACCAGATGAAAAAATTGGTCAATGAAATTAGGAATTTAGAAAAAATTTTTGGAAATGAAAATTTTGAGGTAAAAGAAATCGAAAAAAGTATAGAAATTTTTAAACGCCCTAGTTAGAAACACTAAATATTAAAAATGATAAATTTGAAAAAAAAATCCAATAATAAGTTAAAAAAATTAAGGCTCAATATCTACGTATGAAAATTGTAGCTATTATTCAGGCAAGAATGGGCTCTACTAGGTTGGAAAATAAAGTCATGAAACCCATTAATTCCAAGCCTATGATAGAGTTGTTGCTAACGCGTCTTTCAAGATCAAAACTAATACATCAAATTGTAGTAGCAACATCAAAGAACAAAAAAAACCTTTCCCTTATTGATCATGTGGAAAAACTTGGATTTATATGTGAGCAAGGTAGTGAGGATGATGTCTTGGAACGATATTTTCAAGTAGCCAAGAATAATCAAGCGGATGCCATAGTGCGTATTACAGGGGACTGTCCATTTGTTGACCCGGTTATAGTTGATAAATGTATTGAAAAATTTATAAAATCAGATGTAGATTATTGTTCAAATGTAAATCCACCAACATTTCCTGACGGATTAGACGTAGAGGTTATCAAGTTTAGTGCTCTGAAGAAAGCTTTCGAAAAAACAAATACCAAGTTTGATAGAGAACATGTAACTCCTTTCATAATCTCTTCAGAAAAATTTTCAAAGATAAATTTTGAAAATGATCAAGATTTATCAAATATAAGATGGACGGTTGATGATCCTGAGGATTTTGAAGTTATAAAAAATGTATTTGAACATTTTAATCCCAACATTAACTTTGATTGGAAACAGATTTTACAACTTAAAAAAAAAGAACCTAAGCTTTTTAAAGCAAATTTAAATATAAAAAGAAATGAAGGTCATATTATGAACACGGGTCAGAAGCTTTGGAAAAGAGCAAAACGAGCCATCCCAGGCGGTAGTATGCTTTTATCAAAACGTCCAGAGATGTTTTTGCCAGACTATTGGCCAGTTTATTTTAAAAAGACAGACGGTTGTAGAGTATGGGATCTAGATGATAATGAATTTATTGATATGTCAATTATGGGTATTGGTACGAATTTACTAGGTTACAGCAATCCAGAGGTTGATGAAGCAGTTATGCAATGTGTGAAAGATGGTAATATGAGTACTTTCAATTGTCCGGAGGAGGTTTATTTAGCTGAAAAACTTATTGAGCTGCATCCATGGGCAGGAAAAGTACGTTTCGCTCGAAGTGGAGGTGAAGCTAACTCAATAGCTATTCGTATAGCAAGAGCGGCATCAGGTCGTGACAAGGTAGCAATTTGTGGGTATCATGGATGGCATGATTGGTATCTTGCTGCTAATTTAAACAACGATAAAAGTTTAGATGGTCATTTATTACCTGGTCTAGAACCTAAAGGTGTACCAAGAAATTTACAAGAAACTACATTTACATTTTCTTATAATAATTTTGATGAATTAGAAAGTTTAGTGAAAAAGCATGATATAGGAGTGATCAAAATGGAAGTTGTAAGAAGTGAACAACCAAAAGATAATTTCTTGAAAAAAGTTGCTAAACTCGCTTCGCAAAAAGGAATAATATTGGTCTTTGATGAATGTACCTCTGGTTTTCGAGAAACATTTGGAGGTATTCATAAAAAATATGAGGTTACTCCAGATATAGCAATGTTTGGAAAAGCTATGGGAAATGGGTATGCAATCACATCAATTATAGGCAAAAGTGAGATCATGGAAGCTGCTCAATCAACTTTTATAAGTAGTACATTTTGGACTGAACGTATTGGTCCAACAGCAGCGCTTAAAACACTTGAGGTTATGGGAAGAGAAGAGTCTTGGAAAAAAATTACAAATACTGGCTTAAATATCAGAGATCGTTGGCAAAAATTAGCTGATCACTACGAATTAGAGATATCGCATTGGGGAATTCCAGCGTTAACAGGCTTTGTAATTAAAAGCAATAATTCACTAGCTTATAAAACTTTAATTACTCAAGAAATGTTGTCGAAGGGATATCTTGCTGCAGATAAAGTTTATGTATGTACAAAACATACACCAGAAATTCTTGAAGGATATTTTGAGGCATTAAATGATGTTTTTAAATTAATAAAAGATTGCGAAAATGGTCTTGATATTAATTCTTTATTAAAAGGAAAGATTTGTCATGATACATTTAAACGTTTAGCTTAAATTTTCTTAAAAGCTAAGAAAATTCTGGTTGAAAGCATAAATCTGCAATAAAAGGTTTTGCGGTTAAAATCATTGATAAAGAAAAGTTATTTTTATTCATTAAACTCATGAACTCTTGAAGTTTATAAACTCCTTTTAATGACTCATGATTATGTCTTACTTCGGCAATAACAAATTTTGTATATTTTAACGTTTCGCTAGCTCCTAAAATTACATCTAACTCAAAACCCTCCGTATCTATCTTAATTCCAATTTTACCAAGTGATTTTTTGTCATCGATGAGTGTATCTAATTTTTTTATTTTTAATTTTCTTTTTTCAACCCATTCATCTTCCATATTTATTTCAGAAATTTCTAAGAAAGAGCTATAACCCTGGAGTTTTTGTATTTTCATTTCTTTTTCAGCATCATCTGCCCTTCCAAGAGCATTGTGAAAAAATTTTACTTTCCTTTTTTTTGAAAGTTGCTCGGCATATCTTTTTGCTTCATCTACTGGATCAATAAGTATAAGTTTTGCATTTTTAAATCTTTCATACAAGTCTTCTGTCCCATAAGTTCCCACACCTATGTCAATTAATGTATCAATTTCAGGTAATTTGTTTAATTGTTGCCAATCAATGTACATACCTGTTTCTTCGTAAAATTTTTTAATCATAAATATTATCAATAAAAAATAAATCATATATAATCTATTTATACTTAATAACAATACTTAATTAAATCTTAAGTTTTAACTCAAAGTATATTAGTTGAAAAATTTCTTGATCAATAAAATTAATTACATTGCAAATTTAGAAATAAATTATTAGAAAATAAATTCTAAAAATAATATCATATAAAGTTCCAAAACTAATTGAATATTTTATCCAAGTTTTTGATTTAATTTAAGATCATAAAATTTTACCAAACCAATATGAGTCAAATCTATTTCTTTTATAAATAATTTCAGACTTAAATATACCTTCAATTTTAAAACCATTTTTTATTAACACCTGTTTCGAACCAAGGTTCATTTCATATAATCCTGCCTTAAGTTTTTTAACACCTTTTCTTTTTGCAATTTTAATTATTTCTTTGATAGCCAAAGTTGTATACCCTTTATTCCATAATCTCTTTTCACCAATAAAATAACTAATATTTGCAGATTTATGAACCAAGGAAATAGGGCCAAGTTTTATATTACCTATATGTAGATTTAATTTATTTTTTCTTAAAAAAATTCCATACAAAAATTCATTTTTAGATTTATTCTTTTCTGATACAAAATTCTTAATATCAGTAATGGAATGTTTGGTATTTTTTTGTTCTGTATATTGTTGTATTTCCAAACTGTTCATCCAGTTTTGATAATTTTTTGATATATCTTTATTAGGATTTAATCTTTTTAATATTATCTTTTCAGATTTTTTCATATAATAATTATTATTGTCTATAATTTACAATTAAAATATAGTTTAACATAGCAAAAATAAAAATAACAAGATTACTATAAAATCCAAAACATCATATATGTTTCAATTAGATGTCATTAGTCACAATTTAAATATTTATAAATTATCTTTTAAATATGTTTAAAACATTATTAAAAAAAATTAAAAAACTTTATGCTATAAAGGTTTTTTTTAATCTTCCTAAAAAAAAAATTATACTTCTTTTTGATGAAGTCCATGCACCAACATTTAAAGAAATTATTAAAAAAGATTTTAATATTTTAAAAACTCGTGAAATAGAAATTTATTTTTGGATTTTTTTAAAACAAGTAATTTTATTTGATTTCAAATTTATAACATACTGCAAAAATTATATAAAATTTACTAAACCAAATGTTATTGTCACCTTTAATGACAGAAAGCCTAGATTTTTTGAACTCAAGAGTAATTTTGATAATATAAGTTTTATATCAATTCAGAATGGAGTCCATGATGAAAGTTTTTTTAAAAAATATAAATTTAATAAATATAAATGTGATTATTTTTTTATTTTCAATAAACACTACATTCAATCTTATGAAAAGCATGTAAAATCAAAATATATTGTTTTAGGAAATTTTCAAAATAATATTATTAAAATCAACAAACATAAAATCAATGAAAACTTTTTACTTATATCTGAATTTGATCAAGCTGAAGATAACATAATGAACTTTCATAAAAAATTATTAAATTTAATTAATTTATATTTTTATAATTCTAACAAAAAAATTCATATTCTTTTAAGAAGAAAAGATCATAAAGTTGTAGATGAAATAAATTTTTTCAAAAATATTTTTCAATCTAATTGTGTTTTTCATAAATCCAATCACTGGAAAAAAAGTTATAAAATATTAGACAAATATCAGAATGTAATATTTGTGCGCTCAGCATTAGGATATGAGTCAATTGCAAGAAAAAAAAAAGTAGCAATTTTTACACCTAAAAAAATTGGTAAATACAAATATTGGTTTGGATGGCCTGCCTCGCCTAAAAATTCATATAACTTCTTTACAACAAATAAATTTTCTTATCGAGAAATAAAAAGAATTTTAGATAATATAAAAAATTGTAGTCAAAATAATTGGGAAAAAAAACATTATAAAGTTATAAAAGATCAATTTTTTTATAATAGTAACAATACAAAATTAAAACAAACAATATTAAAATTGCTCTAAATTTTAAAATGATATTTATTAAGAGATTATTTTGAATAAAATTTTATAATGAAAAAATTACTTTTAACAAATAATTCAATCTTTATTGATGAAGAATACGACGAAATATATACAGATTCTCCATTTGTTGTTGAAAAATATAATAATGCCAAATATTTAAATGAATTAATAGACTTCGAACTTCACGAAAAAGTTTTAAACATAAGAAAAAAAGGAGATGTGCTAAATCAAAAAATAATTGGAGAGTTTTTTCCCAAATATGACGATGATAATGTTAGTATTTTTAATATAAATCAAAATTATACAAATGTTTTTGTAAACATTTACAAGCTTTTTAGACTAATTAATTTTTACCCTGATTATGAAATTACAATCGCTGTGTCAGCAGATGAGTTATATGATTATGATAGTTTTAATATTGTAGATAGATTTGTAAATGTTTACTATTGGATAGCCAAGATCTCAAATATAAAAAATATCAAACTTATTTGTAAAAATATTAAACGAGATGATTTGCACCAAGATCATGTACCTATTAATTCGTGGTTTTTAAGACTTATTGACTTAGATAAAAAAGTGTTATTTTTAAACCTAAGTAAATTATTTCAACTTCACAAAAAAAAAAATGAGAAAGTTTATATATATAAAAGCAGCAATGTTATAAGGGAAATTGAACCATATTTATATGATTTAGGATTTAGTTATGAAAATATGCCAACATTACATTCTGTAAATAAAAAAATACCTTTTAAATATGATGAAAAAAAAATTCATAATATTATCGATGAATTGTTTGATAATAATTTATTAGAAGATACATTCAAATTTGCTTTGTACGCTATTTATAAAAAAATAGTTAAACTTTACTTAATTAAAGAAGAGGCTTTAGATGAATATATTAACAATTTAAATAAAAATATAAAAATAATAGTCACTAATACAATATTTGATTTTGATAGATTAATATTAAAAAAAAAATTAAGGGATAATGGAAATAAAATTATTGTTGTACTCCATGGTTTAACTGAAAATTACCGAAGAGAATCAGATCAATATGGATTTAAATATTCAGATATAGATATGATGCTATGCTTTAATAAATCCGAAAAAAAAAATTTTGAGGATTTTGACTCAAAAGTTTTAGCTTACCCAATCTCTTCAGTTCAAGAAGCAAAAAAACCTAGATTTAAAAAATTTAAGAGATTTTTTGTTAATCAAAAATTAAAAATAAGAGATAGAATTAATATATTTTATGTTTCTCTATCTTGGCCGTTAAATAATCGAACAACTTATAATGTTAGATCTTTTGATGAAAAAATTTTTAATCTTGATAAAAAAATTATTAACCTACTTTCTTCTATAAACAAAAGAGCAATTTATAAAAGTTATCCCAGAAGGAATTATATAGATTCAAATCCAATGAATGAATATGCAAAAAAATTTGATAATATTAAAGTAATTGATGGAAATTATGATTTTCGTTATATAAATACTCTTGGTGATGTTTTCATAATATCAAATGTAGGTCAAGCAAGCACAATTACTTGGATGATAAGTTTAGGAAAGCCTATAGTTTATTTACATACAAATAAATCTGATTTTTTAAACTCAGAAGCTTTAAATTTAGTAAAAAAAATTTTTATTTTTATAGATATTGATAATCATGGCTGGGAAAGTGATCTTAAAAATATTCTCAATAAGCCTTACAGTGAAATAAAAAAGATTTGGGCAGATAAACAATTATATATTGATAGGTATGATGAAGAGTGGTTGATTGGAAAAAATTTACATGCTGGAAAGCTTGGTGCAAAATATATTAAAGAATTTATCATGCAAAATACTCAAAAATGAGAATTTATAGCTATACGTGTATACCTTTTTAGATTAAATTAAATTGAACAGAATAATTGTGAAATCTTATAATTCAAAATTCAATAAAAATTTCAAAGAAAACTTGTTATCTCATTATAGATGGTATTTTATTTATGTTTGAGATTGATTATAAAAAATTAATAATAAAGAATAAAAATATTTCTAAAAAAAAAAATATTTTAAGTATTAATATTACTAGTGATTGGGCACCTATCAATAATGAGGTTTCTGATCTTATGATAAAAAAAAAAGAAAAGTATTATGGAAATTTATTTGAATATTTTGAAAAAGGAGATCTAAATATTACAAATTTAGAGACAGTTATTGATATTAAATTAAGAGAATTTAGCAAAAATGCCCCAAGATTTATTAATAAACCTGAAATTCTTAGTTCATTAAGTTCCATAAATACAAATCTCGTTTGTATTGCAAATAATCATATAATGGATAACGGTAATATTGGTCTAAAAAACACTATTAAATATCTTAAAAAATCTAAAATAAATCATATTGGTGCACATTTATTAAACAAGCAAATATATGAACCATTTAAATTTAAAAAAAATAATCAGAAAATTGCAGTGATCAACACTTCAGAAGGTGAGGAAGCTAATGAAAAATATAATAATCACGTAGGATCTTCAGATATTGAGTCATATAAAGTCATTGATCAAATAAGAAGGTTCAAAAGCAAGGGATATTTAACAATTTTAATTGCTCACGCTGGAGTTGAGTATATCCCATGTCCTCCACCATACATTCGGAATATTTTCAAAAATTTCGTAGAAGAGGGAGCAGATTTGGTTGTTGGCCATCATCCACACGTGTCTCAAGGATTTGAAATATATAAAAATGTTCCAATATTTTACTCATTAGGAAATTTTACTATGTGGAAAAAAAATTTGAGAAAAAATTGTTACCATTCATTTTTTTTAAACTTAGAAGTTCAGCATAATATTATATCCAATATTAATTTAGTACCATTTCAAATTAATAAAAGTGGGCTCAATTTAATATCTAAGAATAAATTTAGTAAAAAAATAAAAGAGTTAAATAATTTTTTGCCCAAAAGTGATAAAATATGGCAGGCATATTTAAATAGAACAAATTCGAAAGGAAGTCTTTTTTCAGAATATCTTTCTTATTTTTATAATTTTGATGAATATAAATATAATCAGATTAATAAATATACAAATCTTTCAAAAAAATATTCAGATTTGGATTATTTAAAAAATGAATTTAAAGAAAATTTGAATTACAATTATATTTTAGATAAGTGGCAAATTAGAAATAATGTTAATTTAATATCATTAATTAAAAACATTTTTAATCCACTATATAAATCTGTGCTTATGTTTAAAAAGATATTAACAATATTTAAAATAACTATTTCTAGATGATACAAACCTTGCTAAATTATCTTTATAGATATTTATTTTTTATAAAAAAAAATAACGTAACTTTAAAAGGTAAATTAAAAGTTAAAAACAAACCTTTAGTGCATATTATGGATGGGTCATCATTAGTCATAGGTGAAAATGTGACACTCAATTCTAAAAATTCAAAATACCATGTAAACATGTTTGCGCCCATTAAAATTTATACAGATAAAATTGGAGCAAAAATTAAGATAGGTAATAATACAAGAATTCATGGTAGTTGTTTGCATGCATATGAGTCTATTGAAATTGGTAACGATTGTTTAATAGCAGCAAATTGTCAAATTTTTGATGGCAGTGGACATGACACCTATTTGGATGATCCATCGAAAAGAGCTTTTACTAGTGGAGATGTAAAACCTATTATAATTGGAAATAATTGTTGGATTGGTACTTCGACAACAATATTACCTGGTACAAAACTAGGTAATAATTGTGTTGTTGCTGCTGGATCAGTTGTAAATGGAGAATTTAAAGATAACAGTTTAATAGGAGGCAATCCAGCAAAGTTTATAAAATTAGTAAAATGAATTATCTTTCATTGTTCAACAAAGATCTTAACTCAGTCAATAGTGTAAATTTTAATAATAAATTTATCTACCTTAATAGAGAATGTAATTTAAAGCATTGGAATTCTTTTTTTGATAATAAAAATAAAATTCAATTAATGATTTTAGGTAGACCAGCAATAGAAGTTTCAGATTGGGCTAAATTTGATAACTTTGAGGAAAATTACATTACAAAGTTTTTGATTAAAAAGTATATTGATTTAGAGATTAATGATTTTTGTAATCAATTAAATGGAGCCTTTAGTGTTCTTGTTATTGATTATAAACTTAATAAACTATTAATAATTACTGATAAGCTAGGAATCTATCCAATTTACACTTATGGAATTGATCATTTATCATCATTTCAATTTTCATCTAATTTTAAAACTCTATTAGACAATATAAATGAAAAGGTAAATATTGATATTGTATCTATTGCTGAATTTTTAAAAAAAGGATTCATCTATCATCCAAATACATTTTACCAAGAAATTAAGACCTTAGATCATGGATCTTATTGTGTTTTAGATTTTAATGAAAAAAAAATCATAAAAAAAAGATATTTTCAAGTAAGCGAAAAGCCTAATTTTAATTTTGATTATTTAGTAAAAGAACTCTCAAAAGCATTATCAAGATCTATTGAAAGGAGAACACTTAAATATTTTGGAAAAAAAGTAGTTTTTTTAAGTGGCGGAACTGACTCAAGAATGATTTTAGCAAATTCAGCTGATCCTAAGACAGATGCTATAACTCTCTACAATCAGGAAAATCATGAAATAAAAATAACTAAAAATATTGCTAAATTATTAAATACAAAACATGAATTGATTAAAAGGGATGAAAATTATTATCTTGATTCATTTGATAGCTCAATAAAGAATAACAGTGGCAGAAGCTTACCTATAGATGATCATTTTTTAAATTTAAAAAATAACGATAAAATTAAAAAATATGATACAGTTTTAACAGGTTGTTATGCAGATTGGTTGTTTAAAGGTATAGCCCTAGACCGTAAACAACTTTCCTTTTTTTTGATAGGAAAATTACCATTATATAAGTTAAAGACCTTTCATTATAATTTTTTTGCAAAAAGAACCTTATTGAAAGAAAAGTATGAAACGATGATTAGAGAAAGAGAAGACCAGATTTTTATTGATAAAGAATCTCATTTAAATAATGAAATTCGAAGGATATTTCCTTTATTCCAAGAAGAAACTTCATCTACAAGAATGACGTTACAACAATTTTTTTCATGGGATAGTATTTTTTCTGACAATGATGTAATTAAAGTTTATCAGCAAATACCAGCAAAATATAAGATAAATTCAGAAGTTTATGATAGAGCAGTTTCACTTATATTAAATGAGGTAAAAAATATTCCACATGCAAACAAAAAACATAAAATTGGTATAAATAAATATTATGGTGCGATAATTTACATTTTTAGTCTGTTGAAAAACAAAATACTCAAATTAACAAAAATTAAAAAAACTAATTCTGTTACTGGAGAGGGTTCTTGGATAAATTTTAAAGAGTATACTAATAATACAAAAATAAAAACACTTTGGATGAATTCTCAAAATCTAGAAATTCTCAAAGAAATGTTGCTTAGCAAAAAACTAGAATTTAAAGAAATTATTAATGACGATTATAAATTAATTTATAAATGTATAGTATTAAATAAAATATTATATCAAAGAAAAGATAAAACAGATGATTAATAATATTAAAAAAAAATTAATAAATATTAATATATTTTTGTGAAAATAAACTAGATAACCTACTTTAATGAAAAATATATTTATAAATTTTTTTAAAAAAAACAATTTTTTAGTTATTGTTAAAAAAATATTAAAAAGATTTGAAAAAAATACTTCTACAGAAGCAAAAAAATGGGCTATAGAAAATAAAAAGCAATCAATAGAAGAGTTTTATTGTTCTGTAGATGCTACATTATACAATGAGATCAAAATCGAAATAAAGTTAATACAAAAATTTGCACAAAATAAAATTTCTAAGTTCTCTCATCCTCTTGGTGGAGGAGGAAATTATATACTTTTGTATTTTTTAATACGAAAATTTAAACTGCTTAATATTGTTGAAACTGGGGTTGCAGCTGGATGGACAAGTCTGGCTATTTTAAGAGCCTTAAAAAAAAATGGCAAAGGCTTTCTCTATTCAAGTGATTTTCCCTATTTTAGATTAAAAAACCCTGAAAAATATATTGGTTATTTGGCTGAAAATGAAAGTAATAAAGATAATTGGTTTTTAGATATTCGAGGGGACGAAGTTGCACTTCCAGAAATTGTTAAGAAACTAAATAACAATACTATAGATTTGTTTCATTATGATAGTGATAAATCTTATTCTGGAAGAGTTAATGCTTTAAAAATTTTAAATTCAAAAATCAATTCTAAAACAATTGTTATTTTTGATGACATTCAAAATAATTTTCATTTTAAAAATTTTGTTGAGAAGAGCAAAAAAGACTTTTCAGTTTACGAATTTGAAGGTAAATTTATTGGTATTACTGGATTGGATAACTTTCAAATATAATTATAAAATGTAAATTTTATTTTAATGTAGAATGATGTTATTTATATATAATAAAGAATCTACTATAACTTTAAACAGATTATAAATGAAAGTACTTTTAGTCAGTAGCAAGTATCAGCCTGAATACTCAGGATCTGGATTTAGGGCCCATCATTTATATCAAAGACTATCTAGTAAGTTTAATATTAATTATGATGTAGTTTGTAATTCCTTAATTAATAGAAGAAATGAAATTTATGAATACGAAGGTGTCAAAATAAATAAAATTTCATACCCTGTCGATTTTGAAAAATTGGATGGATTAAAAAGAAAATTTCATGCTATTTTATCTATGATTTATGAATTTTATTACTCTTATAAATTTATCAAAAAAAAAGGCATAAAAAACTATAATTTGATCCATACATTTGGGAATTCATGGTCAATTGCTTTTTTGACTTATTACTTTTATTTAAAAAAAAAACCTATACTGCGAGAACTGGTTAATAATATGAATACACCATATTATCCGATTCAGTTTGAAAATTTTTTTAAAGGGGTTTTTCAAAAAAATAATACCATGATGATTGCTATTTCTAAAAAATTAGAAGAATTATGTAAAAAGTATAGAGTTAAAAACATCTGGATGAGACCGAATCCAATAGATGAAAAAAAATTTTTTCTTTTGGATAAAGAAGTAAAATTTAAATTAAGAAATAAGCTTATTCATTTTTCAAATCAAGATATAATCTTGACTCACATAGCGAGTTATATGAGACAAAAAAATCATATTTTCATTTTAGATATTTTAAAAAAACTACCAGAAAATTTTAAGTTATATTTAGGTGGTCCAGTAGTAAACGATGAAAATAAAAAAAATTTTGATCTTGTTAAAAATAGAATAAAAGAGTTAAATTTAAATGACAGAGTTATTTTAACTAAGGGGTTTATTAGAAATATTGATGAGTATATAAAATTAAGTGATGTTTTTTTATTCCCAACATGGAATGAGGCTTTAGGAACACCTATTCTTGAAGCACAAGCTTGTGGAGTACCTGTAGTTGCAAATTTGATGTCAGGTTCTAATGATCATTTGATAAACGAGGGTAAAGGTGGATATTTAGTTCAAAAGTTTGATGCTAAAATCTGGGCTGAAAAAATTAAATTGGCTCTAAATATAAGTAATGAAACTTTGAGAGAAAATAGTTTGGAAATTAAAAGAATTGCTTCTACTCAAAATATTGATGCAGATTATTTTAAAAAAATGCAGTCAATTATATGAAAAAAGTTATACATGTAATTTCATTGCAAAGAGGATTGGGTGGTACTCAACAATCCTTTATGTCATATTACAAGTATGCTCAAAAACACTCAAAATTTAAGCAATATATTTTCAGTAATCATAATATATCTAAAAAGTATGGTTATTTAAAAAAAAACTTTTTAAAGATACAAAAAAACTTTATAATTTTTTTACAACATATAGTTTCAAAAAACTCTATTATTCATTTTCATAACAAGCTATCTAGTAAAAAAGTTTTATATTTACTTAAATTACTACCATCAAATAATATTATTTTTAATGAACATGGGTCTGCATGGAATATGAAAACAAAAGAGCAAATAAGAATATATCAAAAAAATGCAGACCTAGCAAAAAAAATAATTGTATGCTCAATTGCAACAAAACAATTGTTGGTTAAAAGATTTAGATTAAATGAAAAAAAAATAAAATTAATATACAATGGATGTGAAGATCCAAAAATAAAAAAAAAAAATTACAAATAAGAAAAATTTCAATATAGGTTTTATAGGTAGACTAGAGTCAATAAAAGGTGTTCACTTATTTATAGCAGCTGCAAACCTTCTTGGAGATCAAAATTTTAATTTTTTGATAGCAGGTGATGGTCTCTTGGAGCAAGAATTAAAAGAATTATCTAAAAAAAATAAAAATATAAGATTTATTGGCAACGTTCAAAATCCCTTCAATTTTATAAAAGATTTAGATATTTTAGTCGCCCCATCAATCAGGGAGCCTTTAGGACTTGTAAGTATAGAAGCTGGTCTTTGTAAAGTTCCAGTTATAGCATCTAATATTGATGGAATACCAGAAGTTATCACCCATGGGCACAGTGGAATTTTGATAAACCCAACAAAAAAAATAACTTTAAAAGAATATCAAGATCAACCACCATTACCAGATTTTGTTATTAACCCAAGTAATAATAAATTAACTAAGCCAAAACAATTAGATCCTGAAATATTATCAAATTCTATTTTATCTTTATCTAAAAATAAAAAGTTAAGACTTAAATATGGACTTAAATTATATCAACATGTTAAAAAAAGGTTTTCAATTAAAAGTTATTTTAAAGGAATAGAAGAAATATATGAACAATTTTAAAAAATTAATATATTTAATAAAATTTAAATGAATAAGACAATTCTTGAACATATAAAATGATTAAATATTTCAATAAATCTCTAACAGATATTAAGATAAAAAAAAATGATTTATTTTTTTTCTTTTTTATAGTTTTATTTGTAGCACTGTTAGTTATTGTTAAAGCAGATTTATTAGGATCTCTAAGTTTAATTTTGTTAACTTTGATAACATTTTATTTTTCGAAAAATTACAAATCTTTAGCTACAATTTTATATATAGCATTATGTGTTAGATTAGTTACGATTTATTTTGGAAATTTTTTAGTAGTTTTGCCAGATAGTTGGGGTGACGCTACTAAGTTTGAGCGTTATGCGTGGGAAATGTCTCAAGACGGTTTTTTTGCAGTTTTTGGTCAATTTCCATTTGCAAAATCAAGTTATTTTATCAGTTGGATATTAGCATTCTTTTATTCTTTAACAGACAGAAGTGTAATAATGGGCCAGTCACTAAGCTTATTATTTGGTATGGGATCAGTTTTATTAGGATCTCGCATTGCAAGTATACTTTGGGGTGAAAAAGTTGCACAAAAAGTTGGTTGGATATTAGCTTTATATCCGACTTTAGTTTTATATTCATCTTTAATTTTAAGAGAAGCTTATGTTTGGTTTTTTTTGTTAGTTGCAATTTATGGCATTGTTTGTTGGTCAAAATACTCAGGTTTTAAAACAATTATAATTATTTTCATAGGTTTTTCTGGAGCAACTTTTTTTCATGGTGGAATGTTTGTTGGAGGTTTTATTTTTTTAGGAATTCTTGTTCTAACTAGCTTAAGCGAAACTGTAAAACGATTAAATTATTTAAAAATATCTATCAATTCAATAGCTGTGTTAAGTTTGTCAATAATTGCCATTATTTATTTGATATCATTTTCAGACTCAATTCCAAAAATTGGTTCAATAAAAAAAATATTTAATACTGAACAAATAATACACGAAATTTCAATGAGAAATACAAATAGAGCTGCATTTCCTGAGTGGACAATTCCCAAAAATACATTTGAACTTGTCTACAAAGCTCCCATTAGAGTAATTTACTTTATATTATCTCCATTTCCATGGGATATTAAAAAAGCTGCTCACTTATTTGGTTTATTTGATGGCATGTTTCATATTATGTTATTAATTTTATTTATTAAAAATTTCAAATCAATATGGAGTGATCGAACTTTAAGAATTATTTTTATTATTTTAGCCTCATATTTAATAGTCTATGGATTGGCATCAGGTAATTTTGGAACAGGATTACGTCATCGTACAAAATTTATAATTGTTTCAATTTTAATGGTTGCACCCTGGATACCAAAATTAGTTTTTAATAAAAAACATAGAAATATTAATAACAAAAAAAATAAAATTTTTTACTAATAATTAGGCTTGAAAAAGTCTTATTTCATAAATAGAGATTTTATCATTTTTTATTTTTAAAAATTAACCTTTTTTTAATTAGATTTTATTACCATAAATGTTTATAAGCTAAGTAACTGCTAATTAGTTTTTTAATATACTTATTTTAGACATGTAAGCTTAGAATATTTACAAATGCATAATTTATAAAAATATGAACACAACATTTTCAATAATTCAAGATAGAAAAATTAGAATGGCAATTATTGGCTGCGGAAGAGTTTCAAAAAATCATTTTGATTCTATTGAAAAACATCAAAATAATATCGAGTTAATTTCAATTTGTGATACTCAAAAGGAAACTTTAAACAAAAATGAAATAAAGTTTAAAGTTAAAGGCTATCTTGATCTAGAAAATATGCTTCAAAATGAAAATTTAGATTTGGTGTCATTATGTACTCCAAGTGGGTTGCATGCTAATCAAACTAAATTATGTGCTAAATATGGTGTAAATGTTATGACAGAAAAACCTATGGCAACTCGTTGGAAAGATGGTTTGAGTATGGTTAAAGTCTGTGATGATCTAAATGTAAGATTGTTCGTAGTAAAACAAAATCGAAGAAATCCAACTTTACAACTTCTAAAAAGAGCAATTAATGAAAAGAGATTTGGTAAACTTCACGTTATTAACCTCAATGTTTTTTGGAGTCGTCCACAAGAATATTATGATCAAGCGGCTTGGCGGGGAACTTTGGAATATGATGGAGGTGCCTTTATGAACCAAGCTTCTCATTATGTTGATTTATTAGAATGGCTTATTGGTCCTGTAGAAAGTGTACAATCAATGATGAGTACTACTCGTGATATTGAAGTTGAAGACACAGGAGTACTAAATGTTAAGTGGCGAAACGGTGCTCTAGGATCTGTAAATGTAACCATGCTAACTTTTGATAAAAATTTAGAGGCAAGTATCACTATTATTGGTGAAAAAGGTACAGTTCGTATAGGGGGTGTTGCCATAAATGACATTCAACACTGGGAATTTGACAAAAAAAAAGATTATGATGATAAAATCAAAGAAGTTAGTTATGAGACTAAATCTGTTTATGGTTTTGGTCATCCGTTATATTATCAAAATGTTATTGAAGTATTACAGGGCAAAGCTGAACCTGAAACTGACGGTAGAGAAGGGCTAAAATCATTAGAAATATTAATTGCTGCTTATCTTTCAGCTAGAGATGACAAGACAATTTCATTACCATTAAAATATTAATATGAAAATAGACTATGCAAACTTAAACCTCCAATATCAAAATTACAAAAAAAATATTGATGATGCTATTTTCAAAGTAGTAAAAAAATCTAAATTTATTATGGGTGAAGAAGTTAGTAAACTAGAAAAAAACTTAGAAAAATTTACAGGTGTAAACCATGCAATTACTTGTTCATCAGGAACAGACGCCCTTTTACTAGCTATGATGGCTATAAATATTCAGCCTGGTGATGAAATTATCACTACCCCTTTTACTTGGGTTTCTACTGCAGAGACAATTGCATTATTAAAAGCGATACCTGTATTTGTTGATATTGAGCCTGACACTTATAATATTAATGCGAACTTAATTGAAGCAGCAATTACCAAAGACACTAAAGCTATTATGCCGGTTAGTCTTTTTGGTCAACCTGCGGACATAGATCACATTCAAACCATAGCCACAAAATATGATTTAAAAGTTATTATCGATGGTGCTCAAAGTTTTGGTTCTACTTATAAAAATAAAACTGATAGCAATCTTGGTGATATATCAATTACTAGTTTTTTTCCTTCCAAACCACTTGGCTGCTATGGCGATGGGGGTGCTGTTTTTACGAATAATGACAAATACGCTGAAAAGATAAAAATGTTAAGAGTACACGGTCAAAATAAACGTAATCATCATAAATATATTGGTATGGGTGGACGCATGGATACAATTCAGGCCGCAATACTTCTAGCAAAACTTGAGTATTTTACTCAAGAATTAAAAGATCGCAAAATAGTTGCTGACCGTTATACAAATGGTTTGACTGATATTGTGCAGACTCCAATTATTAAACAAAACATATCAAGCGCATGGGCACAATACACTATAAGAGTTAACAATAGAGATGATATTCAAAATGAGTTAAAAAAAAAAGATATTCCAACATCAGTTTTTTATCCAGTTTCTCTTCATCTTCAAGAATGCTTTAAATATTTGAATTATAAACAAGGTGATTTTTCAATTTCAGAAAAATCATCTAATGAGGTGATAAGTTTACCAATGAATCCATTTTTAACTTATGATCAGATTGATTATATTATTTTAAAAATTAAAGAACATATTTCATAAAGTAATAGAATAGTGTTTAATATTTAAATAAATAAAGATGTTAAAAAAACAAAATAAAAACCGAATTATTAAAATGGGATTAATAGGTTATGGTTATTGGGCTCCAAATATTGCAAAAAATCTTACCTTAAATCCAAAAGTTAATCTGAAATGGATTTGTGACAAAAATGTTGAACGTATTGATAAAGCTAAGTCAATTTATGCCTCGCAGGTTAAATATTCTTATAATTATAAAGAAATAATCAATGATCCATCCCTGGATGCAGTTGTGATTGGGGTTGAAACATCCTCACATTATAAACTTGCAAAACAAGCGTTGACTATGGGTAAGCATATTTTTGTTGAAAAACCTTTTACCTCAAATGTTAAAGAAGCAATCGAGTTAGATAAATTAGCAAAAAGTTTAAAACTAAAAATACAAGTCAATCACATCATGGTTTATAATTCGGAGATTAATAAAATTAAACAACTGATTAATAATAATCATATAGGTAAAATTTTATACATTGATGCCATGCGTATGAACCTAGGTCAAATTAGAAGGGATATTAGTGCAATGTGGGATTTAGCTTTGCACGATCTAGTGGTTATTGACCATTTAACTGATGGAAAAGAACCCTATTTCATTAGTGCATTAGGTGAAAAGTTTTATAATCCAAAAGAGAGTGTTAGTTTTTTAACAATGCGATATCCAGGTTTTATATCACATATTCAATCAAGTTGGATTTCACCAAAAAAAGAAAGAAAAATAATTATCGTGGGTAGTAAAAAAATGATAATTTTTGATGATCAAAAAATGGATGAAAAATTAAGTGTTTATGACAAAGGTGTGAATATTGTCTCTGGTAAAAATATTGAGTTTGGCACTTATGAAGTTAGAACTCATGAAGGAGATGTTTGGTCACCATACATTAAAAAAAGAGACTCCTTATATGTTAGTTTAGATAGTTTTGTAAAAGCGATTCAACAAGATAAACAACCCATAACAGGAACAAATCAGGCAATTCGAATTCAAAGAATCCTTGAAAGAGCTGACAAAAGAATGAATAAATGATTAATAAATACGAAAATTTAAAGATTAAATAAAAAAATAAATGTCAAATAAGTTAGAAAACGCAAAAATTTTAATTATAGGAGGTGTTGGATTTATTGGTAGTTTTTTAGCTAAGGAAATTTTAAAAGAGCCAGTTAAAGAGGTAATTCTTTATGATAATTTTCAAAGAGGTAGAATTGATAATATTGAAGATAGTTTAAAAGACCCAAGATGCAGTGTCTTTCCTTACGGAGGTGATATTAGAGAAATTGATATTTTAGATAAAGCCATGGAAGGAGTTGATTATGTGTTCCATCTCGCTGCTATGTGGATTTTACACTGTAAAGATTTTCCAAGAACTGCATTTGAGGTAAATATTGCAGGAACATTCAATGTCTTAGAAGCTTGTGTTAAACATAAGGTAAAAAAATTAATCTATAGCTCATCTTCATCCGTTTATGGTGATGCAGTTCAAATACCCATGAAAGAGGATCATCCTTTTAATAATAAGAACTTTTATGGAGCAACTAAAATTGCAGGTGAAGCAATGTGCACAGCTTACAATGATAGATATGGATTAGAAGTAATAGGATTAAGATATATGAATGTCTATGGGGCAGGTCAAGACCAGCACGCTGTCTATAGTGGTGTCGTACCAGTTGTTTTAAATAAGATAGATAGAAATGAACAACCAGTAGTTAATGGTGATGGCACCCAAGCTTATGATTTTATTTATGTTGAAGATGTTGCAAGATCAAACATATCTGCAATTAAATCTGATATTAAACTTGGTTATTATAATATAGGTACTGGAGTGCAAACAAACGTTAAGCATCTTTGTAACACGATGTTAAAGCTAAAAAATTCAGATTTAAAAATTAAATATATACCCTACAACTCAGATGATGCGAGACAATTAGTTCAAAATAGAATTGGATCAACAGAAAAAGCAGAACAAGAACTAGGTTTTAAATATAAATATTCTTTAGAGGAAGGTCTTAAGGAACTAATAAAATGGAGAGAAAAAAAAGGTATTAAAGGTTAAATTAGTAGTGTCTAATTATAATTTAAATTGAAAACTTTTTTTTGTAGGTTTTAAAATAATACTCTATATTTTTATCAATACTATGAGGTAAGGGTGAATTGTAATTGCCTTTATCAACAACGTTGATTAACTTATGGTTTCTTCCAAGATATTTTAAAGAGTTTATCATAAGTTTGAATTCATTGTGAAAGTGTCTTGTGCTTAAATCGTATACTGTATCGTTTTTATAAACATTAACATTAGATTTCATGATTATTCTCCCGAGATCTATTTTATCTGAAATAAGGTGTGAAGTTACAGTCATTGGATATTGATTGACAAGTGCCCATTTAAAATTATCAAGTCCTCTATTAATAGGAATATCTCCTGGATGCATATTCATTATTCCATATGAAAAACAATCAATT
>MDSV01225708.1_pt1 | contig 31611 bp, 18 predicted proteins | sample 810851 | NCBI WGS metagenome assembly MDSV01 (sample SAMN05326640, study PRJNA326480) | marine metagenome | isolation source: seawater | place: Atlantic Ocean: North East | collected 2012 | reverse complement strand
TTAGACACTGGTTTTACTGACTGAACTGATCTCGTTCTTGTGGTCTTTTTAGTTACTATTCTAGCCATGGAACGGATTTTATTTTTATTTATGAAGTAGTGATACCAGGAGTAACTAACGCCATTCCTTCAACTAGTCTTGATACTTTTCCTGCTGATGAAACTAATCTTACGTCATATACATATCTTCCTGGAGTCAAATCTACTGTCTTTCCACTTGTCATTGCAATTGCAACAGTTCCAGTATTACCAGTAATAGTAACTGAAAATGGTGTAGACGAAGAAGCACCAGAGTGTTTTTTCAGCACAGAGGAAGCAGTAAATCCTGCCAAGTTACTGGTAGTTCCATTAGCCTCAGTTGACTGGAAGGTTTCTTCAAAATCAAAACCTTGAGATATTACTATATTAAGTACTGGATTTGACATCTTCCGTTTCTAGTTATTTATCTGAATCATTCATTCCTTTTAACATCTTTGCTAAGTCTGCAGTAGATCCTACAAAGAGTGCATTATTTACTGTTGATGGTCCTTTCTGAGACTCTTCCTCAACATCCTTTAATTTTTTCTGCAGTTCCATTAATTTATCTGTGGCATCAGCAACATTTTTGATTAACTGGCCAGCAACCTCATACGCTCTAGGCATCTCACTTTCTTGAGCAATTTCAAGTATACCATTTATCGCCTCTTGACCTTTCTCTATAATACTATACAGATTTCCTCGTGTGTAATCATAATCTTTTTTAATGTCATCAGAAGTTTTTTTAATATTTTCTATTTTACTTTTAACAACTTCAGTCTGAACAATGTCATCATCGACATTGAACTCGTCATTTAAACTATCAAATTTATTTTTCATATCAGAAATAACTTCCACTGAATCCAAAATCATCGCCAACTTCTATCTGAGCATTATCAGCGGAATCTATCACAAATACTGATGCTCCATTAAGATGATCTGCAATTGTTGTCTTGTCATCTCCTCTTCTGACCGTCAGTTTATTGCCGGTGATTGACTTGATAAAGATTTGCTCCTCATCAATATCAATATATGTGTTGGCAGATAAACCACTTGCATTTGCAACTTCGATAATTTTGGTTGTCTTATCAATATCAGCAGTAAGTGTAGTTGCTGCATCACCGACATAATTTTTAGTTGCTCTTGGGATTGCAGAGTATGATATCTCTCTTTGTGTATTTGTAGTATCGACTCCAGTACGATAATTGATAGTAGACTTTTTGATAATATCTTTGGATGCAGAAGAAACAGGACCAAAAAGGTAAGTCTTAGCAGTAAATCTTAGAGTATAAAGTAAAACTCTTCTGGAGGAAAAATCTCCCTCATAGTCATCTTGCATTGTGATGTTCTCTAAAACGATTGGAACATCTCTTTTTTCTTTTATAGTTTCTACTAGTTCGATTGTGAGATTATATGCTGGTTGAAAATATGGAAGAATCTGTTCAACTATTTGAAGTGCATCATCATTTAGTTTAGTCATAATGCTCAATTCAAACTGCATATTATAAGGAACAGGCATATATGCCTTCTTTACTTCAGTTCCAGTATCTTTATCTTTTGCTAAAAAAGTTTGGGTGGTTGTTACTTTTCTGCCCGGATCATATGTCAGTCCTGTAAACTCGAACGACATTCTAGGTAACGATAAAGAAGTAGATTTATTTAAATCTGGTGACTGTTCTAATCTCGCTAAGAATTTCTGTGTTGGTCCATATGCTAATGGAACTCTGACAACATTTACAACGCTATCACTTGTATTTGTTTGTCTAATCTCGATAGAATTGAATAGAGTACCAAACGAAATAATCGTTCTCCTCAAAATTTCGTTGTAAAAATATTCAAACATTGCTAAAACCTAAAATATCTTGAAGAAGATATTTTTATTTAGGGAATTCCAAAGGGATTACGTTCGGAGAAGTCAATTATCTTATCTGCTTCCGTTTCTATATCAAAATTATCAGCATATGGATCATTATCTGGTTCTTTGTCGATAACTCTTAGAATATGAGATGCACTTGATACCGATCCAACTATAGTTTCTCCCACAATAAATGTACCATCAACATTTCCTACTTCAAGAACATTGGTTGAATTTGTCCAGATACGTACTCTTGCTGTTGTTCCACTAGTAGAACCAGTGATAGTTTCATTAAATATAAACTCTCCAGTTGATCCAATATGAGGATTTCCAATGGTTATTGTTGGTGCCGCACTATATCCAGCACCTGCTTCCATAAATCTTATTTCAGTAATAGTGCCCGCAGCACTAACTATTGCTGTTGCGGCAGCTGATACAGTAGTCACTCCACTTAAGAAGTTTTCATTACTAAAAGTAATTTCTGGTGGAACAGTATATCCCCCACCACCATCTGTAACAGTTATAATTCCAACAACACCATCTCCAATGATTGAAGTAGCAGCTGCTCCAGTTCCTGTTCTTCCACTAGTCTTTTTAAATTTGACCTTAGGTGGTTCAACATATCCACGACCTGGATTTACAACATCTAATTGTTGAACTGATTGTGCTCCTGGATTTGCATTAAGATTGCAAAAATTAATTCCACCAATCATTTTGGTCACTGACCCTATTCCAATTATTCCACCAGAAGGAACATTGGAGAGTGTGACAGATGGGATGGAAAGATATCCAGCTCCTCTATTTGATATAGCAAAACTTCTAACTCCACCATTCTGAGGATTTCCAGCAATAGCAGTTGCTGTAACTCCAACTCCAATCATAGTAAGTGTCTGAGTCGGTCCAATAATTGTAGAAATATTATCATCAGTCAAACCATCAGATTCTCCACCAATTAATACATCATCTATTTCATCATTACCAGTATCAATAACCTCATCTTCATATCTGAACAACTCGCAAGTTAGTTCATAAACATAATTTTTTCTCAGTTGATAGAATGGTTTTTCGTGTTCTACAAATTTTATTTCAAATAACCTATCACCAAGTGGAAAGTAAATTAGATCACCCTCTTTTGGTCTTGTAGTTAACTTCATATTTTCTTCAAGACTCATCAATGTTGAAATATATGTTTCAAATCTTTCCTTAGAAATTATTAAACTTATTTCCTGAGTTTGTTGAATTCCAAATTTAGATAATATTGTAGTATTATCTCCATATCCGTCAAAATTATTAACGTATGCTTCTATAGGATATGCTTGATCGAAAGAAGATTGAATTACCTCTCTTATTACACTAGACTCCGTAAGATATTTGCGGGGCATATAATGTACTTCTACCCCATATATTTTAAGTTGCTCATTTATGATATCTTGTACAAGACTTTGTTCTCCATGAGAACCTTGTAAGAAAAAAGGATTAAGTACCATTATCCTATCATGTCAAGAGGTGGTAGTTCATAGGTATTCGACATTACCTCTTTAATCTTATCCAATTCTCTTTCTGCGTCATCATATATTTGTCTACCATTTAACTCAACTCCACCTGGTAGTTTGACTCCTTGAAACTTAATTAAATTTTGACCCCATTGCCTTTTAATAAGTGCAGTCAAATAACGCTTTAAAAAAGCATCATTATATACTCTCGGAAAATCATTAGGGTCAATGAGTCTATAGCAATCGATTACAAGATAATCATCTACATCAACACTAGCCCAGTCTATATCCAAATAAAGTCTATCTTGTCTAATATTAAATCTAATCTGTTTTTGTGTAGTCAAAGCAAAATCAATATCTTCAAGATATCTTTTTGTCATTGCATAGGTGAGTATTTCAGTCGATCCGAAGTAGTAAATATCATTTAAGAATAATTGATATTTAATACTAAACATATTATTTGCTGTGGTATTAGCACCACTAAAATGGAATATCTTTGTAACTCCCAATACTTCAGGAGGAACTTGAAGATAATTACTATTTTCTTCAAATGAAAATGTAGTAGAAACACCAACCGTTGAGGTAGCTGTTGTTGTTACAATTCCAATTGGATTGGATCCACCTCTACCTCTTCCCCTATCAATATCATCTTGAGTGATCTTATACTTCAAGTATGTATTTGTCGTTCCATCATAATCACGTTCTTGGAATACCTGTAAGGCATCATCAACCAAGTCATCAAGCTGCTCATCGGCAACGTTGATCTCCAATACAGGAGCTCCCAGTTGCCTCTTACAGTAATCTATTAATTCTGATCTACTTGCTGGTTTTGCCATTTATTCACAAGTTTCCTAAGTGTATTTAGTCGCCGTAAGATAATCCAATAGTCTGCATAGTTTCTTGCTGCTTATAGTAAAGTTTGCAGAAAGATTTTGCAATATCTTTAAGCATATCGCGATCATTGCATTCGTCAATATCAGATGCTATTTTTTGATATGCAAAACTTTTTGAAAGATTATTCAATTGAATTTCATTTGGATCCATTGACTAACTCCTTTAGTAAAGACTTGATGTCATTAATGTCGTTCTTCATACTAGCAACCTCATCCTCTATATTCTGTATTTTTTCATTCTTTTTGCTCTTTGATTCTCTGGTTGCTATGTATTGATCATACTCCACATTGTTGACATTGACAATATTATTAGTATTGGGATCTCTTGCGAGATCCTTGTGACCTTTGACTGTGTAAGTACCCATGTTATGCTAATGCTAATACTCTCAAGTCTCTCATTCTAGGTACAAACACTTGACTTGTTGATGTCATGACGATTTTAATCCTATATGATCTGAATGAAGGAAGTCGATCCACTTCAAAAACATATTCTTTGAAATGGCAGTCTGTGTATCCAAATCCATCTTTATTAGAATGAGTAACAAGTTTGTTTGATCTTCCATCATTATCTTTTTCATCAATCACTAATCCTCTGGAATTAATATTTAAGTATCCTGGGAAAGGTGTGAATATGGGTTCAGATCCAGAGTCACCACTTATAGCATAGAATACTCTGATATCCGAAGTTGCATTTACATGAGCATCTAGCATTACCTTAAGAGATGTTGCTGGATTTTCAATAACAATTTCTTTTGAAATATACTGACATGCAGTTGGATCAGTTTCAATACCATTTACTCTAGAATCAGTTGCATAATTAGAAATCACACTATTTACTCTATTTGATGTTGTTATAACATTACATCTCTGAAGTTCAATTTGTGGGGAGAGTTTTGTGTTGGTTGTATTAAGGAATAATCTCATTTGAAGAGACTTATTTCCCTCAATAAAGTCAAGTTTTCTATCTTCATTAACTTTGGAATATATCGCTCTAGGAGAATCAAGATAATTATTAGCATTAAGAGTTACATCTTCAAATCCACTATTAACATATGGTATTTCAGTGCCACTAATACTTTGTGATGTAGTCGTTCTTACTTGACCAGAAATAGAAGTTCCTTCAACCGAAATATTATGAATAGATGGTTTAATCATCTCAAATGGTATATTCTGTGTAGCAGTAATTGTTTCTCCGCCTGTAGATTTACTTCCACCAATAGACAGTTTGGGGAATGATTGTCCAGTTGATCTATCCGCATTATTGTTTATACCTAAAGATCCATATTTTTGACTCATATCTAACTTGATATGATAAGAATCTAAGGTAATTGGATCGGAGATAGAAACATCTTGTAAATCATGGGTTTTATTGATTCTGGACAAATTAACTCCGCCAAGTTCATACTTATAGACTGGTGTATCAATAGGATATGATTTGACTAAAGTATTATTAATACCTCTAGTAATATTTCCACCAACTGATGAACTGGTAGTGCTGGTGTATTCAATAACTTCATCTCCAATTAATAACAATCCAGTATTAGTCGTTCCTATACCTACATTTTCGAATGAACTAAAGATTGATCCATCTGATACTTGTATTGGGTCTGTAGATGATACGCTATAAGGTGCAGTCAACTTAACTGGTTTAATATCTGGTAAGACTCCAGTTATTCTAACAAAGTTATCTGCAAAATACATTCCATGATTTTTATGGTTCACTTTAATATGTAAACCATCGCTTACACTTGTTATTCCCGTAGAAGGTATTGTAACATCACCACCAAAAGCAGTTCCATTAAATGTTCCATTATTAAGCACTCTTGCCACTCCATCAGCATCAAAGAAACTGATGGTTCCTGCTGCACCTGTAATAAATTCTCCCTGTACATTATCAAGAAGTAATTGTGAAGTATGTCCAATCGATGTTAAAGTAAATCTAGCATTTCTTCCAATACTAGCCTCACCAATTGCACTAATAGAAACAACATCACCGACTTGATATCCATTTCCTCCATTACCGGTAATAGTTGCTGCTACCGCAACACCATTTGCTACGCTTACCTCAGCAGTTGCACCAGAACCATCACCTGTAACTGTGACAAGATTTACATCTGAGAAAGTAAAGGATCCAGATACTGGAGTATATCCAATACCAGGATTTGTTATAGATAGGGATCCTGTCGCACTTGCTGCAACACCAACTAAATCGCCTGTAGCATCACTTCCTGCCTGGAAGAATGTATTACCAAGGTTATAACGATTATCTGCAACTGTAGTTCCCAGACCAACACGAATTTGATTAGAAATTACATTAAGCGAATTATTCATTAAGGTAGCGACTTGCTTATTACCCCCAGATAACTCTGGACTGTAAAGGTCAATAGATCCAGATTCTACAAACTCTGCTCTATACATGGTAAACTTTAAGTCTTCCCACTGACTTGCTTCCCATGTTGATGCATTTTGAGATTTAAATAATGATCCGAGTGTTGGTTGATTGGAAATAAATGTATCAGAAAGAATATCATTTTCACCAACTCTAGAAATATAAACACTATATTTTGTTGAATTTGAAATCAAGCAGATTGCATACTCATTTCCACCTTCAAGATAAACAGGAGCAGCAAATTCAAATGTCGTAGCAATAGATCCATCTGTTGAAGTAATTACATCTTCTGGATATAGAATTACTTCAGAGAGATCAAAATATTTCGCAGTGGGGAAACCATCCTTCATGGTTCTGATTTGGAATCTTATAGGGGTATTTGCATCGTCTTTAGTTCTAAAGAAGACATCACACTTAGTAACAAATACTCCAGTAGCATCTTTTACCTCAAATGATTGGGCTAATGGATCATAGTACCCAACAATTTCCTCGCTGACATCTGCAGCACCAAGATTTCTAGATGAAACTATTTCTGTTCCAATAGTTCTGTTTATTACTTCACTTTGGAAGATTTTCTTAGATTCTACTCTAGCATTTCTAATTGAAAGTATTTGGTCCTGTAGAGTCTCTAGAAGTCCAGAAGTAGCATATGCTTCCTCTGCCACTGTAGTAGCAGTATTCTGATCATTATCTGAATTATTTGTTAAAGTAAATACATTTGATCCAGTTTCAAAGGTAGGATTATCCCTATTGCTAGATTGGGGAATATAAAAACTTCCACCAAGTGCTGAGGAATTATCAGATATCAATCTTACGTTTACAACCTCTGCAGTAGCGCCACTTCTGACTCCCTTCAAAGTCATGCCAGTAACTACATATCCATAATACTCACCTTGTGGTTGATTTGAAAGTGAATATGTATCTACGTTCAGTGTCGTAGAAGTTGAGGAATAGTTAGCAGGTATTAATCCGCCAGGTACATATGGATTATCAGAGTATATTTCATCTGGTGCGTTATAATCACCTCTTCTATGATTAGATTGTGCTACTCTAAATCTTATAGAGCGTTCAGAATCTGCAGTGGTTGTTGAAGAAGTTGTACCTACAACTCTTTCGCCAACTTCAAAAGTTCCCGATGTCATTCTAATTTCAAGCAGTTTAGGAACGCAGAAATTAGTGACATCTCTACCATCAAAGAATGCATAAATTCTAGTGCTTGGTTTTAAGTTAGTAGCGTAGAACTCAATGTTTCTAGAACGAACAGACTTTACTACCTCAGTGCTAACAACCTTGTCACCAACACTTACATTTTCAAATTCTTCGACAATATAATGTTGAATACCTGTTCTAGTTTTATCTCCAGATTCTATAGTATGTTGCTTATCATCTTCAATAACCTGATTAGAGGACTGTCTAACCCATTGTGCTGGAGATGAAGCTGGATCCCCATTAATCCATCCACCACGTCCAAAAGTTACCTCTGAGTACTCATTTCTTTGAACGGACTCAATCTCATAAGTATATGTTCCAGACCAATCATTTTCCCAAGAATTCCATACTTCTCCGGAGAATCCTGTTTGTGGATCAATACCAAATTGTTCTTCTGCAGCAGCCAATGCCATTGCATAGTTGCCCATGGTGTCAATAGTCTTAGCAGATATTCTGGTTTGATCAATCCAAGTATCTGAAGATGGAGTGAGTGTAATAGTTCCCTGCCAGAAACTAATTAAGAAAGGTGTAACACTTTCAGTTCTTGTTGCAAAACTCTGTTCAATATATACCTCTTCAGAGTGCTCCAGACTAATAATATCATTTTGCTTTCTTACATTAATTCCTTCAATTGGAGATGTTCTCTTATCTTCATTTTCATCAACATTTATAACTGGTCCAGTTTGAAGATCAACTGAAGTTGTAAAATGTTTTGGTCTTAAATGCTTATGAACTTGATCTATAGAATTTTTCTTCTCTACTCCAGTTTCTTGCGACTTAAAAGAAGTAAAGTTATCAACGAAGAAACCTGACTTAAACCTATTAGTTCCATTTTCATCCAACACAAGCATATTTGCTGTGTTAGTCTCAAGTAAAGAAAGTTGAGTGTAATATTCAAGATTCTTGATTCTATCCTCAAGTTTCTTAATATCCTTCATTTGGAATCTCTTGTATTTCAGGAATTTAATAGATGCCTGCTCTACATTATGGAGATATGGTGGATATATTATTTCTGCAATCTCTATTGCATTATCAACTGGTTCTGGTCTAGATCTTGATGGGTCATCGGATGGAGTTCCAAATTTGAATTGGAATTTTCCATCTTTATGTAAGAAAAGTCTATCTATTCTAGATTGAAAATAAGAATAATCTAAGAAAATATTTTCATTGGATGCTAAAATATTTGGAACCGAACTTCCAACAGAACTAAAACTTCTACCCAAAAACTCTAGTGGAGATCTAGAGTTTTCTAATACAGAATGATCACTGACTCTTGGTCTAAGATCTATTAGATCTGTATTCAAAACTCCTTTTATACCCTTAACTTCTGTAGAGTAATTGAAATCATTATAAGATTCTACTGTTACAATATCTCCATCATCCGTCGAATCAAACGATGCACTCTTAAAATAAATCTTAATCTTATTAGTTGGAGAATCAAACCCATCCTTTCTTCTTAATGCTCCAAAGTCAAAAAAGGTGTCTTTCTGTCCAGCATTAAAGGTATAGTTGGTGGTTAGATCAAAAGATGTTGTAGTTAAATTACTGACCACACCTTGTACTCCAGTTTCTTGGAAGATAACAGTTTCTCCTTCTACAAATCCAAAATTATTTTTTACAAGATATCTAATTGTGGAATTGTTAACAAATTCTCCATATACTGCAGATGCACCGCTGCTCTGCCCAACAAAAAGTTCTCCAAGTGTTACATCGGCAGTTGTTCCAGATACGCCATTCATCTGAGTGAGTGACATTTGTGGTGCTCCAAAAGAAGCATCACCTAAAGTAGGATCAGAGCACTCATAAACTCCATGGATTTCAATTATATCTGGAGTATTTAACGAGATTAACTTATCCTGAACTCTAGTTCCGAAGGCATAATTTCCATAATCCAATCCATCATTTATAGTCGTTGATCCAATTCCGGATGCTGGATTAGTTGATTTATCTACAACTAAACTTTTTGCAGCATTGACTAATTTTTTCTTAGATTTTACTTTAGATTTAGATACTGTAACAATTAGTTTTGCACCAGTATCATTTGCTCCTAAATTACGTATTCTAATAACTTTTCCATCAGAAGCAAATGCAATCTTATCTCTTGTTAGAGGTTCGGTTACTCCGTTGGATCTTATCAATGAATATCTAGCACTTGTGAATGGTAAATATATCTCTCCCTCAGGTAAAGTCGTGTCAGTTATACTCACTGCTGACAACTGTCCGTTAGTAATACTAACGGTGAAAGTTTTTCTGATTGTGAGAGTCGCATCGGTTAGATCGACAGTAGCAATGTGTTCTTTCGGAAACCTGGTGTATAATGTATTATCAGAAGATGTATCAAGATTAGTTGTTACGAGTTCAAGATCATTAACTGTTGTAACAGCACTTAAATCTAATCTATCACATACTCCAGGCACACTAATACCCTGACTGATCGTGATGCTATCAGTTCCGACTCCAGAAACCTTTGCTAAAACTTTATCATCACTGGCGCTGCTAGTTTGAGTAAATCTGACGATATTACCTTCTTTAAATATACTAGGAATCGTAGGGCTAGTACCTCTAACTGTGCTTGCACCACCACTTGTAGCAGTTACCGTAACAATCCCTACGCTTGATAGAGATGACTGAACAACATTGGCACTAAAAGTATTGATACCAACTCTATTATCTCCGGAGGCAGATGCGCCAACACCAAAATCTCCAAATAAAGATTTAGCGTCAGATAAACTTTGTGAAGTGATTGCTATAGCGACTCTACTCTCAGTAATTTTATCATTAGAAATTCCACTTCTAAAAATAAGTTTTTCATCTTTTATAAATTCACCTTTTTTATCATAGACTGTTAGTGCTGTTCCGACATTAACAGAACTTCTTAGAAATGCTGTCGCACCACTACTATCCCCCTCAACATATGCTGGAACTGATAATGTCACATTTTGATTAACTGCAATTTCTGTGAACGATTGAACATCAAATAAGGATATTCCCCACTCATTTGTATCTGGTAGTGAAGCATCATAAGAACCAGACTCTAATCTAAAATCAAATACTCTAGCTAATCCTACTTCTTTCCCTGATGCGACTTGTGGATCAGATCCAACTCTATCACTTCTAAGACTGACTACGAAGGTGTTTCCGACACCAACTGTTGGAGTTCTAAAAACACTATTCAACTTTAAAGTTGGACCAGTATTGTATTCTATAAACTGATCTTCAACTGTCTTAGTTGTTCTGGGTTTGGGGACATCAATAAAAGTTGGTGCGATAGTTTCTATTTCATATCCTCGCACATATGCTTTACCTGGAGATATTCTACAAAGTGCTAAATCATTTGAGGGTGTTCCACCACTATAAGTAAACTGTCCCGCTTGAAATACTCCTTGATTTCCTCTATTATTGTTAAGTGAGTTAACAATAGAAACATTAAAAGGTTTAACAATATAGTGACCACTTTCATCATAAGTTCTTCTTGCTAGAACATCCGTAAGATCATCATAAAATACACCACCATTCCCTCTAGCAGCACTACCCCTTCTAGTCTGAGATGTTTTTAAATTTCCATTTTCAATAGTTGCTAATTCTATAAAATTATCGTCATTTGTATCGGTAAGAGATTTTTTGAATAATCCAACAGACATTCGTAATCTGTCAGCACCTGGTGCTCCATAATTATTAAATCCTTGAGAATTATCATTTAAAGATTCATCTGCATTTGAATTAACAATCTCTTCATTAACAAAAAGTCCCACTCTGTAACTAGGAGTATTGCTATATTGATCTAATATTAAAGATTCTTTATTGACACTGATAAAATGACCACGAATAAAATATACTCCAGAGTCAATCTGAAAGACGGAACCCGTTGCAGCAGCACCATTAATTATAGTGGTTGCAAATGGAGTGCCAGGTTCAATAGTCGAGTTTCCAAAAAGTCCAGAAGATATTATCTGATTGGAAGATAGTTCCTCACCATCAAAGAAAGTTTGTGTTGTATTATCTGCTGTGGAAGATCCTACATATGCAACATAAAGAGTTAAATTTCCTCTTTCAGAGTCAGCAGAAAATAATACATTATCAACCGTTGCGGTTACCCCAGAGGTTTGTCCTGTGATTGTAGATCCAATCAATTGACTTGCATACGCTTCAACAGGAACTCCTTGGAATGTGCTAGATAACTGCACTGCATAATATAGCTGAGAATATCCAGTATTTCCAGGAATGACCTTGGCACCTTCTTTAAAGAAGTGTTGACCAAACTTTTCAACTTGGTTCTGTAGTATAGATTGTAATGTAGTTAATTCTCTAGCCTGAACGGGATATCCAGGCTTAAATAATACTTTTTGATACTCGTTCGTCGGATCAAAATCGTCAAAATATGGCGCTACATTTAGATTCGTTTGCTGTGGCATAATTCTTTAGAACTGCAAAATAACTTTTATGTCTTCCTTTTGATTCGACGAGCGCGTAATGGCGGGTCTATTATCTACATAAATGATGTTACCAGAATGTTGCTTCACCTCTGGAGCAGCAACACCACTACTGAAATTCATCCCAAGATAATACGTACGATTATTTATCGTGGTTTTGTTATCATTAAATGCTTGGTCAATTGATAACTGAAGTCCTACGGTAGGAACAATGGAAACGTTACCTCCAGATTCTGGACTACCAGTAAATTCATTTAATTCAAATCCATAATCAGAACTTGTTTCTCTATTTCCATTTACATCAAATCCATGATTATTTCTATTTTGCCATAGTTTCAAGACACCAGTGTTTTGATCATAATTTATAACTTTACCCACAGATGTTTTTCCAGTCCCAACTAATTGAGTCACCTCTGAATCAACATCAAAGATTGCTTCACTATATCCAATTCCAGTAAGTTTTAAAGCACTAACAGCACTTGCTTTATCTAAAGATAAAAGCGATCCACCTGCAGACTGTGGGTTCTGAACAATACCAATTCTTGCAAATTGATTTCCAGTGATAAAATCGGGATTTTCATTATCACTTTCAATCCTAGAATACATTAAAATATTATATGCACCTAGTTCTCTATAGATATCTGCTCCATGACCTCCTTGTGGAGTAATAATCACATCAAATTGAGGTCTCGTAGTTCCTTCTGGAATTCCTGCTGCAGAAAAGTTTACTGTTCCAAAAGTATAACCAGAACCCTGAGATGACATAGCAACAGATTCGACTCTAGAATCTCCGTCAATTGTAATAGAGCATTCTGCTCCAGATCCATCACCCTCAATTGGAACATTACTATAAGTTACATTAGCAGTTCCTAATCCAACTCCACGATTTTTGACAGTAATAATTTTTATTGATCCATCTACAGCGTTGTCTCTAACTAGTGAAACATCATTGTCAGTTTCCCAATTAGTTGGAACTGGCATAAATTCTGTTGAATCAAATTTTATAATATCTGCTGGTTTAATTGTATACAAGTATTTCCAAATATAACCATCTCCACTTGTTCCTGCAGATCTTGGTTCTAAATCAATAAAAGTTGGTTCATCTAAAGAAGGTCTACCATTTGGAGTTTCGGGGTTTGACCCATTCTGGAGACATAGGTATACTCTAAAATCACTATTAATGACATAAAAAGTAGATGAATATAAATTGGTCGAACCAGAAATAGGAGCAGTGTTTGATCTACTATAATCATGCCTATACATGTCATAAGAACTTCCAGAAGACCAAACTCTCTTTGGAACTACTTGTCTTACATCAGTAGTATTGATTCTCTTCATAGCAATCATACTATCCCAATAATCATTCTCCTGATCAAAATTATCCTTTGGTGATGGAGGATTTTGATTCCAAGTTGAAGAATAATCAAGTGGATTTGGTAATCCGACGAAGGAATAGTAGGAATTGTTAGCATTAGCAATTCCCGCAACAAAATTCTTTGCGTTTAATATTCTAATTTGATCAGTTATGATTGCAGCCATTTTTATAGACTTTTTCTTTATTTATTAAGTATAGTTAGAAGAATTTTTAAATCTGATGTATCTAGTTCTAACAAGTTTTGTAGAAGTTGATATACCAGTATTATTATCAGTTCCTATCCCCGACATGGTTTGTGCTGGATATGCCAGGTTTTTACTTCTTCCAGTGAGAGTAACTTTACCCCAAGAGAAATTACCGATGAATGGTGCTGTTGTAACACCTACGGTTATTCCTGCTCCTGTAGGATGACTTGTAGTATTAACAATAATTCTTGCTACTTGAGTCGAAACTCCAGCAACACTTTTACTCACATACTGAACAGAATTTGCAACATAAACACCATCAAGATGCTCTCTACTAATTCCAACAATTGTAGAATTGTCATTAGACAAAGATGTTATGCTTGTGCTTGCAGAACCTATATTTGAATCCGTGATAGTAAAATAATCTCCAACCGATAATCCACTAAGAGTTATGGCAGTTCCAACAATATTCGTATCTCTTAGTTTTGAATTATATGGGATATGTAGATCAAAGATCATTTGTGTGGTTCCAGCACCAATAAATTGAGTACCGAATCCAACAACAATACCAGAGTCTCCAATATAATTAGTAACGCCATTTTCCTCTGTTGAATATGTAGGTTCACCAATAATTACTGATGGAGAACTGGTATATCCAATACCACCATTAGTAACAGATATTTGAGATACGGTTCCACCAACACTTATTGTTGTGACAGCGAGTGCTGTATTGGTTGTTCCTATTCCTACACCAATAGTGCTTGCTATACTTACACCAGGAGTTGTTGAATAACCAACCCCCCCATTATTTACAATAATGGAACTAATAGTTCCAGCAGCAGAAACAACTGCGGTGGCAGAAGCTCCAACTGTAACGTGCGTCGGAATGATAGTGACTTTCTTCTGAATACCTGCACGAATGTTAATATCAGGATTCTCTATAAAACTATCAAATAGTGGTCTCAATCTATCAACATATATTATTTCAGTTGTAATTCCAACCGGACTGATAATATTAGCAACCGGACTAATTATTGATTCATAAAGTTCTCTATCTTTTGTGATCTCCTGACCGTTTATCAGTTTATCCTCAGTTTGTCTACACCATGTGATTGGTCTCTCTAATTCCTGTTTATCAGTTAAACCAGGACCAAAATATGGATTAGTTTTAACAGCATCAATAGAAACTGTTGTGTTAACTGTTCTTGCATTTTGTTGAAGTAGTATACTTTGATTTTGTCCTGGATCATAATTTAAAGTTACTTCATCTCCTATCTTCAATGATTCAACTACTTCTCTATCAATAACATCTAGATCATCTCCACTTCCCTTGTAGAAAATAATTTTAATATCATCACCAACTCTTGGTGGTTCGCTGAATATAATTCTAGAACCACCAGGGAATCTATAAGAGTCTCCGGGAACTTGTAGAATATTATTAATGAATACAATCAAAACTTGATTAAGATCAATTTTTGATCCTTTCTTCTTATTGATAGAAACAAGATTTCCAGACTTAATAAGTGGGAAATCCAATCTCTTGCCATCAGGATACTCACTTATATCATCAAAATTATCAAGTACACCAACCGACCATCCTGTAAATTCATCATAATGTACTTTATCAATCGAGATTTGGAATTCATCACCACTAAACTGAGATGTAGTAAGAACTCCGGAAAGACCACTAGTAGGAACTGTTAATATTTCACCCTCTTGATATCCATATCCAGTATTTTTTAAATTAAAGCTAATAACACTGGATCCTTGACCAACAACAATATCAGCAACAGCACCAATACCACTTCCAATTCCTGTTGAGACAGAACTATAAGTTAAAGCTATTCCTGAGTATGAAAGTGGATCGTCAATAACAACAAATGGTGGATTTGTTTGAGTATATCCTACTCCTGGATTTGTAATGGCAATACTGACAATGTTTCCATTATTATTGACAACAGCAGTTCCTATAGAAACAAAATTTCCACTTCCTAAAGAAGAAGTACCAACACTTACATTCACTGTCTGAACACCAACTCTATAACCAGAACCACTATTTCCAATAGAAACAGAAGAAATTGTTCCGAGACCAGAAACCACTGCAGTTCCACCAGCACCTATGAGAGGTTGATATCCAAATCCTGTGGTAGATCCAACAGAAAGAATCATACCACCTCTAGGTAGAGTTGATATTCCCACATCTCTCGTCAAATCTCTTGCAGTTCCAACAAAAGAAACTGTAGTAATGCCTGAGGACTCTATAAGTTCATAATTATTTTCATTACCAACTGTTTGGAATATGTCGTTAACAAGTGCAAGTATTCCCTCATTAGCAATGCCTGAGATATTTGCATTTTGAGATTTGATAGTAAAGTTATTTTTGACACCATCAAACTGTTTTGATATATCGTCAATAACAACATTTTTATAATATGGTTCATTTGAACTTTGAGGAACTCCACTTCTAGTGAATACTCTTCCCTGGAAACTACTCTGTGCATCACCTGCAGTTATTGCATTACCAAAAGGAGCGTCTGCAAAATTAAGTGTATTGTCAACAATATTATAGTTACCAATAATTTTAGTAACCAAAGCACCAGTAGAGAATCCAGATAGAGGTGTACCTAACCAAGATCTACGAACTCTTATGGTGTTAGTAGCACCTATTCCAAGTCCTTCAATTTTTACTATTTCGCTATCAATTTTCAATAAGTCGCCACCGGTTAAATTTTCAACACTACTTAATTTTATAAGGTCATCCGTAGTCACAACACTCTGCAGTAAAATTGTTGTATCACCAGTTGATACAATAGGAGATTGAATAATATTGTCGAGTGCTATTAGAACTTTTGGATTCTGATTGGTAGCAATAAATTTATGTGAAGCACCAATCCCCACTGAAGTAAACTCAAGAACCTTGGGAACAGCTTTAAGTGCATCCTCTGCACTTCTTGATAATTGAATTGTTTCGTCGTCAACCTTAACAATGAATAATCCACTATCTGGGATGAATGACGTTGTAATACCAATTTCGGGGAAGGTAGTTTGAGCAATACCAATTTTATCTGTTGTTGATAATCCAGCTGAATTGTATCTAACCCTTTCACCAGTGACAAAGAAATGATCGGGAATAGTGATGGTATCTCCAACTGTTTTAACTATAGTGGAATCACTTCCATCAAATACTTTTTCAAAAATGGGACTAAATACGTGCTTAATTGGGAAAGATCTTATTACATCTCTATCAGTGCCCGTATACTTCGTAAATGATGTAGAATATGTTCCGTTGTTAAAGTTAATAAAGTCTTTGGTGTCATCCTCAACTCTAAGTGCATTCATATAAACGTGGACATTTACATTAATGTTAGGTTCTGGAGTGAAGAGAATTTGTGTTGTTGCTGCAATACCAACTCCATCCGTAACTATTTTACTTCCAAAAGTTCCGAGACCACTGTGTGTCCTCACATTTGCAAATTCAGTATCAAAAGTTTGATTAATTAATACTCCTTCAACATGATCATCAACTACTATATGCTCTAAGAACTCATATCTATCATTAGTGGTATCATGAAGTTGAATCAAACAATATGATGAATCATACCTATCAACTTCTTGTGAAATGTGACTTGGATACTGACCAACAACATTTTCAGTTGGAGATCCAGAAGAAGAGATTTGAGTTATTCTAGACTCTAATCTAGCGTGCTTCATGTCTACAGTTGATATTCCAGAAGAGGCAGTGGAGAGTCCAACAACAATGGTATTAACTACCGAAGTCGTTCCAATACCAACCTCTGGATGGAAATCTACTTTAAGATCACTACCATCAAGATATGCGTTATAAGTTCCAAATCCGGCAGCAGATACTTCACCAATAGATGTTGTTAGTTTACCAAACTCTATTAATGAAACATCAGTTCCATCATGACAAATATTCAATTCTTGATATTCAAATTCTCTTGAGTTAAATGTAGCAGTAGATCCAAATGATACATTCTCAACATCAGGTGCTATGGTTACTAAAACCTTAAGTGAGTGATATGTATTTCCAATGCTTACAATGTTTGTTGGTGTGGATGGAACTGAAACACTATTACTTTGTATGATAGATTCGCCAATAGATGTAGTTCCAATTCCCAGTAGATTGTCATCCAAGTTGAAAGATAATGCACATACATCGTAATCATTTACTCTTGAATTTATTGGGAAAAATCTAAATTCACCTACAGATCCAGAGATTGCAAAATCAAAAGAACCCAAATCTCTTACAGAGTCTGTCTTTGCATACTGATTTAGATATCCATTTGAAGCACTATCATGAATAAGACTTACAATCTCAAATTGCCTTTCCTTTACAAATCTAGTGTCTTTAAGATAAATAAAATACTTTTTACTTCTAAAATCACTTAAATTAAAGGAGTCTAAAGCAACAAAAGCAGTCGCTCTTGGTGTATTATTAAATTGAGGACTCACATCATCTATTGATACAACTCTATTTCCAACGGACTCACTAAAATCGGAAAGAACTTTACTCTTAAGTACAATTTCATCTGACAAAATAGTGGTTTCATCAAAATTAATATTATTCTCTCTTCCCAAATCAAAATCAAAAACGCAATTTGTATCAATATACTCCGATATTCCATAATCAATTGTCATATCGGTAAGTGCTGTTGTCAATCCAATATTAGCTGGTTGTTCATCATTCCTAGATTCAATTTGAAGATCCCCAAACTTTTTAAATCCTATAGAATGATTGGTGCTTGAAACAATATCATCCCATTCTGCTAGTGGAATCCTAGATTTAATTGAATATGAGAAATTTTGATAATAGTGATTATCCTGAACTCTCTGAAGATTGTTATTTAAATATCCAGAAATAGTCTGATTACCTTCAAATATATCTGTTTTTGTATCGACATTAAAATAAGTTTCATATGATTTTACCTCAGAGTTTGTTGCTAATGAGTCTGAGGTTAATCCTCTTATTTTTTCACCAACTTTAAAGGTATCTTGAGATAGAATTCTCAGGGTTTTAGTGGTACTATCCCAACTTTGAACTGTTCCTGTTTTAGTAGATGAAACAATTTTTTCGCCAGGAATAAAGTCCTTTGTTGCTAAATCAATAACAAAAGTTGGAAAATATTTCTCAGGAGTAATAATTCCAGAAGATCTGATGAGATCCGCCTTTCCTGGAATTTCACCATCATTTAAATCCTCAGAAAGATTATATGAAACAGTTCCGATACCTCCAATATTTGGAGTAACTGAAGTTAAAGTGAATAACTTATATCCATAGTTCTTTGAATTAAATCCTTTCGCAGTTGAATTTATTCCTACACTTACATTTTCAACAAAAACTTTACCACCAACTTCAAATGGGAAGTCATTCAATGATGAGAATCCAGATGATAATCTTATGGTCACTTCCTTAGATGAATCGTCAAATTCAACATTATTAATACCGACTCCATTATTATTTTCAACCGGAATAATTGTAGGAGTAGAATTATTCATTCCTCTTGTATTCTGTAAAATGATTACTTCATTATCCTTAATAGAATACTTTAAATCCAAGTCAGATACTATCTGATTAGTTTTTCCATCAAATGTTATTAGTTTTGGTGCCGAAGTATAACCCTTTGCATTTGAAGATACGGAAATAGTGTTAATTATTGCAGAGGAGTCAACTTTAATAATTTGAGGAAGAATTGCACTTGGTTTTAGTGTTTTATCACTTGGATAATCATATCCAATATCTTTTATAGAAACATTTTCAATTTTTCCAATATTTTCGCTAAGACATAAAAGTTCAGCTCTTGATCCGTTATTAGAATTTATGGAAGCAATATCTGGTAATGAATCATAATTTCTTCCTGGGTTTACTATTTCTACCGTAGATATTGGTCCATTTGTATGAATACAGTCTGTAGTATACGTTATTGAAGATGAAGTGGACACATAAGAATTATTTTCTGGGATTTCGTTTATAGAGAAATTAAAGAAATTGGTTCCAGCAGTGGATACTTTTCTAAGTCCACTATAAACACTATCTCTTACCTCAATACTACCACTTCCAATAATTTCATCATCAACCATTACTTCAGATTTTATTTTTGGAAGGTTATTATTAGTAACAGGATCTAATCTATAATACAGAATAGATGGTGTTGTTTTTCCAATAGATACCGAAACTTTCGATGTAGTAGATAATCCGGACTTGTTTTCTCTAGTTACATTAAATACTGACGAAGATAAATCAGACTCCCATAATTTTGTATAATTTTTATCAATATAAAAATTAAGTTTAAATGCGGAATATAATGTAGATTCTTTTTCATATGCCAAAGAAGTATCAGAAATATCAAATTCTAAAGTAGAATCTCTATAGGCAGAAATTATCGGATTGACTAATCCTATTTCTCCAAAAGTAAGACTAGTGCTAGCAATTCCTACTATATTAGGATTAGATAATGTTGAACCATAAAGAGTATTTGATAAATTAAACTTATCTGCATCAATTTTCACAATGTAATAAATTTTATTATTTTCTAATCCTTCGCAAGGATCTGCCGATGAATATACTACCTTATCTCCACTTTCATAATTGTGATTTTGTATGGTAATAGTATTATTGTTCGTATTAACTCCGACATTAGAAAAAGTTTTAATACCTACAAGAACTCTTCGATTTAAATCATTAAATTTAATTTTGTAATTTAATGTTGTTTGAGGATTTACATCTATGAATACATTATGACCTTTATGTAATAAGTGGTCTTGGTCCGTGGTGACCGTGACATTATGCCTTGAAGATTCAACAGTTAAGTTTTCATAATTTGTTTTAAAACTATGGTTGCTACCACTTCCAACCCCCACAAAGAAAAGTATCTTAGCAGTATTTCCAAGCCCAACGAATTCTCCCGTTGTACCAAGACCAACTTTTTGAGTTGCGATTCCTATTAAATCATTTGTAATTTTTGCAACAAATAATTTTTGACCATCGGACAAAGTGGTTGCTATTCCAACTGTAGACTGTTCATTACAGACAATTCCATTCCCACCATTAGAGGAGTAAGTTAAAATATCTCCTGTTTGGAAGTTATGGTTTTTAATGTAAATTGATCCAAGTTGCACTGATATATTTCTTGATCCAGTGGTGTTTAGACCCAAAGAATTTAATCCATAATTAGAAAATGTTAGGACTGATCCTATCCCAACAACCGTAGTACCCAACCCAACATTTTCTGCTGGATTAAAATAAATTTCAATATTTTTTCTATATTCATACGTAGTGTTTAAACCAACATTTATTGAAAATCTTCTGGAATCTTCTGATAGTATCGATCCGACTGTATGGCTAAGTCCAACTGGTCCATCAATCTCTCGTAATACTCTAAATCTCGAATTTACTGTGTCAATATTTAAAACTTTAACCCTTTCAGTTCCAATTCCTAAAATATCATTAGGTACAATTTTTGTAGCGGATAAACTACCAGACACTGAGAAAAATGTAACTAAACCAGTCACAGATGTTGAACCTACTGCAATATTATTTGTGGTTCCAATCCCCACGAGTTTGAAAGTTTCACTTGAAACTCCGATTTGATAAGATCCTTCGATATTTGTTGATATTGTCGATACACCAGTAATGTTAATAAAGTCGAGATTATTAAAAGAATGTGGTGTGTCATTTTCTATAAAGTATTGATTTTTTATATCGGAAGGTATTAACTCAGCGTTAGTGAGTTTTACTGTATCAGTAACGATTGACTCTACAGATTTTCCTTTTAGTAAGGAAACTCTAGCAGCAGCCCCAATTCCGGTTGTGGATCTATTATCAAAATTTAAAGTGTCTCCTACTTTATAAAAATCACCTGCGGTTTTAATATTAATCTTTTGTATATTACCTAAACTGGATGAAGAAACAACTGCAGATTCGTCTGATGTTTTTGGAAAATGGATATATGGATATTTTACTTTTTCATCTCTCAAGTTATATGGAAATGTATTTCTACACCAACCATTATTTTCAATATCATAATCTTCCTGATTTGATGATTTTTTAAAATTAAATTCTATGGGTTCTGAATTATACTTGTCGCCAATTAAATATGGAAACTTAGGCAATCTATAATTTTTAAATTCGGATAAATTATCCGATTGGACAGAATTTTCGTCTATTGTGGCAAAATATGCATAAGTCCCATTTGGATATTCTGGAGTTACACAAAATCTTCCATTATTTTCATCAAGATAACTATCATCCTCGTATGTGTAATGAGTATAATCCTCCACAAAAAATCCTAATGGATATACGGAAGTTGGTGGTCCATCAAGTCTATTTTGATTAAGTTTATATCCAGACTTCATAATGGTGACCACTCCACCGCTATTTGAGGAGTATCCATAAGGTCCGTATATTGGGCTTCCATCATATGCCCAACCTATGATTGGAGAATGATCTTGGAATATAGTTTCTTGCGAATCAACTAATTTAAGATCTGGTTTTCCATAAAGAACCTCTCCACCCTCATTGACAGAATACAACATTTCTCTCAATTTTCTGGGTGCATACATGTAGTATGCCTGTAGACCATACTTGTCACTTGAAGAATTTTCTAAAATAATATCATCCTTCAACAAGAAGTTATTTTGGTATAATTTTTCAAATGAATTTATCATCCATCTGTTTACAGTTCCCGAAAATTCATATTCTGCTTCAGTATTCGAAACAACTATTTCAGTTTCTCCGGAGATATATCCTGCTCCAGATTCTATTACTTTGACTTCAATAAGTCTTCCATTTTCTAAAATTGGAGTTAATACGCATCCAATTCCTGATCCAAATATAGTGAGATCTATACTCGACACATATCCACTTCCTGGATTCAAAACTATCACTTCACTTATTTTTCCATCAGTGATGACTGGCAATACTTGAGCATTTTTTCCACTCTCTACAGTAATTCTTGGATTTTTAATAAAATTTATTATATCACTTGCACCATATTGAGATCCTCCATCTTGAAGATGAACTGAAGATACCTCTCCTCTGAAGATTGGATCTACTTTAACGCCAAAGGTTTCATTTCCGATGGATGATATTCCAATTAATCCACTTACAGTTACATTAATTGATGGATAATTAAAAGAATGAAATCCAGATCCTTGCGAGGTTATATCTACATATTGTTTTGTTTTATAGAAAAAATTCTTTTCCTGTGTGGATGATGTAGCATTTGATAACTTAAAATTATCCTTATCAACAACAGTTACATAATATTCATTAGTTGTTGATATACCAGCGATTGGATTTTTTGTTGAACCAAGATATTTTATAATTTCTCCCGATTTATAATCGTGATCTTTTATGGTTATAATATCGGATGATGTACTAATTCCTGCAGAAGTAACAGATCTTTTTTTATTTTCATATCCAGTTCCTCTATCTACTATATTGATTGCGCTAACTATAGATTTTTTTTCCACACATTCAAGAGAATGCTTTCCAATACCTGTAGTTGTTAAAACAACAGTGTTAATACCCGCTAAGGAATCTCCTAAGTCAGTATGCAATTTTACTGTGTTTCCATCAACCACCGATGCATAATATCTAAAATCGGTTGATAAACCACCAACACCTTTTTGTGAGTTAGTTTTGTATACGACTTCTTCTCCGCCACGGAATTTGTGGAATGTGGAAAATCCTATTGTATTATTTGTTAATGAAACCTGGATATTGGCAGAAAATTCTGGGGAATGTTTAATTAATTTTGTAGATGCTAAAGCTTTAGCATTTTGTCCGTTTCCACCGGTAATTGATACGATAGGTGTACCAACCAAATCAAATCCTGGATCAACTATTCTAATTTCTGATAGGTTACCATTTATTGCTAGAAAACCTGTAGCTCCTATCCCAACATCATCTTGAATTTTCAAAAGAGGTGGATTAATAACATCAAATCCTATTCCCGGAGAAATCACTTTAATTTCATCTAATTTTCCATATTGGATAAAATCCTTCGATTTATAATTTAAAACTTCAACACCATTAACTAATATTCCAGTTGTACCAGGCTTTGTTTTAGTATATTTTCCTGAATATAGTGGTGGAGAAATTTCTCTATAAATCTTTTGTGGTTCTAAATTTTTTAAACTTACAAAAGCAGGTTCAATAGAATTATTGGATACAGTTTTTGAACCACTAAGTTGAATAAATTTGGAAAAATATAAATCTGACCTTGATTTTGCTAATCTTATATGATTATTATCAACCCTATGCAAAAAGTATTCACCCTCACCACCACCTCTTACATCAAATAAAGAAGAATCAATATAAATTCTTGTCCATTTTGTACCATCATCATTTTCCGTTTCAACAAATCTCTTTTCTGGAGTGTAATATATCAATTCTCCAGTATAATAACCATGGTCCAATAATTCTAAAGTGTCTCCAGTAAACGTACCACTGAACAAAACTCTATTCTTATTTGAAACTATAGATTGTGATTGATATGCTGGTAGAGAATTGGATGCTATTAATAATGAATCGCTATATTGCTTTTTATATACATTCTGTACGTTTGCATGAAAACCACTCAGATATGGAAAAGTTTCTGAGTTTACTTTTTTGATTGGTTTTTTTATATAATATACTAAGTCAGTATCAAGTACAGATTCTGATTTCAATACTACTACTATCCTTTTTGATGTTATAATATCAAGAACTTCTGATTGAATAGAATTGTTAGATTTTCTGTCAATTATTAATACAGTATCACCAAGTCTTATATAATGATTTTTTTCTAAAGTTAATTCATACTTTTGAATTGATACATAATCAATCTTAGATATAAAATATTGGACTGAGTTATTGTATATCCAGTTGTTGAATTCGAAAGTATCTTCCTCCACTCCCAGAGTTTTCACACTTATTCCATCACCAGATTTTAAATCATATACATCACTTTGATTAGAAAATTGACTTAAAATAGGTCCTAATCTGACAGTAATAGAATCTGAATCGTCTGATGCTTGTGTGAATAGAAAATTTCTATCAGTGATATTGTTTCCATCAAGTAAAGGTTCGATAATATTGGTGCATCCAAGAAATTGTGTTGAAGTTCTCGATGTATATGATACAATTCCTGTTGTAGCAGTGAGTCCTGTTGGATAAGTTACATACAATTCACCAGAATTTGGAAAACCAATCGTCGAATCAACATCAATAATTGTAGATCCAATTGCAACGTCTCCAATGATATTAGTTTTTGAACTTACTTTAAAGTCGCCATAAGTTGATCCAACAACTCTAGAGTCTCTATTGTATCCTCCATCAAAAGTAACTTTAAAATATTTGTCATTATTACTTGTTTTTTCTACGTTGTATATTGGAGTATATGCTTTGGATCCTTTAAAATCTTGAAAAATAGTTTTATTTGATAACTCTAATGGGTCTCCTGTTATTTCTTCAACAACAAAATTGGATGAGACTAGATTAAATGCATTTGATGGAGTAAATAAGTTTTCTCTAGGTCGAATAATATTAACATTTTCTCCATATAATACATTAAATAAAATTTTATAGGATTGATCAGTTCCTTTACTTGAATAAAAATCTTTTGAATGTTTAATAAACGTGCTTACATCCAACTTCGAACTTAATTTTCTCTGGGATAATCCTGGAAGAAGCTGTATTTTTGTCTTAAGTAGAAATTCTTTAAGAAAAGTGCATGTTAAATTTTCAATTGAGGCACCTTTATCATGATTAGATGCCTCGGTAGATTTAAATACAAGATCCCCTTGGTTTGAATCTGATCTATATGAGGTTACTCCACTAAATCCTCGTACACATCCTGTAAAGGTAGAATCAGTTTTTGCGGTATATAATATTATTTCATCATCAATTTTTATCAACCCATAAGAATCTGGAAATCTATCGGTTCCAAAAGGTGAATTTCTAAGGTCAATAGTTATTACATCATCAAATTCATCAATATCCAATCTCAAAAATACTTCATGATTTAAAGTTGTCTGTTCATCAACTTTGATATACTGATCAATATTTTGAATTATATCTAAAGGACCACTCTTATATTCTTGTGAGTTATAATATTCCTTAAGAAACTCCCCGATTAAAGGAAACTCATTCTCAACATATGTTGGGAGTTGATTCTTAACAATACTACTGAATTTGATTCTTGTCTCTGTCATTTTTTATATCTTAATCCTTTGAATTAGTAACCGCCACCATAACCACCACCGCCCGAAGACGGTGTTGTGGATGATCCAGTAGAACCTGTAGATCCAGTTGTAGTTGTAGATCCAGTTGTAGTTGTATTTGAAACCACATTTGTGGATTGCTGACCTTGACCAGTATATGTTGTAAGTTGATTTCCTAACGAATCAACCACACTGTCAGAGGTTGTTATGACTGGTTCACCTGACCTAACCAAACTACCTCCACTATAAGAAGAAGAAACAATGTAGTTAGATGCAGATGGATCAATTCCTGAAGCTATTTGGTCTGATATCATTTCAAAAGAACTGTTATTAATATCTAGTTGCAAATAAAGATCCTGTAATCCGACAATATCATTTGATGTTGGAGTTGCTTGTATTTCAATAACTTGCTGACCATCTTTTTCAATCCCCGAGATGATATTAATCGCGTTAATTACAATGATTCCGTTTACATAATCTATCCTACCAATATCAGTTCTTACAATAGTTGGATTTTGTGATCCAATGTTTGGTACTGTAAATAAGAATAAAGATCCTGTTAAACCATCAGCATTAGGTATATCACTTAAATAAACAACTCCCTGAACTGAAGAAACTCTAAACCCGGTTGACTTTATATTAAATCCAGTGAAACTTGCAATATGCATACGATTACCAAATCCTATCTGATATTCGGCAAAAGCATTTGGAACAACTCTCAAGTCTCTTCTCATTCTTACAAGAGTAATGTTTGATGTTACTGACTCATGACTATCATCAATAATTTTCAAAAACTTACTATACTTAAATCTAGCACCATACTTATTTAATTCTGTTGAATTTGAATAAGTTAAAGCATTATTTTGAACTCTTGTGGATACATCAGCAGCAGAAGGAGCTAAATTTGTATTATAATATATGTTAGAACTTATCTCAACAAACAAATATTTTAAATCTAATATTTCTGGTACAATTCCAGATATAGCATATTTCTTTAATTTTAATTTGATGTTTTCTTTGATGAGATTGGGTAAGAAATCTCCAAATCTTGGTTTAATACTGATAAAAACTTTACCATATTGTGGTGGGTTTAGTTCTTCGCCACCAAAAACAGATATAGATTCAGTTTCAGGATAAATCTTTGAAGGTATTAAAGATTCATAATCATCTGCGGTTACAGCTCTATTTTGAGATGCGTAAATCCTAGGAGCATATTTTTTCACCGAATCAACCGACTCTATTGATTCTCCACCTCTCGAACTATATTCTGCAGTTACTAAGGAAATTCCCTCATTGACGATAAATTCATTACCATCTTTAATATATGTCAATCTACCATTAAAGCGTAATTGAGACACTCCATTTCCTTCACTACCATTGGTTACAACATATTCAGTGGTTATAAAATTCTGATCTTCTAACTTTTTACCAAAAACACCATCACCAAAAATAATTTCATATCTTTCATTTTCTATTTCTTGAATATAATATATTTTCGATTCGGGTCCAACATCAAATAAACTATTATGCATAGAATATTTTATTGATGCTGCGGATGAAGAGTTATTCTTTACAGATAATCTTATGAGTTCAGTATCAACTCCAGCATTTGGTAAAACAAATCTTTGACTTGCATTTGAAGAATTATATGTATAACTTTTTGTTAAAAACGTTCCCTCATAAACAGGAATGCTATTAAAAGATGCAACATCTCTTATAACCGGAACTGTGATATCATCTAAAATACAGAATGTACTGGATGACCCCCCAAAAGAACCTTTAGACGCTGCTACAGTTCCTTTACGGAGGGTTAGAGAGGCAGGATGGGGTTGAATATTACTAGTATCTACAAAGAATGTAATTGCAGATGTTGATGCTTTTCTTGATCTAGGAATATATCCAATATTTCTTGCTAATGCTACGACATTTTCTCTTAAAGTAGCACTATCAATAAAAACTTCATTTGCTACCATGTTAGCATTATATGAAGTGATGTACGTGTTATACGCAAGTACATCTAATATTGATGATAAGTTTGATCCATCAAAATTATAATCCGTGAAGTTGGAATTTGCTTCCAAATATGCACGTAATGATGATTTGACTTGATCAAAGTCTAGATTTGTAAAATTAACTAACGGCATTTTACCTTGTTGGTAGCAATACGAATTCTAATTGTTGTGGTGGAACATCAGCTCCGATAATATCATAATTTATAACAACATCAAATCCATTTCCATCAATATCTGGAGATGCTTTTAATTTTCTTAGTTTTACTCGTGGTTCTTGTCTTGAAATTGATTCTCTCAATTCAGATTCAATTTCAAGAGCAGTAATATCATCAATATTTTCAAAAAGTGACCCTGTAATACGAGATCCAAAGTTTGGTTGAAATGGTTTTTCGCCAGGAGTAGTAAAAACGATATTTTTAATGGATCTAGCGATTGCATTTTCATTTTTAAGAACAATTAAGTCCTTTGTCAGAGGATTACTCTGAAAAGTCATACTAATATCCTTAAAACCTTGACTTATCCTCTGTAAAGGCACAACAAATTGGCAGTTATGTATTATTTATCAAGGTTTTTATGATTTATTGAGAGTCCAAAGGTCGATCTTCTTGTGATTTATACATGTCAACCGGATTTTCTTGTTCTTTTTCGCGTTCTTTAGACGTTTTCCAGAAATATTCGTCCTCACGACCCATTCCAAGTCGTTCAAAACCATTTTCAACTTGATAATATTGCGTTGAAACCTTAAAATCTGGCATTTTGGGGTCAACAGGAGTTAAACTATTGTCGTATATACGCATTCTGTTGTTTGGATACAGTGCATACTGACCATTTTCAAGTTCAACAAGGTTATGTGACTTATGTTCTGCTGGATTTTCACTTGTTGCATAGTCAATCGCATCAGGATCTTGATGATAATTGTCTAAAGTACAAATATAGGTCCCTTTTTGAATGCCAAAGTCTCTTGTATACAGTTCATAATCCATAGAACCGATAAATTGCTTCTGAACTGCAACAACACCATAGTCCATACAGTTCCAAAATTGTAAATTTGGAAGATCCATATCAGGTTTTGGTGTTTGCGGATCAGAAACAAACGCACTAATCGGTAGTTTGTCATACATTGCCGCATATTCAGGTAAATATGTCTCAAAATAAAAAGTGCGCCCAGGAATCGACTTAGCCGATACCCAGACGCCTTTAACAAATTCACCATGACCTGATTGATGGTCCGTTAGATACTCTTTACGAACCCATACTTCAACCGAGGGGAGGTTGCAAATAAGTGCTGCCATTATGAATTAATATAACTTCACCTATTTACCTTGTCCACGATATGCTTTTTTTGCTTTATTGCGAGAAGTCGCGGCATAGAGTGTATGTTGCGAGCTTCCTTGACGAGTTTTTTTCGGTTTTCCAACCACAAACCCACCACCTTTCATAATTGCCATAATAGTTTACCTCAAATAACACGAGTTTTTTCATGACCCACACGAATACGAGGGTCACACCAGATCTCATATCCCTCTTCCTTTGCATCAAGACAGAATGAGACATCCTCACCACACATGTCCTGTACATTTCCACTCTCAAAGACTTGCATCTTAGGAGCAAACCAAGGATATTCAAGATTCTCAAAGACTCCCTTCTTAATTAATACCCAACCAAATCCTGTATAATCAGCAGTAAACGGTTTCCGACGTTTCTGAATGGATTCGACAGTTTCGTGATTCATCACTCCACCATTCTTACGGAAATCATCTTCCTCTAACCAATGTGCTACAGATGTAGTTTGTCCATCCTCAGTGGCATACCATCCGGCAACAATCTCACGCTCTTCACCTTCTTCGGTGATTGCCATGTCACATAACTGCCAGAACTTCTCTGTGTTGAATACAATATCACTATCAATCCATAATTGATAATCATAATTCAATTTACCATCCCAAGGAATCTGCTTAGGTCCTCGAAGTACATTTGCTCCAAGACACTTACAGCGGGCAAAGTTTACCATGGAAGAATAATCTTGACTGATCTGAATACTCATTCCATTCTGTACCATATCAAAGCACAGTTGTACAAAGTTCTTCAGAAATACAAAAGAACATCCTCGACCTGGTAGACAAAATACAATTGTCTTACCTCGCATTCTTTGCTTAATATCATCAATGTCCCACTCTACTTCTGGTTTCTTTGCAGGTGGTTTTGCTTTTACAGTAAATCCTTTAGCCATGTTGATTAATTTACTTCAGTTCAATTCTATCTCAATATGTATCTCTTGTCAATATGATGCTTCACCAAATTTATGTACGGTTAACTCCTCATAAGTTAAATCCCCCAACTCATAATCGGTTTTCATTAAACCAACCATACCGTTGAGGGTGCTCCAAGTAATATTAAATTCTTCTTCTTTCACACTCGCAAATATACACTCGTCTTTCAAATAGATATGAAATGTTTTTTCCTTTGGGGTCATTTTTTACCTCGGGAATTTTTTTGTAGAAAATGGATTTGTAATCCGCATTATATATCGCTCGCGGTTTGTCACCTCTGTAGGTTACAGGGACCCATTAATTTTATATCGCGCCCGCCGCCCGATATAAACGAACGGCATCAAAACACTGTCCTCAGAGTGTTACTCACAGTATAACATAGGGGTGCTGATGGTGTCAACCCCTCCATATCTTTAAGTGTCACATAAGACTGCTATTGCCAACTGACAGGTTTACTCAGGTCCTCTACGTAACTGTCAATTACTCGCTCTGATCCTTGAAGTTCAAACAACTGCTCCCAGTCAATCTGATGAGGGTCAAAGTCTTCGAGCGTCTCTAATTCCAGAGTGATTCGATAACGCTGCTTCTGTGCCTGCTGATATGCAACTGACATGAATCGGTCTCCGTTGGTGTGACTTAGTAAGTATAGAATACCTGAGAGATATTGTCAACCCTCTGCCGTATATTTATAAGGACTACTGATATTTTTGTATCACCATGTCCCCATAAAAAGTTCACGGAGGGTCTTGACATTTCTGCGAGTGTGTGATAGACTGCTCGCTTAGATCACTACCCCTGAGCACATTAAATCAGACACTTTTCCACAATACTAACACCTTTATCCACACTATTTCATACCTTTTTCCACAACATTGTTAAAAACGATATAAAACACAAATACATTTTAATTACCATTTTTAATATAAAAAAAGGGTAATCTTTATGTATAATAGCACAAAAGGGGCGTTTTTGGCACCCCTTTGAGTATTATCGAGGATTACAGATCATGCACTAATAGAAGCATAATACTCAGCAACATCATTGATATTTTCTTGCTCAATCTCATCAACGATAACATCGAGAATCTGAAGAATCTCTTCTCCGGTGTTGCCAACCTTGAGCATACCAAGTGCAGTTGAACGGGTCATAATAACGAAGTGAAAGTGTCAACAATGAAAGGGAAAATTGATGAGTTTAGAGACATCCAAGGTCTGATAGATTAGTTCAGAAAACTATCAATGGTTTCACCGATTGTACGATC
>MDSV01104167.1_pt1 | contig 31612 bp, 26 predicted proteins | sample 810851 | NCBI WGS metagenome assembly MDSV01 (sample SAMN05326640, study PRJNA326480) | marine metagenome | isolation source: seawater | place: Atlantic Ocean: North East | collected 2012 | reverse complement strand
TCCCATTAAATGATGAAAATAGAATTTTAGCTTTTTATGGATTACAAAAAATAAACCAATCTCCATCAATTGGAGTAAAAGCCCTGTCAAGCTCATTTAAAAACACTACATTATCAACTTCAGATCTTATTTTTGGAATAGCACCAAGAATAAATGCCGCGGGAAGAATTTTTCATGCAAGAAAAGCAGTTGAATTATTAATTGAAAAAGATATTAACGATGCAAAAAGATTAACTGTTTTGATAGAAAAACACAATAATGAAAGAAAAGAAATTGAACAGAAGATTTTTAATGAAGCAATAAAAAAAATTGATGATTCTAAAAAAACAATTCTCTTGTATTCTCAAAATTGGCACAAGGGTGTAGTTGGAATAGTAGCTTCCAAAATAGTTGAGAAATACTATAAGCCAACAATTATTTTTTCTGAAAATGAAGGTGTTTTAACTGGTTCAGCTCGATCTGTTAAAGAATACAATATTTATGAAAAGATGAAAAAATGTAGCGATTTATTTGAGTCGTTTGGAGGTCATAAGTATGCTGCTGGAGTTAGTATTTTAAAAGTAAATATCAATAAATTCATTAAAAAGTTTGAAGAAATTGTCTCCGTATCCATATCTTTAGAGCACCTGACTCCTAAGATAAAAATAGATGAAAAAATAAAATTAAGCGATATAAACAATAAATTATATAGAATAATCAATCAGTTTGAGCCATTTGGACCTCTTAATAGAAAGCCAGTTTTTGTAAGTAAAGTTGATAGTTTAAAGTCAAGAATAAATAAAATTGGAAAAAACAAGGAACATCTTAAAATATATTTAGAAGAAGCTAATCTTAATGCTTTAGCATTTTTTAAAGCTGATATGTATGAAAAAATAAAAAATTCAGAAAACTATCAAATTTGTTATACAATTGATCAAAACATCTGGAATGGAAACATAAGATTACAATTAATAATTCAAGATATTAAGCTATAAACATCACAAAAAATCATCCGAAATTTCTTCCTAATATTTTCGATATTTGTGTTTTCACCTTTGTTAACTCACTTAGTTGATTTAAAACAGAAGATTCAGAACAACCTTCTGTTATTAATTTTTGAAGTTCTTTTATTTTTATATCAACATGACATTTCTTTAGTGAAAGTATAGCTTTTTCAGTTGTGTTTTTCATTTTTTCACTTTCCATCAGAGTGAAAATTTTATGTTTTTCTTTCCAATTATTACTAATCGAATGCTTTTCACTTATTAAATCAATAGAGATTTTGTTTACATCCTCATCAGAATGGTTTATAAAATGTTTTAAGTCAATATAGTTTGAGCTTAAAAATGAGGTTTTCACTTCATTATATATCTGGTTAAAAATACTAAAAGAAAATTTTATTTGATCAAAATCTAAATCAGTAATTATCATTTCTGCAACTGAAATTTTTTTTTCATTAATAAAAAAAGTGTTATTAGCATAGTTTAATAATAATCTAATTAGTTCTTTTTCCAAATTATATAGGATATTGTTTTTGTTATCTTCTTGCGTTATTATATTGTTTTCTTTTTCTATTTCTGTTTGAAATTTAGCGCTATTGGTTTCTTTTTTAATATTTGAAACTTCTTGTAACATAACTTCTTCACTTACTCCTAATTGAGAAAAGTATTTTTTGCAATATTCAGCTCTAATTAATGAATCAGGAATACATGAAATGGACTTAAAGATATTTCGTTTTTTACTTATGATTTCTTTGGGGTCATTTAGACTTTGAAAATTTGCTAATGTTATTTTATATTCAACAAAATTCACAGAATTTTCTGAAAGAAATTTCTGGAAATCAGTGTTAGATAATTTTTTTGACAAAGAATCAGGATCTTCATTATTTGGAAATTGAACAATATTTATATTCATTCCTTCATTCAATGCTAGATCAATAGTTCTATTTGTTGCATTTATTCCTGCGGAGTCGCCATCAAATAACAAAGTTATGTTTTCTGTTATTCTATTTATTAATCTTAACTGATAATTTCCTAGAGCGGTTCCTGATGCGGCAACTACATTTTTAACATTTTTCATATGCATACTTATTACATCAGTATAACCTTCAACTATATAACAATTGTTTTCTTTTGCTATATGTTGCTTGGCTTGAAATATTCCATATAGAAGTTTACTTTTATAATAAATAGGTGACTCTGGAGAATTTAGATACTTTGCCTTCTGTTTCGAATTAAATGCTCTACCTCCAAAGCCTACAACACGCCCGGAATAATTATGTATAGGAAAGATGCTCCGCTCTTTAAAACGATCAAAATTTTTATTTGAATTATTTTTTTTAATACTTAATCCTACTTCAGTCAAAGTATTTATTTCAAAGCCATTTTTAAGAGCTAGTTCAGTAAAAACACCATCTTTTTTTGGATTATATCCTAATTCAAAATCTCTAATAATCTCATTTGAGAACCCTCTTTCTTCAAAGTAACTTAAACAAATTGTTTTCCCTTCTTTACTATTCCAAAGAAAATCTTGAAATGATTTATTAGCAAATTTAGAAACAGCATACAAGTGTTCTTTTTTATCTTGTATTTGTTTTTGCTTAGCAGTTAGCCTTTTTTCTATAATTTCAATTTGATATTTTTTCGCTAAATATTTAAGAGCTTCTGGATAATTATATTGTTCGAGTTCCATAATAAACTTTACAGCATTACCCCCTTTTCCACAACCAAAACACTTATAAATTCCTTTTGTTGGAGAGACTGTAAAAGAAGGTGTTTTTTCATTATGAAAAGGGCACTTCCCAATATAATTAACTCCTTTTTTTTGAAGACGAATAAAATCTTCAATTACTTCTTCAATTTTAACAGATTCAAATATTTTGTCTATAGTCTCCTTTGGAATCATTTTTTTCTGCTAATAACAAAATTTAATAACGACAATAAGGAAGATTTAGCTTCATTATCTTTAAAGTTAGCAATTAACTCTATGGATTTTGAATGAAATTCATTCATTCTATTTTCTGCATATTTAACTCCACCAGAAACTTTAACTAAATTAATTAATCTAGAAATTTCATTTTCATTTTTGTTATGATTTTTAATCACATCTATAATAAAACCCCTTGTTTTTTTGTCTGCATTGTTTAATGTGTATATCAAAGGAAGCGTAATTTTCCTTTCTCTTATATCTATACCTGTAGGCTTTCCTATTAACTTGCTCTCTGTATAATCAAAAAGATCATCTTTAATTTGAAATGCCATCCCTACAGTTTCTCCAAATAAATACATTTTGTCTACAGTATTTTTGTCTTCACCAACGGAGTTAGCTCCACATGCACAGCATGCACCTATTAAGGTGGCGGTTTTTTTTCTTATAATATCAAAATATACTTCTTCAGTTATATCTAACATTCTACTTTTTTCTATTTGTAATAGTTCCCCTTCGCTCATTTGTTTTACTGCTTTGCTCATTATTTTAAGAAGATCAAACTCTTCATTATTTACCGCTAGCAAAAGCCCTTTACTTAGTAAAAAATCACCAACTAAAACAGCAATTTTATTTTTCCAAATAGCATTTACCGAAAAATAACCCCTTCTCATATTTGCATCATCGACAATATCATCATGAACTAGAGTCGCGGTATGAAGTAATTCTATCATTGAAGCTGCACGATATGTTTTTTCATCAAATTTTTCAAACAGCTTCGCACATAGAAACACAAACATTGGGCGGATTTGTTTCCCTTTTCGTTTAATTAAATAATGTAGTACTTTGTCAAGTAAAGAAATTTTAGTACTCAATGAATTTTGAAACTTATCTTCAAATAGTTTCATTTCTTTAGAAATAGGGGCTTTAATTTTTTTTAAATCCAATATATAAATGTTATGTTGCGAAGATACAAAGAAATTGTGTTGAGTTAATTTTAATTTGATACTTACTTTAACTCGTTTACTAGTTGACCACAAGCGGCATTAATATCTTTCCCTTTACTCTTTCTAAGAGTAACATTTATATTTTTATTTTTTAAAAAATCAATAAATAACATGGTCCTTTTATTACTTGATTTTTTAAATATAAATCCTTTTACAGGGTTATATTCGATTAAGTTTATCTTACAATAAAGATCTTTTGCAAAGTCAAACAATAAGCGAGCATCTTCTAAAGAATCATTTAAATTGTCAAATAAAATATATTCATATGTAACAATTTTCTTTGTTTTATTGTAATAGTATTTATTAGCTTCTTTAATACCTTGCAAATCAATTTTTTTATTTATCGGCATTAACTTGCTTCTAATTTCATTATTTGCAGAATGTAATGAAATTGCTAAATTAAACTTAGTCATATCATCTGCTAGTTTTTTTATCATTTTAGTAACACCTGCAGTTGAAACTGTAATTCTTTTTGAAGAAATATTCAAACCATTTTTCGAAGTTATTTTATTAATTCCTTTTAATAATTCACTGTAATTTAAAAGAGGCTCTCCCATTCCCATAAAAACAATATTTGATAATGGTCGATTGCATAAATTTACAGCCTCATTATTCAAAATATATACCTGATCAAAAATTTCACTTGCAGAAATATTGCGTTTTAGCTTTAAAGTGCCAGTTGCGCAAAAACTGCAGTCTAAACTACAACCAACTTGTGATGAAATACATGCAGTTATTCTTTGTTTTGAAAATATTAATACCCCTTCAATATAGCTATTGTCCCATAATTTTAAACTGTATTTAATGGTGCCATCTTTACTTTTTTCTTTTTTGTGAATATTAACGTGATTAATAGAGAAGTTTTTAGATAATAAGTCTCTTATATGATTTGGTAAAGAGGACATTTGATTAAAAGATTGTGCTCTTTTTTTCCACAACCACTCATCGATTTGCTTAGCTCTAAATTTTTGTAATTTATTTTTTAAACAAAAAACTTCAAGGTCGGCATAATTTAAACTTCTAATGTCTATTTTCAATTTTATAATTTTTACAAATATATTATTTTTGTATAATGAGATTTTTAACTGCAGATTATTTATTTCCATTATATAGAAATCCTATTAAAGAAGGTGTATTACAGATTTCAGATGAAGGAAAAGTTATTGATATTATAGATCATAGATCTAAAATAGATTTTAAAAAGTTGGAAATTTATGAAGGAATTTTATGTCCAGGGTTTATTAATGCTCATTGTCACTTAGAATTGAGTTTTTTAAAAGGAGAGATAGATAAAGGAACTAAATTAGTAACATTTATTAATACAATAAGAAAAAAAAGAAACAATTATTCACAGGAGGATATTTTAAAATCAATTGAACATGCAGAGATTGAAATGAAAAAGAATGGCATAGTAGCAGTAGGAGATATATGTAACAATTTAGATACTATAATACAAAAAAAAAAAGGAAATCTTCAGTATTATAATTTTGTCGAGTTTTTTCAAATCTTTAAAGAAAAAGAAGAAGAAACATTTTTAAAAATAAAAGAAATACAAAAAAAGTTTATTGAAAGCAAGCTGAAAGCAACTATCGTTCCTCATTCTCCCTACACAGTTTCTACAGAAATGATGGGGAAAATTTCAAAAAATATAAATAGCCAAAATGAATTAATAAGTATACATGTTGAGGAATCAAAATCAGAAATAGAGTTGTTTAAAAATAAAAAAGGAGCTTTGTATGATTGGTTGAATAATATAGGAGCAAATCCACAGATTTGGTTTAAGAGAAATAGCTCAAGAGCAGTAGTGAAAGAGCTTAATTTTAAAAAGCTAATGTTAGTTCACAATACGTTTTCTAAAAAAGTAGATTTTGAAGAAAATTATTATTGTGTATGCCCTAAGGCAAACTTATATATTGAAAAAACACTTCCAAACTTCTCTATTTTTAACCCTAAAAAATTATGTGTAGGAACAGATAGTTTAGCATCTAACAATAAACTATGTATATTGGAAGAAATATTAGAAATTCAAAAAAATACGGATTATGATATAAATTCAATATTAAAGATAGCATCTAAAAATGGTGCTGAAGCCTTGGGTTTCACTGAACTAGGGACTTTTTCTAAAGGAAAAAAGCCTGGTGTAAATTTAGTGCAATACAAAAACAATAAGTTACAAAATCAAATTAAAGTATTAGCATAAAATAGTTGCTATTTTTAGATCAATCTTTGTAGTTATTTTAATATTTTTTTCTTCCCCTTCAAAAGTGATGATTTTACCACCAAAATTTTCAAAGACAGAAGCATCGTCCGTAAACTTTTTATTGTATTGTTGATTATAAGCTTTTTTTATTTCAGAGACTTTAAAACACTGTGGCGTTTGAACATTAAACAAACATTCTCTACTTAAATTTTCAGAATTTTTATTATAGACTTTTCTTATAGATTCTTTTACCGGTAGAACAGGTATTACTCCATTGTTTTTTTTTACGGCTTTAACAAGTAGAGTTAAAGTTTTCATTGAGATAAAGGGACGAACACCATCATGAATAGCAACAATGTCATTTTCTTTTGAGCGTAATTTTTGAAGACCATTTTTAACAGAATGATATCTAGTATTTCCCCCTTCCACTAGATCATGTTTAACATTAAAGTTATAATTTTCACATAAATTATACCAGTACTGAAAATGATTTTTTGGGAGGACTAATGTAATACTCTCAAAATCTTTAAACTTTTGTAAAGTGTGCATAAGAATAGGAATACCATTTAATAACATAAATTGCTTAGGGATATTCGAGCCCATTCTCTGCCCTTTACCACCAGCTAAAATTAGAGCAAGCTTACGCATTATAAAATTAACATTGCATCTCCATAAGTGTGAAAGTTATATTTGTTTTTTACAGCTTCTTTATATGCTTTCTGCAGCAAATCAAGACCGGCAAAAGCAGCAACTTGCATCATTAGGGAAGATTTTGGTAAATGAAAATTTGTCAACATGCAATTAGCAATTTGAAAATTATGTGGTGGGAAAAGAAAAATATTAGTCCATCCTTCGTAAGGGATACTTTCTTGCTTTGTAGAAACAGAGGTTTCAAGCGTTCTCATTACAGTGGTACCTACACCACATATTTTTTTACGATTTTTTTTAGCATTGTTTATTATTTCTGCTGCTTTTTTAGGAATTTTAATTTCTTCGGACTCCATCCTGTGTTTTGACAAATCTTCAACTAAGATTTCGCTAAAAGTTCCAAGACCAACATGTAGTGTGGTTTCAGCAAAATTAACTCCTTTGAGTTCCATTTGCTTCATAATAATCTTACTAAAATGCATTCCTGCGGTAGGAGCTGAAATTGCCCCTTCGTGTTTTGCATAAATTGTTTGAAAACGTTCTTCATCTTGTGGTGTAGGTTTTCTTCCTAAGTGTTTTGGAAGAGGAGTCTCACCAAGTTCTGTTAATGTTGATTTAAATTCTTCATGAGTTCCATCAAACAAAAACCTTAAAGTTCTTCCTCTTGAAGTAGTGTTATCAATAACTTCTGCAATTAGTTCGTCATTTTCTCCAAAAAATAATTTATTTCCAATTCGAATTTTTCGAGCAGGATCTACTAAAACGTCCCATAATCTATTTTTTTGGTTTAACTCTCGTAATAGGAACACTTCTATTTTTGCACCTGTTTTCTCTTTATTAGCATATAGTCTAGCAGGAAACACCTTAGTGTTATTAATCGCAATTACATCTCCATCATCAAAATATGAAACGAAGTCAGTCATTTTTTTATGCTCTATTTTTCCGGAAATTCTGTCTACTATCATTAACTTTGAGTCTTCTCTATTTTCTGTAGGTTTTTTTGCAATTCGATTTTGAGGTAAATTAAAATCAAACATTGATAATTTATATTTCATACAATTTGTTTTAAATTTATGGCGTGCAAATATAATACATGCTTTTGCCTAAGTCAAGTAAATTTATAGCTTTAAATCATTTTCAAAATTCTCTATTGTCAATGCGTCTCTCACTGAGTAGTCACCAATTTTTTCTCTATTTAACTTTGAAAGATAGCCTCCTGACTTTAATTTAGCTCCAAAATCATTAGCGATAGACCTAACATATGTTCCTTTACTACACTCGATAGTAAAATGTATTTTGGGCATTGAGATAGAATTTATCTTAAATTTTTGAATATTTATTTCTCTTTTTTTCAGCTCGATTTTTTCTCCTCTTCTCGCTTTTTTATACAATCGCTCACCATTTCTTTTTAATGCAGAAAACATAGGAGGAGTTTGGAGAGAAAAGCCTAAAAAATTTAATGCAACATTTTGTATTAGTTTTTCAGAAATATGTTTTGTTGCATAAACATTATTAATTTGTGTTTCTGCATCAAAAGAAGGAGTTGTTGCGCCTAATGTAATTTCTCCAGAATATGTTTTTTGCCTATCTTGAATTTCTTTAACTAATTTTGTGGCCTTTCCTGTACAGAGAATTAATAATCCAGTTGCTAGGGGGTCAAGAGTTCCAGCATGACCAACTTTTATTTTTTTTAAATTATATTTTTTTTTTAATAAATATCGTATTTTCTTAACTGTCTGAAAAGAGCTCCACCCAAAAGGTTTATCAATTAATATAATTTCACCATTTAAATATTTATTTTTTTTTTCAAGATTACTCATATTATGTAAAAGATAAAATCATTATGCTTAACCCAACTATTGCACAATATCCACCAAAATATTTTAAATTACTTTTTTTTACTATTAAAATCATCCATTTACAAGCAATTACACCAGTAATAAAAGCAAAAATAAACCCAATTAAAAGAGAGATAAATGAAGTATCAGAGTAACTAATTTGTCCAGAAAATATATCAAGCAACATTTTTCCACAGATTAAAGGGACAACCATTAAGAAAGAAAACCTTGCAGAAACCTCTTTATCTATTCCAAGCAAGACAGCTATTGAGATCGTAGCTCCAGAGCGTGAAATTCCTGGAAGTATTGCTATAGCCTGAGCAACACCAATTAAAAGAGCGTGTTTTTTATTTAATTTTTTATTTGTCGACTTTTGCTTATCAGAGACCCAAAGTAAAAGAGCTGTAATTATTAACATAGCACCCACAAAGACCAAATCCCCGCCAAAAAAAGATTCTATTTCTTGTTCAAAAGCTAAGCCAATTATTACGGCTGGTATCATTGAAATAATAATTTTCCATGAAAATTTAAGAGAAGAGTTTTGTTTAAACTCAAAGAGTCCATTAAATAAGTCATAAATATCTTTTTTAAACACAAAAATTGTTGCAAGAGCTGTTGCAAAGTGAAGTACAACAGTCATTAGAAGGCTTTTTTCTCCTACTTTATCTTCTCCTAAAATTTGTTTAGCAATTTCTAAATGCCCACTACTGCTTACAGGTAAAAACTCAGTTAATCCTTGAATAATTCCAAGGATAATAGCATTAATAATTTCCATTTAATAGGTTGTTAGTTTTAAGACTTATCTCTATACATTATTGCAAAAATCTCTAAAATAAAGCCACTAGCAATTAGAATTGGAGCAATAGTTAGTCTTTGCAGATTGAATATTTCATAAGAAAATTTTTGAGGATCATCTGAACCTCCTCCAATCATCAGCGCAAGTCCAGCTAGAATTAAAATAAAACCTGCAATTATCATTATGTAATTCTTTTTTTTGAAAGCAAAATCCATTTTTGTGAGTGTTAATTATATAAATCGTTTTCTTTTAAGTTAAGATATTTTTTGACAGCAAAATAAGTGGAAAGCCAACTTATTAGCAAGCCAAATATAAAAATAAGAATAAAAACAAACGCAATTATTTGTAAATCATTAATATTTAAAATTTTTGCTGTTTCACTTTGAATTAAATGTATTGACCCTATCAGCATAAATATTGCAAAGATAGCCCCATACATGCCCTGATACATACTGTTTGCTAAAAAAGGTTTTTTTATAAAAGAGTTTTTAGCACCTACTAAACTCATAGTTCTTACTAAAAACCTTTTAGAATATATTGATAATCTTATAGTATTGTTTATTAAAACAAACGATAAGATAAATAAAAGTCCACTGAAACCTAGAAGAAAAACAGAAATTCTATTAGCATTACTATTTATTTTGTCAACTATATTTTCTTGATAATATACATCATGAACAATATCATTTTTTCTTAATTCAGCATCTATTATTCTAAGGCTATCACTATTTGCATAAAGAGCATTTAATTTTACATCTATAGAAGCAAGTAAAGGGCTATATCCTAAAAAATCTACAAAATCTTCACCAAGTTCTTTTTCTAGTTCTTTTGTTGCTTCTTCTTTACTTATAAAAACGGTTTGTTTTACAAAGTTTGAAGCATCTAATAATTTTTGAATTTCTAAAGTCTCTATCTCACTACTGTTGTCCTGAAGCATTATAGTAAACCCAATATTCTCTTTTACATAATTTGAAAGTTTTTGAGCATTTATTAGCACTAAAGCTAGCATCCCAATAAAAAAGAGAACTAAAGAAAGACTTATAACAACTGATGCTGAAGATGTTAGTATACTAGTAAACAAAGATTTGCTTTTATCTTTTTTCATATCTAGATGCTAAAATATAAAAATACAATTTATTTACTTGATGTTATTCATTAACTTTGCCGTGAATATATATTTTATGACGTATAAATTTAAGGAGATTGAAAAAAAATGGCAAAAGTTTTGGAAACAAAACAAAACATATGAAGTCTTTGAAGATAAAAATAAATCTAAGTATTATATTTTAGATATGTTTCCTTACCCTTCAGGTGCAGGATTACATGTTGGACATCCATTGGGCTATATTGCATCTGATATTTTTGCTAGATATAAAAGATTAAAAGGGTTTAATGTTTTACATCCTATGGGTTATGATTCGTTTGGATTACCTACAGAACAATATGCAATTGAAACTTGCATACATCCTGCTATTGCCACAAAAGCTAATGTGAAAAGATACAGAGAGCAACTAGATAGAATGGGGTTTTCTTTTGATTGGAGTAGAGAGGTTCTAACTTCAGATCCAAGCTACTATAAGTGGACACAGTGGATATTTAAACAACTTTTCAACTCTTATTATTGTAATAAATCTAACAAAGCGCGTCCCATTTCTGAACTAATAAATGAGTTTGAAAAAAATGGAAACTTTGAAGTAAAATCACCATGTGATGACGACACTCCATTATTTTCTGCACAAGATTGGGTTATTTGGGATGAAAATAAAAAACAAAATATTTTACTAAAATATAGACTAGCTTACCTTTCTGATACATTAGTAAATTGGTGTTCAAAACTTGGTACAGTTTTAGCAAATGATGAGGTGAAGGACGGTGTTTCTGAAAGAGGAGGGCATCCCGTTGAACAAAAATTAATGAAACAGTGGTCGTTACGTATTACAGCATATGCGGACAGATTATTGCAAGGATTAGATAAAATTTCATGGAGTGATTCAATTAAAGAAATTCAAAGGAATTGGATAGGTAAATCACAAGGGGTTTTATTAAATTTTAGAACTCTTAACAATGATAAAATAGAGGTTTTCACTACTCGTCCTGATACTGTTTTCGGAGTTAACTTTTTAGTGCTTGCCCCTGAACATGATTTGGTTGAAAAAATCACCACTGCAGAATATAAAATAAAAGTAAACGATTATATCGATCAAGTAAGATTAAAATCAGAAAGAGATAGACAGACAAACAAGATTATGAGTGGCGTTTTTACAGGAGCATATGCCATTCATCCATTTACTGGAGAAAAGGTTGACATATGGATTGCAGATTATGTGCTTGCTAATTATGGAACTGGTGCTGTCATGGCAGTTCCCTGTGGAGACCAAAGGGATTGGGATTTTGCTAAGGCTTTTGATATTGATATTATTAATATTTTTAAAGATATTAATATTAGTAATTCTGCATTTGAAGAAAAAAATGGGACCATTACAAATTCAGATTTTTTAAATAATTTAAGTTCGGAGGAAGCGATAGAAGTTGCAATTGAAAGAATAGAAATGCTTGGTTATGGAAAAAGAAAAACAAATTATAGATTAAGAGATGCCGTTTTTTCAAGGCAAAGATATTGGGGAGAACCTTTTCCGATTTATTATAAGGGAGAAACAGCGTATTTAATCAGTGAAGACAATCATGTAGAGCTCCCAAAAGTAGATAAGTATTTGCCTACTTCTTCCGGTGAGCCTCCACTAGCAAGGTCTAAAAAAGAAGATTGGAATATTTACGAGGGAGATAGAATGGAAACAAATGTGATGCCAGGATGGGCAGGTAGCTCATGGTATTTTATTAGATACATGGATCCTGAAAATACTAAAGAGTTTTGCTCAAGAGAAAAATCAAATTATTGGAATCAAGTGGATTTGTATATTGGAGGAGCTGAGCATGCTGTTGGACATTTGCTATATTCTCGTTTTTGGGTAAAGTTTTTATTTGATAAAAACCTTATTTCTTTTGATGAGCCATTTAAGAAGTTGATAAACCAAGGGATGATTTTAGGTCGATCTAATTTTGTTTATAGAATTAAAAACACTAATAAGTTTGTCACTTATGAAAAAAGAAAAGAGTATAATGTTTTAAAAATACATGTTGATATTAATATTGTAGATAATGACATTTTAAATATTGAGAAGTTTAAGTCTTGGAGAAACGAATTTAAGCATGCAGAATTTATTTTAAATGAAAAAGGTAATTATACATGCGGTTTTGAAACAGAAAAAATGTCTAAATCAAAACATAATGTACAAACACCAGATGCATTAATTGAAAGATATGGTGCAGATACGTTAAGACTTTACGAGATGTTTTTGGGACCGCTAGAGCAGTATAAACCATGGGATGTTAGAGGTATTAACGGGGTACATAGTTTTCTTAAAAAGTTTTGGAGACTAGTACATGATGATCAAGACAACTTTTTCGTAGTAGATGAAAAACCAAGTGAAAAAAACTATAAAACACTACATAAAACAATAAAGAAAGTAGAAGAAGAGTTGGAAAGAAACTCATTTAATACGGTAGTTAGCACTTTAATGATATGTGTCAATGAACTAATTGACCAAAAATGTAACTATAGAGAAATAATTTCTGGTTTCACTATTTTATTATCTGCATATGCACCACATATTTCTGAAGAGATATGGCAAAAGCTTGGAAACAAAACAACAATAACCAAAGCAAAATTCCCAGTTTTTAATGATTCTTTTTTAACAGAGGACAATATAAACTACCCAATATCATTTAATGGAAAAACAAGATTTCAACTACAGCTAGCTTCTAATTTAAGTAAAGAGGAAATTGAAAAAGAAGTTATGAAAAATGATAGAACAATAAAGTATGTTGGGACAAACACTCCCAAGAAAATTATTATAGTTCCAAAACGTATCGTAAACATCGTTTTGTAAATTACATGCATCATTTAATTTATTCTAATTTCTTTGTGTCACTTTGCACGTTTTGCCTTTGTTTATCTACAGCAATTTTGTTTTCAGTAAACTGCTATAGAGTTTGTTTTTTTGTGTTTTTTGCCACATTTAGCACATATAATTTTCAAAGAATCTTTACAGAAAAAAATTATATTTCCAAAAGACGAGTTTACATTAAAAAGAATAAAAAAAGTTTAATTTTTATAAGTCTTATATCATTGTTTTTTTGCTTAAATCTTTTTTTAAAATTTAATTTTTTGACACAATTAATTATGTGTTTATCAGCTATAATTTGTTTTTTATACCCATTTTATCTGAGAAGAGTTCCATATTTAAAAATATTTCTTATTTCTCTTTTGTGGTCTATTACAACTGTTTTAGCAGTTATAATTGAAGAAAACATTATTTTAAATATTGAAGTTTTTTCTCATTTTCTTTCAAGATTTTTGTTTGTTTTTGCAATTACGATACCTTTTGACATTAGAGATATAAAAAAGGATACTAGTAACATTCTTACCTTACCTATTCTTTTTGGAGAAAAAAAAGTTAAGATTATTTCTTTTCTAGCGATTTTTTTGTTTTTACTAAATACGACATTACAATTTCAATTAAACATTATTAATTTAAAAACACTTATATCACTTTCTTTTCTAATTTTAATAATGGCTCTTATGATATACAGGTCTGGATCCTCAAAAAATGAATACTATTTTTCATTTTGGTTAGAATCTTTAAGTATTGTGTTTTTGCTTGTTATTGTAGTAACAATTATCTAACAACCACTAGTTTTTGTGGAGTGGTATATGTTTTTCCGTTTACAATTGTCACAAGGTATTTTCCTGAAGAAACTTTAGAAATATCTATGTTGTGTTTTTCACTTTTAGAAATAATACCAACACTTTGTTTATGGGATATATAACCTGCTTCACTTATAAATATAACTTGACTTTCTCCTTTTAAGGAATAATCAAGTGTAATATCTATAAAGGTGTTTGCAGGATTAGGACTTATGATAAAACTCTTTAAGGTTGTAGCAACCTGTTCTAGACCATTTGAAGTTCAAGGAATGGCAAAATACCATATTGTGCTAACAACAAGCTTTGTGTTAGAAGTTAATGTGCTGCCATTAGGAGAATTAGTTTCAATAAGTTTATAACCTTGATTTATAATAGAATTAAACTGTTGGTTTATTACAACTAGACTCTTTGAAGTTTGTGCAACACTAGATTCTTGAATACAAATATATGATACAGCTCCAGCAGGGTCGACAGTTGTTAATACCCGGTCATATCCAGCGCTTGGGTTGCAATTAGCATCATGAGTTGAGGTAACTGAGGTATATGTAACAATATACATCTGTGAAAAAGCTTGCCCTGCAATAAAAGTAAAGGTGAATAAAAATAATAGTTTTTTCATGGTTTTATTTTTTGAAATATGATTGTCATAAAAACACACATTATTTACAAATGAATATCAGGTTTTTAAATTTCCACTGTTAAGCTTCTTCTTTTTGTTACTTTTCATCATTTTTCTTCATTTTTTATGCTTTTTTAGTAAGTTTTGTCAATTAAATTAGGCTTTTATTGTATAAAAATCAGAAATAGATTGAAAAATATAATTTTTAAGAGTATTAAATGTTACAAAAAATCATTAAAATGACTAAAAAGATGTAAAATATTATAAAAATTGTATAAAAATGACAAATAATATCATAAAAATAAATTTTTTCTTTTCAGAGGTTTTTATTATATTCTAATTGATAGTCACAATTTTTAAAAACACATTTTAGTGCATAAAATTGCAATTTTATAGTAATATATCGTATTTTTTGATTAAAAAAGTGTTTTTTAGTTCATTTTCGTGAAAATTATCTTACTTATTTATTGTAAATTTTTTAAAAAAATAATAATAAAGCTTATAAAAATGACATTTTTTGCATTAAAACTGTATAAAATACTATAAAATGCCTTATAATAATATCAAAATGCGTAAAAATTCATAAAAATTAAGTTTTTAATTATCATTATTATATTTTAGTAATATTATTTTTTATATTTATTTTGTTGTTTAATCCATTAGTTATTATTTTTAGAAAATTATTCTTTATATTGAAAAATTGGATTATCGTTTTAGTATCACTGTTGATTACTTTTTTAGGTATTGTAACTAAAAAGTTTTTTTTCTTATTATTTATAATACCTTTCAGTCTCCTTTGGAAAAAAAGTACTGATGAATAGGTGTATATTTTTATTTCTAGTAAGTATTTTTTTAAGTTGTAATAATCAAGATAAAAAAGTAGTAATACTATCAAAGTCATCAAAAAATTATGTTAATTGGATTGCGAGTGATAGTTTAATTATTATTGATGCTTATAACTCAAAAAGTTTAGATAGTCTTCTATCTGTAGCAAGTGGAATTATTCTTACGGGAGGTGAGGATATTAATCCATTAGAATATAATGATTCAGCCAATATTAAACTTTGTGGTCCTATTAATTATTTTCGAGATACACTTGAAAGAAAGCTATTTGATTTTGCCTTATTGAATAAACTACCGTTAATAGGTGTTTGTAGAGGAATGCAAATGATGAATGTTGCTTGCGGAGGAACACTATATGGTGATTTGCCTACAGAAATAGGTCAACAAATAGTGCATAGAAATTATGGTGAGGTAATGCATGATATTTCTATATGTGAGGATAATAATTACTATACCAATTTTATTTTCCCATTAAATCAGGACACCTTTATAGTTAATTCATGGCACCATCAGGGTCTAAAGAGGATCGCTGAAAATATTCATGTTATTGCTAAATCTTATGATGGATTACCTGAAGCAGTTGTTATGGACACATCAGTTCATCCATTTATGATTGCCGTACAATTTCATCCTGAACGATTAGGAAAGAATAATTTGATACATACTCAAATGAGAAATAATTTTTTCAAAGCGTTATATAATTAATATAACATACTAGTTTTTTATCTTTGCATTTGTTATGACGGGAAAAAAAATAATCCTTATAATATTAGATGGTTGGGGGCATGGGAAAAAAGATGAAGGAGACTGTGTATTTAATGCAAAAACACCTTTTATAGACTCTTTGTATGATAAATACCCAAATTCTGAGTTACTAACTTTTGGTGAAAATGTTGGCTTGCCAAAAGGTCAAATGGGAAATTCCGAAGTAGGACATCTTAATATTGGTTCTGGAAGAATAGTTTTTCAAGATCTTATGAAAATTAATAAGGCCTGTAAAGATGGAAGTCTCGAAAAAAATAATAGTTTGCAAAAGACTTTTCATTATGCAAAATATAATAATAAAACATTGCATTTGATAGGCTTATTGTCAGATGGAGGGATTCACTCTCACCAAAAGCATCTTTATAAAATTTGTGAATTAGCACAAAAAAAAGGGGTAAATCAAGTTTTTATTCATGTGTTTACTGACGGAAGAGACTCTGATCCTATTAATGGTAAAAAATATTTACAAGAACTAGAAAAAAACTCTTTTGGTGCTAAGATTGCAAGTGTATGTGGCCGTTATTATGCAATGGATAGAGATAGTAGGTGGGAAAGAATCAAGTTAGCATATAATTTAATGGTCAAAGGAGAAGGAGAAAAATCTTTAGATTTAGTTAAAAGTATGCAAGATTCTTATGATAAAGGTGTAACGGATGAATTTGTAAGACCAATTGTTCAGATTAATAAAAACGGCGAGCCATTAACGGTAATAAAAAACCAAGATGCAGTAATTTGTTTTAATTTTAGAACAGATAGGTGCCGGCAAATAACAACAGCATTAACACAAAAGAATTTGTTAGAATTTGATATGCAATCATTAAAGCTACATTATACGACAATGACCAATTATGATAAAAGCTTTAAAAATATTAATGTGATTTTCAATAAAGAAAACCTTAAAAATACGATTGGAGAAGTTTTAGAGAAAAACAATTTAACCCAAATTAGAATTGCCGAAACAGAAAAGTATCCACATGTGACTTACTTTTTTTCAGGAGGAAGAGAAAAAGTGTTTGAAGGAGAAAAAAGAATCATGATTAACTCTCCTAAAGTTGCAACGTATGACTTAAAACCGGAGATGAGTGCTTTGGAAATTACTTCAACAATTATAGATGAGATAAATAGTTCTGAAGCAGACTTTATATGTTTAAATTTTGCTAACCCTGATATGGTGGGGCATACTGGAGTATATAAGTCTATAATATCCGCGTTAGAAGTAGTGGATTCATGTACTAAAAAAATAACTGGAAAAGCAATTGAAAAACAATATGGTGTTTTAATAATTGCTGACCATGGAAATGCAGACTTTACAATAAATATTGACGGTACTGCTAATACCGCTCATACATTAAATCCAGTTCCTTGTTTTTTAATAAACACAAGACATACTCATATAAAAAACGGAAATTTAGCAGATATTGCTCCCACAATATTAAAACTAATGGGTGTTAAAAAACCAGAAGAAATGACAGGAAAAACATTAATTTAAACAATTATGGATTATATAAAAGATTACATTGAAAAAAATAAGGATAGATTTATAAAGGAGCTTTTAGAATTACTAAAAATTCCATCTATTTCAGCAGACCCATCATTTAAGGAAAGTGTTTTAAAGTGCTCTTTAGCGGTTGAACAATCACTTAAAGATGCAGGTGCAGACAATGTTGAAGTTTGTACCACATCTGGTTACCCAATAGTATATGCTGATAAAATAATTGATAAAAATTTGCCAACAGTATTGGTTTACGGACATTATGATGTACAACCTCCTGATCCAATTGAATTATGGCACTCTGGACCCTTTGAACCAGTCATAAAAAAGACAGAAAGACATCCTGATGGCGCCATTTTTGCAAGAGGAGCATGTGATGATAAGGGGCAATTTTATATGCATGTAAAAGCTTTTGAGTTGATGGTAAAGACAAAGACACTTCCATGTAATATTAAATTTATGATCGAAGGAGAAGAGGAAGTTGGGTCAGAGAATTTAGCGGTTTTTGTAAAAAATAATAAAGAAAAATTAAGCTGTGATACTATTTTAATTTCTGATACAGGAATAATCTCTAATGATGTTCCATCAATAACTACTGGATTAAAAGGGTTAAGCTATTTAGAAGTTGAGGTGACGGGACCTAATCGAGACTTACATTCAGGATTGTATGGTGGAGCAGTTGCAAATCCAATAAATATTTTGTGTGAAATGATTGCAAAAATGAAGAATCATCATAATCAAATTGTTATTCCAGGTTTTTATGACAATGTGCTGAATTTATCTGATGAAGAACGTAGCGATATTGCAAGAGCACCATTCTCAAAAACAAAATATAAGGAAGCATTAGATTTAACAGATATACATGGTGAAAAAAATTATAGTACAATGGAAAGGACTGGCATTAGACCTACACTGGACGTAAATGGTATTTGGGGAGGATACACAGGGGAGGGAGCTAAAACAGTTATTCCTTCAAAAGCATATGCTAAAATATCTATGAGACTAGTCCCTAATCAGAACGATGAAGAGATTACAAAAAAATTCACAGATTATTTTATTGCTATAGCACCTAAAAGTGTTCGAGTAAAAGTAAAGCCTCATCATGGAGGAGAACCTTATGTCTGTCCAACAGACATTCCTTCATATATTGCTGCTAGTAAAGCTATGGAGAAAACTTTTGGAAAGAAACCTGTGCCAGTTAGAAGCGGTGGTAGTATTCCAATAGTAGCTCTTTTTGAAAAAGAACTAAGTGTCAAATCTATTTTATTAGGTTTTGGTTTAGATTCTGATGCAATACACTCTCCAAATGAACATTTTGGAATTTTTAATTATTTAAAAGGAATTGAAACAATTCCACATTTTTATTTAAACTATGTTAAAAAATAATGTTTTTGTATTAATGTTTAAAGTTGACAGAAACTGTTTAATTAAAATAAATGAATAACATAATATTTAAAGAAGAACAAAGGTTTACACAGTGGTGGCTATGGTTAATTTTAATAATTACACTTATTATGCCACCTTTAGTCAATCCCAAAGAGTCGTCAAACTATTATTTACTAATTAGTATACTAATATTAGCTTTAATTTATTTAACTAAGCTCACAACACTTGTCACCAAAGAGGGCATACATTATAGATTTTTTCCATTTCATTTTCAAGAAAAAATTATAAAAATTGAAGAAATAAAGACTTACGAGCAAATAAAATATAATCCTATTTTTGATTATGGTGGTTGGGGTATTCGTTATGGATCTAATGGAAAGGCATATAATGTAAAGGGTAATATAGGAGTTAGAATTCTATTAAAAAATGGCAAGAAAATATTGTTTGGAACACAAGATGTACATAGATTTATAAGTGCAATAAAGGAGGCTAATTCAAGAGGAGAATAAAGTAATTTTTCTTTCCTTTTTGGATTAAAATATATTTACTATTCAAAATATCTTTTTCGGAAACAAAAAAATCAAGATTTATTTTTTGTTTGTTAACACTAACTCCATTTGATTGAATCATTCTTCTTGCCTCTCCTTTACTATTAAAAATTTTAGTTTTTTCTGCAAGCAAATCTAAAATTGGAAGATCTAAATCAACTTTATTAATTTTAAATATCGGAACCCCATCAAAAACTGATAGGAAAAGTGATTCATTAAGAGATTTAAGATCGTCTTTAGTTGATTTCCCAAATAATATTGACGATGCTTTTTTTGCCATTATTAATTCTTTCTCTCCATGTACCCGCAAAGTAATTTCTCCTGCAAGGGAGATTTGCAAAGTTCTTAAATGTGGGCTTTCTTGATGTTTTTTTATTAATTCTGATATATCTTTTTGTTTTCCTAACGAAAAAATTTTGATGTAATTTATCGCATCTTCATCTGATGAGTTTAACCAAAATTGATAAAACTTATATGCTGATGTTTTATATTTGTCTAACCATATATTGCCTTCTTCTGTTTTTCCAAATTTTCCACCATCCGCTTTTTTTATGAGAGGAGTTGTAACTGCAAAAGCACTACCCTTTCCTTTTCTTTTGATCAGTTCTGAGCCAGTAACAATATTTCCCCACTGATCTGCACCCCCCAATTGCACTTTACAATTTTTATTTTTCCAAAGCCAGTAAAAATCGTATCCTTGTACTAGCTGATAGGAAAATTCAGTAAAACTCATTCCGCTAGATAGTCTAGATTTAACTGAATCTTTAGCCATCATATAATTTATAGAAATATGCTTTCCAATATTTCTAATAAAATCTAAGAAAGTATAATTTTTATACCAATCTAAATTATTAATTAATTCAGCTGAGGTTTCACCACAATTAAAATCTAGAAATCTTTTTAATTGTCTTTTTATTGATTTTAGGTTATTATTTAATTCTTTTTCACTTAATAAATTTCTTTCTTTACTTTTTCCTGATGGGTCACCAACCATTCCTGTTGCTCCACCAAGTAAAATAATTGGTTTATGTCCAGCCTTTTGTAAATGTACCAGTGTCATAATTTGAACTAAACTTCCAATGTGTAAAGAGTCTGAAGTTGGGTCAAAACCTATATATGCAGTGGTTGTTTCTTTTTTAAATTGCTCTTCAGTTCCAGGCATAATGTCGTGAACCATACCTCTCCAATTTAATTCTTCTACAAAATTCATTTTTTATAGTTTTGTCAAAAGTATTGAATTATTTTTTTAAATAATAAATATAAATTTATAAAATGATATTTGTAACAGGGGGAACAGGATTGGTTGGGTCACATGTTTTACTAGAACTAATTAAAAATGGACATAAATGTGTTGCCTTAAAGAGAAAAACATCTGCGCTAAACATTTGTAAAAGAGTGTTTAATTTCTATAAATCTGATCAACTTTTTTCAAAAATTAATTGGTATGATGGAGACATAAATAATATTCCCTCTTTGCAAAGAGGAATGTCTAATTGTGATTTAATTATTCATTGCGCAGCAGTTGTATCTTTTAATACTAAAGATAAAGAATTGATAAAAAAAATTAATATTGAAGGAACGGCAAATGTTGTTAATGTTGCGCTTAGTCTTGGAGTGAAAAAAATGTGCTATGTTAGTTCTATTGCAACATTAGGGAAATCTGTAAATAATGAACTTATTGATGAAAATAGCCAATTTAAATTTTCCTCTGATGTAAGTTTTTATGCAAAAAGTAAATACTATGCTGAGCAAGAAGTATGGAGAGGTAGTTTAGAGGGGCTTGATGTCGTTATTATAAATCCATCTGTTATTTTAGGTCCAGGAGATTGGAGTAAAGGAAGTTCGCAGATTTTTCAAAAAATATATACAGGATTAAAATTTTACTCTCCTGGAAGTACTGGATATGTTGATGTTGTTGATGTTTCTACTGCATCAGTTAAGCTCCTTTTTTCTAATATTAAAAATGAGAGGTTTATAATTAATGGAGTTAATATTTCTTATAGAAATTGTTTTAATAAAATTGCAGTAGCTATGGGCAAATCACAAGCAACTATAAAAGTAACACCATTATTAAAAGAAATAGCTTGGAGAATAGAAGCTATTAAAGCTTTTGTTTTTAACACTAATCCTTTACTAACAAGAGAAACGGCCAATACAGCTATGAAACAAAAAAAATTTTCATCTGAAAAAATTATAAATAAGTTAAAATTTACATTTACAGATTTTGATACTACAATTAATAAATATTCTAAATGGTTTATTGCTGATTTAAAATAGTTTTTTCTTTCGTTAGTTGATCTAAAATTTCCGAATAAATATCTTCTAAATTTTCAGGCATATTTGAATAAAACTTAATACTTGAGTTAAATTTTTTTGCATTAACATTATGCGTTGTAAAAAGAGAATCACATTTGTTTTTGAAAATTAATTGAGCATTACTAATGCCATTTTGTTTGTTTATTTTATATTCTGAATCATAAAGATGTATTTCTTTAAGTAAAAAAACTAATGTGTTTTTATCTAAAACACTTGATTTAGTATTAACATTTTTTTGATAGCAACTTGTGAGAATAAATAAAAAAAATATACCAATTACTTTCATTTCACAAAGATATTGATAAACAGATTGTTTTATTATATTTGTGCAATAATTATTTATTAACCAAACAAAAATTAACACAATGAAAAAATTAATGTATTTATTTGCGGCATTTACTTTTTTTCTAATCACTTCATGTGGTGGGAATGCTGGAGATGCAACAACTGAAGAAGCTTCAACTGATGAGGCTGCAACAGAAGAAGTTGTAACTGAAGATGCCACTGATGAGGCAACTGATTCTGTAGATCACGATCATTCTCATGAAGGTGGAGATCATGATCATGACCATTCTCATGAAGGTGAGGATCACGATCATAGTCACTAGTATTTCTGTTTTAAAATATGATTAAACAACTTCGGTTTTGTTTGCTATTATGCATTTTGATATTTACATCTTGCGTAATGAATCCTTCTCAGGAAAACAATGAAGAATGCCAAAAAAGTTGTTGTGAATCAAATAAAAAATCAGAAATTGATAGTGCTTTAATATCAAATGAGTTAAATTAAAGATCTCTATATTATAGAGATCTTTTTTTATCTTTTAAAAGTTAATCGCATACCTTTATTTCCTTCATAAAAAACCCCATTGTTATACACAATGTTTCCATTTACAATTGTATGCGTGATTTTTGACTTAAAAATATCACCTTCAAAAGGGGACCAGTTACATTTATATAATAGATTCTCTTTGTTTACTTTCCATGGAGAATTTAAATTAACAAGTATTAAGTCGGCATAATATCCCTCTTTAATGAATCCTCTTTTTTCAACATTAAAGCAAATAGCTGGGTTGTGACACATTTTTTCAATTATTTTTTTAAGTGATATTTTTTTTTGATGATATAGCTCAAGCATTGCAGGAAGTGCATGTTGAACTAGAGGTCCGCCAGATGGAGCTTGCAAATATGGTTTTGATTTTTCATCTATTGTATGGGGAGCATGATCAGTTGCAATAACGTCAATTTTATCATTAATTACTGCTTTTAATAATGCTTTTTTATCACTGACTTTTTTAACTGAAGGATTCCATTTTATTAGAGAGCCTTTCTTTTTATAGTCATTTTCGTCAAAATAGAGGTGATGTATACAAGCTTCAGAGGTAATTAGTTTATTTTCTAAAGGGGTATTATTTTTAAAAAGACTCAATTCTTTTTCTGTTGATATATGAAAAACATGTAAGCGAGTATTGTGCTTTTTAGCTAACGAAATGGCTAAAGAAGAAGATTTAAAACATGCTTCTTCACTTCTGATTTTAGGATGCTCTGTTATAGGGATATTGGTTCCAAATTTTTCTATTGCAGAGTTTAAGTTTTTCTTTACTATTTCTTCATCTTCACAATGTACTGCAATTATTGTTGGGGATTCTTTAAATAGTTTTTCTAACATAGCAACATTATCAACCAACATGTTTCCTGTAGAAGAACCCATAAAGACTTTGATTCCTCCAACATTTTTAGGGTTTGTTTTCAATACCTCATTTAAATTATCATTGCTAACACCCATAAAAAAAGAGTAATTAGCTAAAGATTTTTTTGAGGCAATTTGATATTTTTCTTCTAATAAATCTTGTGTTAATGCTTGTGGTTTTGTATTAGGCATTTCCATATATGAAGTAATACCCCCTGCAATAGCAGCCTTACTTTCAGTATAAATATTAGCTTTGTGAGTTAGCCCAGGCTCTCTAAAATGTACTTGGTCATCGATTATTCCAGGAAATAGGTGTAACCCGTTAGCATCTAATATACGTTCGGCCGAGACGTTTATATTTGAAGAAATTTTTTTGATTTTTTTGTCAACTATTAAGACATCAGAATTATAAATTTTATTTTCATTTACAATTTTTGCATTTTTGATAATTAGACTCATATATTTTTTTTCCAGGATCTAAAATAACTTTTAATTTTCATTTGAATTACTCCTATAAAAGCTTCAAAAAATATACCACCACTCATTTTGGAAGTCCCTTCAGTTCTATCTGTAAAAATGACAGGTACTTCTGTAATTTTAAAATTGTATTTCCAAGTTTTAAACTTCATTTCAATTTGAAAAGCATACCCAACGAATTGAAGTTTATTAAACTGTATTGTCTCTAGCACTTTTCTTTTATAACATTTGAATCCAGCTGTGGAGTCATGTACAGGCATTCCAGTAATAAGCTTGACATATTTTGATGCAAAAAATGACATTAATAGCCTAGACATAGGCCAATTAACAATATTTACCCCTTTGATATATCTTGATCCTATAGCTAGATCACTATTAGCTTTATATAAACGGATTAAATCTTTTGGATTATGTGAAAAATCAGCATCCATTTCAAAAATATATTCATATTTTTTTTTCAGAGCCCATTTAAACCCATGTATATATGCTGTTCCTAGTCCAAGCTTCCCTTTTCTTTCTTCTAGAAATAAATTTTTATTATGTTTTTTTTGTAATCTTTTTACAATTTTTGCTGTTCCATCTGGAGAGCCATCGTCAATTATTAAAATGTGAAAATCCTTTTCAAGTGAAAAAATAGCATGAATAATTTTTTCTATATTTTCCTTTTCGTTATAAGTTGGAATGATTATTAAACTATCTGACATTTGACAAAAATATAGAAACAGATCTATATATTATTTTTTTCTTTAAAATATTTAATAATAATTTAAACTGTAAATATTGAAATTTTGGCAAGTTTTTGTAGTTTAGCAAGAAAGTATAAACCTAAAAATTATGAAAAAAATATTACTCGTTTTAAGTGTTTTTTATAGTCTAAATATTGAGGCACAAGTGTTAGATTGTTCTGAACTTTTTTTCTCTGAATATGTTGAAGGGTATAGTCAAAATAAAGCTCTTGAAATTTATAATCCAACAAATACTTCTATTGATCTAAGCGATTATAGAATTGAAAGATATTCTAATGGTTCTACAAATAGTTCTGCTGGGGGGATTACAATTTTATCTGGTATGATAGATCCTGGAGATGTTTTTGTAATTACAAATGGAGAAACAGATACCTCAGGTCAATTTGGATATTGCGACCCAGTATTAATGAGTTTAGGTGATTTTGCAGAACCAAATGGATCATATCCAACCCCTCTTCATATGAACGGTAACGATGCATTAGTATTGACTAAAAATGGAGCGATTTTAGATGTTATAGGAAGGATAGGTGAAGACCCTTCATCTGGTGCATGGACTAATGATCCAGCTTCTGGATTTCAAATGGGATCATGGTGGACAGCCAACCATACTTTGATTAGAAAATCATGGGTAGACGCTGGAGACAAAGACGGACTAGACTTGTTTGATCCAAGTGCACAATGGGACTCTCTTCCTGTAGGATGTTGGGATAATTTAGGAGAACATACTTGTGACTGTACTCCAAATCAAGTATTTCAACTAAAACTTTGTGCACCTATCCCTAGTAGTATTTCTCCAATTAATAATCACACTCATGTAATATACCCAAATCCAGTAAATCAAGGATCTTATGTAAATATTAATTCAAGGACAGAAATTAAAAATATTACTGTTATAGATATGATGGGGAGAAAGCATACTTTTTTAAATCGAATCAACACAAAAAAATTTTCAAAAGGAGTTTATATTTTATTAATAAGATTCAATGATGGAATAGATAAGCAACATAAATTGATTGTGCAATAATCATTTGTTTTCGATTTATTGATAAAAATTCATGAAAATATTTCTATTTACTTCCCTACTAATTTTAACAACTTTTGAAATCTTTTCTCAAAATAGTGTGTCAGGTAAAGTGACCGACCGAAACACAGGGGAGCCATTAATTGGAGCAACAATTATATATGGTAAAGGTCAAGGAGTGGTTACAGATTTTGAGGGAAACTATTTTTTTTCAATACAATCAGGCACCAGAAGTTTAAAGATTTCATATGTTGGATATGAAGAAGTTAGTTCAACTATAGAGATTAATAAAGACCTTACTAATTTAGATTTTAAGTTAAAGACACTTTTGTTAAATGAAGTAGAGGTTGTTGCTGATATTGCCAAAGAAAGAGAAACGCCTGTTGCTTTTTCATCGATTCCATTGAAAAAAATTAATGAAGAACTTGCCTCACAAGATATTCCCATGGTATTAAACTCTACTCCTGGAGTATATGCAACACAAACTGGAGGGGGAGAAGGAGATGCTAGAATTACAATAAGAGGTTTCAACCAAAGAAATGTTGCAGTTATGATTGATGGTATCCCAGTTAATGATATGGAAAACGGATGGGTTTATTGGAGCAACTGGTTTGGGCTAGATGCTGTAACATCGAACATTCAGGTTCAAAGAGGTTTAGGAGCATCTAAAATTGCAATTCCATCTGTAGGAGGAACAATGAATATTTTAACAAGGGGAACAGGCAACAAAAAGGGAGGAATTATAAAGCAATCAGTAGGGTCATTTGGGAAATTAAGAACTACTATAGGATATAATTCAGGATTATTAAAGAATGGATGGGGTTTTACTTTAGCAGGCTCATATAAAAGAGGCACTGGTTTTGTTGAGGAAACTTGGAGTCAAGGTTTTTTCTACTATCTTAAAATACAAAAAAAAATCGGAAAACATATTTTAAGTTTTTCAGCAATGGGAGCTCCACAAAAACATGGTCAGAGATCATATAAAAGTAAGATTGCAAAATATGATATTGATTACGCCCAATCTCTTGGAGATAATACAGAATATAATGATGAGTTTGATAGAGGGATTAATTATAATAAACATTGGGGTTATTTAGATCGATGGACTCTAACAAATAGTGGAGATACTATTCATAATAGGGAGGTTCTAAATACAAGACAAAATTATTATCATAAGCCCCAGTTTTCATTAAGAGATTTTTGGACAATTAATGATAAACTGTATATGTCTAATATAATTTATGCATCTATTGGAAATGGAGGGGGAACAAAGCCAGCAAATATTGGAGAGAAAAATGGGCAAATAGATTTACAAAGTGCTTATAATGGTAACAGATGGATAACAAATTCTGAAGGAGAGTATTTATCAGGTAGTTACTTGTATAGTCAAATTAACAATCATTTTTGGTATGGAGGATTGTCAACAATAAATTATAATATTACAGAAAATATTGAAATTTCAGCAGGAACGGATTTGAGATATTATAAAGGAGAACATTACAAAGAGATATATGATTTGTTGGGAGGAGACTATGCCATAGATAATTCAAGTCAAAATCAGTTTACAGATATTAAAAGAGAAAAAGACATTATTGGATATCATAATGATGGAATTGTAAAGTGGAGTGGGATTTTTAAACAATTAGAATATAGTAATGGTGTATTAAGTGCATTTTTAAACTTTTCAGGATCTAATTCTGCTTACAAGAGAATTGACTATTTTAGAAAAAAAGATTTGGTATTAGAAGATAGAACTATACGTGAAGCAGTTGGAACTAGGTCATATTTTGGAGAGTTAGTTTCAGATACTGTTATAATTGATGGTAAGAGTTATACTGTTAACTCGGAAGAAGCTGAATATGCTTCAACAGATTGGAAATGGATTAAAGGATATACTATTAAAACAGGAGCAAACTATAATTTAAATGACTTTAATAATATATTTTTTAATACAGGTTATATTTCTAAGGCGCCAAGATTCCAAAATATTTTTGATTATGATAATAAATTATATAATGAAATAGAAAATGAAAAGGTTAAAGCTCTTGAAGGGGGTTATTCTTATAGATCTTCAATATTTTCATCAAACATAAATTTTTATTATACCATCTGGGAAAATAAACCTACTGGAGGAATAACTTATACTGACCCAATTACAGAAGAAGAGGTAAAGGCAAATATAAATGGTTTAGACGCACTACATAAAGGTGTTGAAATGGATTTTATTTATAAAATTAACAGAAAATTATCTTTTGAAGGATTACTTTCTCTTGGGGATTGGATATGGACATCTTCAGAAACTGTTAGACTTTATGATGATAACAATAATCCAATATTAAATGAATTTGGAAGTCCTATAGACACATCATTTAACGCTAAAGGAGTACATGTTGGGGATGCAGCACAAACACAATATGGCTTTAGTTTAAGATATGAACCTATTTATAATGCATATCTCAAGTTAAGAGGAACAACATTTTCAGATTATTATTCAGACTTTGATCCACTTTCCTTGTATGGTGAATTTGGCGGTACTGAAAGCTGGGTAATACCGTCATACTCACTTTTTGATTTACACTGTGGATATAAGTTTAAAATTTTCAGATCAAACACTCTAGATTTTAAATTTAGTGCACTTAATATTTTCGATAAAAAATATATTTCTGATGCACAAAATAATGATAAATATAATTCACCAGCGTATAATGATTTTGATGCAAAGTCGGCGTCTGTTTTTTTTGGTTTTCCTAGACGTTTTAACATATCAGTAAAATATAATTTCTAATTTTAAAATAAATTAATATGAGAGTTTCGATAATAACAATAATTTTTTTAAGTAAGTTTTTTTTCTGCGTAGGCCAAGATATTTCTATAGCAAGAAGTCAAGGGATTGGTGCTAATGTTACAGTTTCAGGAATTGTAACAAATGGAGATGAACTTGGCGTCATCAGGTATATTGAGGACAATACAGGAGGATTAGCCCTTTATGATAATTCATTAACTAGTATTTCTAGAGGAGATGAAATTACTGTTACAGGTACTTTAGTAGATTATAATGGCTTACTAGAAATGCAACCAGTAACTTCTCACTCTTTAATTTCCTCGGCTAATAGTGTAACCCCGCAGGTAATTACGCCATCTCAAATTGGAGAATTAACAGAATCAGAGTTAATACAAATCGATAATGTCATCTTTAATAATGGAGGCTCTTATTTTACAGGAAATTCAACATTTGATTTTAATTCAAATGGTGAGTCTGGAAAGATATATGTTAAAAATGGAAATAGCCTGGTCGGCAAATTAATACCTATGGGTCCAGTTACATTAATTGGCTTATCATCTCAATATACTTTTAATACACCTGCTAATGATGGATACCAAGTGATTCCAAGAGACACCAATGATATTATTCAATCGGGCAATATTGTTTTTACATCTGCTGTAAGTCAAACAAATATTACAACCACTTCTTTTGATTTAAGTTGGAGTGTTTCAAAAAACTCATCTACTAATCTTCATTATGGCACCACAAGCTCATTGGGGACAATAATAAACAATGGAGGGAACACTCAAAATCATACTATTAGTTTAACAGGTTTAGATCCAGCAACATTTTATTATGTAGAATGTTTTTCTATTGACGGTGTTGATACAGCTTTTTCTTCTTTAGGAATTTATTCTACAGCATCTCTTTCAAGTGGTAAAATTCGACCATATTTTAATCATTCGGTAGAAACCTCTTTTTCAAATGGAGTAGATGCGCAAAATATTGGGGGTAGTTTTGCTGATACAATTGCATCATATATTTCGAAAGCAGTTAATACTTTAGACATTTGTGTTTATAATGCATCAGATAATACTATTGCAACAGCTATAAATGATGCGGTAGCTAGAGGTGTCCAAGTGCGCTATATAGCTGATGATGATGCTGCTAATATTATGCTTTCATCATTAAATATTAGCAATAATCTTCAGATCATTTATAGAAACCCAACTCCGGCTGGTATTATGCATAATAAATTTATAATTATTGATGCTGAGTCTACACAAAATTCATGGATTATGGGGGGGTCTACTAATTGGTCAAATCCTACAAACTTAGTTAACGATTATAATAATATAATTTTTATTCAAGACAAAGCTTTAGCAAAGGCTTATACATTGGAATTTAATGAAATGTGGGCAGGCATTTTTGGAACACACAAGGAAGACAACACACCACACAAATTTATTATAGGGGGAAGTTTAGTAGAGTTATATTTTTCTCCTTCGGATCAGACTACATCAAAAATTTTAGAAACAATCAATAGTGTTGATAATACATTAGAATTTGGATTATTAGCCTTTACCAGAGATGATTTAGCCCAATCAATTATAGACAAAGATTTAGAGTTTGGTATAAGCGCAAGAGGAATAATTGAAATGGAAAACACTAGTGGTTCTGAATATATAAATTTAACTAATGCAAATGTAAATGTTCGTTCACATCAAGGTGTTACGCATCAACTTCATCACAAGTATTTAATTGTTGATGCCAATGTACTCTCTTCAGATCCATTAGTTTTAACAGGCTCACATAATTGGAGTAATAACGCTGAAAATAATTCAGATGAAAATACACTTATAATTCATAATCCTACAATAGCAAATATATATTTACAAGAATTTGAGAAGCGATGGTCAGAGTTAGGAACTCCAAATGAAATTACTGAGAAGTTAAAATTAAATGCAATTTTTCCCAATCCCTCTTCTGATAAAATTTATATCGAAACAGAATTAGAAATTTTTGATATTCAAATATTTTCCATAGATGGAAAACTAATCATGAAAACAAAAGAAAAAGAAATACATATTAAAGATAAAGGATCATACATTTTAAAAATAATAACAAATAAAGGTTCTTCAGAACATAAAGTTATAATAAAATAATTATTTAGTATCCGTCTTCTTTTTTAAAGGCATAAGTAATTGGAAGCAACATTAAAAGAAAAAAATATTTTTTAGTTAACAACCCTATTAAGGTCGCTACCAATCCAAAAAAAAATAATCCACCAATAGATGTTTTTCATTTTTTTGATTATAAGTTGTATTTAAGGAATTTAAACAATTAGATTTTGAAATCGTCCATAAACTTTGTGGTATATTCACCTTTTCTAAAGTTTTCATCTTTCATTAACTTTTTATGAAACGGAATAGTAGTTTTAATCCCTTCTATTATAAATTCATCTAAAGCTCTTTCCATTTTATTTATTGCTTCTTCTCTTGTTTGAGCTACAGTAATCAGTTTTGCAATCATAGAATCATAAAAAGGGGGAATTAGATAATTTGCGTAAGCGTGAGTATCTACTCTAACTCCATGCCCTCCTGGAGCATGAAAATTAGTTATTTTTCCTGGACTTGGTCTAAAGTCATTTTCAGGATCTTCAGCATTTATTCTACATTCAATTGCGTGTAATTGAGGTAAATAATTTTTTCCTGAAATTTCTATTCCAGCAGCCACTTTGATTTGTTCTTTGATTAAATCAAAATCTACAACCTCTTCAGTAACAGG
>MDSV01097109.1_pt1 | contig 31625 bp, 32 predicted proteins | sample 810851 | NCBI WGS metagenome assembly MDSV01 (sample SAMN05326640, study PRJNA326480) | marine metagenome | isolation source: seawater | place: Atlantic Ocean: North East | collected 2012 | reverse complement strand
TGATTTCTAATTGCTCCAGATGACAATTCAATACCATTACAAACAATATCATATTGATAAGCTTTAATATTTAATGGTTGCTCAAAGTTAAGATCTTTTAAGCTACCTTGAGGCATCGAGAATGGATTGTGGCTAAATATTATCTTTTTAGAATTTTCATCAAATTCATACATTGGATAATCAACTATCCAACAAAATGCGAATTTATTTTTATCGATTAAATCTAAATCGTGAGCTATTTTATCTCTTGCTAGAGAAAGAAACTGTTCGATTTCTTTTTTTTTGCCACACGCTAGAAAAACACTATCACCTATTTCCGCATTACATTGTTGTATTATTTCTTTTAACGATTCCTCACTAAAAAATTTTCCCACTGGTCCTTTACCTTTTATTGTCTTATCTTTTTCAATAGTAAAATATGCTAGACCTGAAGCTCCTTGTTCTTTTGCCCATTTATCAATGTTATCAAAAAAACTTCTAGGTTTATCTTTTGTGTTTTTGGTAATTATAGTTTTTACAACCGAGCCGGATTTAACTAATTTTTTAAATATATCAAATTTTACGTCTTCTCTTTTAAATAAATCTGTAATTTCTTGTATAATTAAAGGATTCCTTAGATCTGGTTTATCAGTTCCATATTTTGCGATAGAATCTTGATAAGGTATTTTTGGAAATTTTTCACTTAAAATTTTATTTGATGAAAATTTTTTAAACAAATTTAACATTAGTTTTTCAACTACATCAAAAACATCTTCTTGTTCCACAAATGACATCTCTAAGTCTAGTTGATAAAATTCTCCAGGGCTTCTATCTGCTCTTGCATCTTCATCTCTAAAGCATGGTGCAATTTGAAAATATTTATCAAATCCAGAGACCATAATAAGTTGTTTAAATTGTTGTGGAGCTTGAGGCAAAGCATAAAATTTACCAGGGTTTAATCTACTAGGTACCAAAAAATCTCTTGCTCCTTCTGGACTTGATGAGGTTAATATTGGAGTTTGATACTCTAAAAAACCTAATTTTAACATCTCGGACCTAATGAATGAAATTACTTTTGATCTCAAAATAATATTTTTATGCATTTCTTCTCGTCTTAAATCAAGAAATCTATATTTTAATCTTATTTCCTCCGGATATTCTTGTTCTCCAAAGACTGGCATTGGTAAATCATTTGCATTGGATAAAACTTCTACAATTTGTATTGCAATTTCTATTTTACCAGTTTTTAAATCTAAATTTTCTGTACCACTTGATCTTTTAACCACTTTACCGCTTATTTTAAGTACGGTTTCTGGTTTTGATTTTTCTAAAATAGGAAAATATTTATTATTATTTTCTATAACACACTGTGTTATCCCGTAATGATCTCTCAAATCTATAAATAATAAATTCCCATGATCTCTTTTTCTATGAAGCCATCCGGATAGATAAACGTTTTTATCAATTTCTTTCTCGCTTAGTTCTGAGCAGTTGTGTGTTCTAAATTTATTCATTGATCTAATACTTTTTTTATTAAATTAATATTAATTGATTTTCCAGTAGATAAAGACAATTCGTCAACATCTTTTAGAAATTTAAACATTTTTTCATATGATCTTTCTACGTTATTAATTATGTAATCTGATATTTTTGGATTAATGCTTATTTGCTTATCCGATAAAGTCTTAGAAATAATTACTTTAAGCAAATCATCAGTTGGTAATTCTATGCCAATATATAAAAAACTATTTATTCTCGATTTTAAGTCTTTTAACTCAAATTTTGAATTTTTTAAAGGATCTAGAGAATTAATAAGAACATAATTTTCTAATAGTTTAGATTGATTTAAAATTGAATAAAATAATTTTTCATCAATGTTATTTTCAAAACTATCAATGATTAAACAGTCTAAATTATTCAGTTCTTGTATAGTTTCATTTTTAATATTTTTTGCATCAATTATTTTAATTTTACTAATTTTTTTTTCGAGTATTTTTGCTAAATGCGTTTTTCCAGATCCTGAATCTCCAAAAATATTTAACCATTTGCCTGGCCAGGTTGGCCAACCTTCTATTAATTTGAAAGCTGAAAAGTTATTGCTAGAAACAAAAAAATCTTGTTTAAAATATTTTTTTGAAAAAGGAAATTTAAATATTAATTGATCCATTATAATGTTTTGATCACCCACTGGTCGTTAATCATTTGTAAATTAATATTTTCTTTTTTTAATTGATTTATCATTTTATCTAGCTTCCCAAGATATTTTATTCTTAAATTCATATAATCCTTGTTGAAATCTTGAACAAAAATATTTTCTATTGAGTCGATGTTTTTAATTATCTTATTTAATTCTACTAAATTACCTTTTTTATTTAAATTTAATTTTGCGTTTAAAAAAGAAGGTGTCCTTATATCAATTAAATTTTTTGACTTTACTAAATTTATTAATTCTTTTTTTAGCACTGTAATTGTATTTTCATAATAATTATCTGTTAAACCTTTTTTTGTTAGATTTATACTTTTAGAAATATTTTTTTCTTGAATTCTAGATTTAATATATATTTTATCGCTTTTATTTGTATTATACTCAATAAAAATTAAAGCTAAATTTTTATTAGGATATTCTTGAAATATCTTTTCAATTTTTAGATCGATTAAATTATTTTTATTTTTGTTTATATTTTGAATAATCTCTATTTTTTCTAATGGAAGAATAAACTCGATTAAATCATTTTCGTAAAATTCATTCCAACTCTTATAAAATAGATTATTATTAAAAATATAAATTTCATTATTCTTAATTAAAATCGGTAAAGTATATAATTCTTTATCTGCAATTTCAGAATATAAAATACCTTTTTTGTAAAACAAATCATGGATTTTATCTTTATCAAATGTGACACTAAAATTGACTAGTTCATCCTCCCTTTTTTTATTTTCAAGATTTTTGATTTGATAATATGACACCAGCTGTTTAATTGAGGAAAATTTTAATCCCGATAATTTTTCAGTATCTTCTTTTAACAAGATTTTTGATATTAGTTTATCAAATCCCTTTTTAATCGCCCTATCAGCCAGCACATTGTTGGATATTTTATCTTTTTTTTCTAACTGAATATTATTAACATTAAATAAATTATTTTTAGAGAAAAGAGTTTCAGTTTTAAAAAAAACTATTAAAATCAAAATTATTTGTTTGTGTAATTTCATAAAAAACTTAATTATCAATTTATAAATGAAAAAAAACGAAAATAGTTATAAAAAAAGCGGTGTTAATATTTCATTAGCTAATAAATTAGTTAAACATATATCGAAAATATCACAAAAAGATGACAAAAAAGCTGGTGGGTTTTCTAAAAAAGATACAATAGGTGGTTTTGGATCTTTGTTTGATATTAGTAATTTAAAAATAAAAGATCCAGTAATAGTTTCTTGCACCGATGGAGTAGGTACAAAAATTGACTTGGCTAATAAATTTAAGAAATTTGATACAATCGGTATTGATCTAGTAGCAATGTGTGTGAATGATTTAATTGTACAGGGCGCAAAACCACTTTTCTTCTTAGACTATATTGCAGTTGGAAAATTAAACTTTACTAAAACAAAAAAAATTTTAAAAGGCATTTTTAAAGGATGCAAAATTTCAAATTGTAAATTAATTGGAGGTGAAACTGCGGAAATGCCAGGAATATATTCTAAAGATAAATTTGATTTAGCAGGATTTAGTGTTGGCATTGTTTCTAAAAAAAAAATTCTAGATAAAGCTAACGTCAAGAGTAACAATGTTGTATTAGCAATACCCTCAAATGGTATCCATTCAAACGGGTATTCATTGGTTAGGACTATTTTAAAAAAGAATAAAGTTTCCCATGAATTGAGAAAAGAATTATTGAAACCTACTAAAATTTATACAAATGAAATTTTAAAACTTGTAAATAAAAATCTTATAAATGCAGCAGCACATATTACCGGTGGTGGATTAATAGAAAATTTACTAAGATCAATACCAAAAAACTTAACATTAAATATTGACCTTTCTCAAATAAAAATTACAAAAATTTTTAAATGGTTAAAAAAAAAGAACATTACCGACCAAGAGATGTTGAGCACTTTTAATTGTGGAGTTGGTTTCTGTATAATTGTAGATAAAAAAAAAATTCATAAAATCAAAAAAATCTTTCCAAAAAATTCAGCTCCATATCAAATTGGCTACATATCTAGAAACGTCAAGAGAATAAATTTATCAAAATCTTTAAAATGGTAAAAAAAAGAACATGTGTTTTTATCTCTGGGAAAGGTTCAAATCTAAAAAATCTCATTTTTCACTCAAGAGATCATAGTTTTCCAATTAAAATATGTTTAGTGGTTTGTAACAATAAAAATGCTACAGGTATTAATTACGCTAAAAAATATAAAATTCCTTACATCTTTATAAATACAAATCTGAAAAATTATGAGACAAAGATTTATTATAATCTAAAAAAATATAAAATTTCTTTTATTTGTCTAGCTGGTTTTATGAAGATTATTTCCGACTCTATAATTAAATATTACCAAGGAAAAATTATAAACATTCACCCTTCTTTGCTCCCTAAATTTAAAGGTTTAAATACTTTTTCAAGAATGCTTGAGTCAAATGAAAAGAAAGCAGGATGCACAGTTCACTATGTTAATAACAAATTAGATGACGGAAGTACAATTATTCAAAAAAGATTTACTATTTGTAAAGATGATAATAAAAAAACTCTTAAAAGCAAAACTCAAAAACTAGAATATAAAGCTTTTCCTGAGGCAATTATTAAAATTTTTAGATATATTTAATTTTTAAAAAAGAATGAAATTTCTTTTTTAGCATTTTCTAACGAGTCTGAACCGTGAACGGAATTTTTATCGATTGATATTCCATATAATTTTCTTATGGTATTTTCCTCAGCATTTTTAGGATTTGTAGCTCCCATTAATTTTCTATTAGTAAGTACAGCATCGACACCTTCCAAAACCATCACAACTATTGGTCCAGATGATAAATAAGCACACAAATCGTTGTAAAAAGGTTTAGATTGATGAACTTTATAAAAGTCTGAAGCTTCGTCTTTAGTTATGTGAATTTTTTTACTTTCTTTTATAGTTAATTTGTTTTTTGTGAAAATTGTTTTGATTTCTTCAACTAAGTTTCTTTCAACTGCGTCTGGTTTTATAATTGAAAGTGTTTGTTCAATACTACTCATAATTTTCTTCTATAAGTTGATTTAATAGTCTAACTCCGAACCCTGTTGCTCCACCTGAATTTAATGCTCCTCCATATTTAGAAAATGCCATCCCTGCAATGTCTAAATGAGCCCATGGTGTTTTGTTTAAAATAAATCTTTGTAAAAATTGTGCAGCTGTTGTAGACCCTGCTCCACCAACATAATTAATATTTTGCATATCAGCATTTTTTGAATTCATAAGCTTATCATAATTTTTATGTAGAGGCATTCTCCATAATTTTTCTTCAACTTTTTCACCTGCGTTGATTATTTCATTTGATAATTTATCATTATTGGAAAATAGTCCTGCATACTCTGATCCTAAACAAACTATAATAGCACCTGTTAACGTAGCAAGGTCGATAATAAACTTTGGATTAAATTTTTTTTCAGTGTAAGACAATGCATCAGCTAGAACTAATCTTCCTTCTGCATCTGTATTAAGTACTTCTATAGTTTTGCCGCTGTATGATTTTACAATATCTCCAGGTCGCTGGGCAACACCACTTACCATATTCTCAACTAATCCAACAACACCTACTGCGTTTACTTTTGCTTTTCTTAAAGCAAGGTTCTTCATTAACCCTACTACAGCTGCAGACCCCGCCATGTCATAAGTCATATCCTCCATAAATCTTGCTGGTTTAAGAGAATATCCACCTGTATCGAATGTAACACCTTTTCCAACGAAGGCTAAAGGTTTAGAATTTTTGTTTGTTCCATTCCATTCCATTGTAACAAGATATGATCCTCTAATACTACCCATACCAACGCCAAGTAAAGCATTCATGCCAAGTTTTTTTAATTTTTTTTTATCGTAAATGTTAACTTTCAAACCATCTTTTTTTAAAGAATTTAATCTTTTAGCATACTCATCAGGGTGCAAAACATTCCCTGGTTCTGAAACTAGATCTCGTGCATAAAAGGTTCCTTCCTCTATAGCTTTAAATTTTACTTTATCTTTGCTCGAAGGAATATTCTTGCTACCTACTACATTTATATAGATTTCTCTTGACTCTTTTTTTGTTTTATATTTTTTAAATTCATAAGATTTTAATTTTAATCCATGAAGAAAGTGACCTAAAAAGTTTTTAAGTGCACTAATTACACTGTCAGAATTTATAATATACTCGGTTCTTTTTCCATAATTTATCCGACCAAATAATTCAGCGCCTAAATTTTCTACATCGGAAATAGCAATTTTTTTTTTTATAGAAATTAAAATTATCTTTTTTTTTGAGTTGATTTCAAAAACAAATATATTTTTTTTTTGATCAATTGTTTTAAGTAAGTCGCTAATGTAAGAAAATTCTTTTTCTGAAATATATTTTTTTAAGCTTTTGATGGTAAATTTTTCGTCAACAAATAAAACCATATTAGCTGACGTTTTATTTACCGCTTTATTTGAATAGTTAATTTTAATCGACATTAGTATTTATAAGCTCTTTCACTGATTAAAGTGGTATATATGTTCAAAAGTGTCAAATTTCAACGTTAAATTCGTCATTGTTCACTCTTTGGTTGAATTTATTAAACGGATGAATTAATTATATACAAATTATTCAAATGCTTCAAAACAAAATTTATCTAAATTTTTCCCTAGAGATTTTTAAAATTTTTTTAGTAATCCTTTTTGGTTTATCTATGATTGCGCTTACAGTCAGGGCGGTTAATTTTCTGGATTTAATAGTTAATAGTGGTTACTCCGTGACGACTTATTTTAAATATTCAGTTCTAAATTTACTTGGAATTACAATCAAATTTATTCCCCTCTCGTTCTTGATATCTTTATCTATCTTTATACTTAAGCATATCCAAGACAATGAGTTTATAATTTTATGGACTTCAGGAGTTAAAAAAATGACTTTGGTAAAATTATTAATCTTAATTTCTTCAGTTGTATCGATTATTTATTTGGTATTCTCCACATACTTAACTCCAATGACATTAAATAAATCGAGAAATATTTTAAACGATAGTAATTTTAATTCTTTTCTTCCAACAGTAAAAACTCAACAATTTAGTGACTCTTTTAAAGGATTTACTTTTTTTGTTGAAAAGAAAATGAACAATCAAGTTGAAAATGTTTTTATTCACGACACTGGAAATAATTTAAAAAATCTTTCTTCAAATACTACTACTACTAATGATAACACTATATTGGCTAAAAGTGGTATTATTGAGTCAAAAAAGATTCTATTGCAGAATGGGCAAATAATTTCATCAAAAAAGAATAATAAAAGTGAAATAATTAATTTTCAACAACTAGTAATTAATTTAAATAATTTGAGTACAATGACAATTAAACAACCTAAGATACAAGAAACTTCAACTACCTCGCTTTTTAAATGTTTAATAAAAAAAGATATGGATAACAAATATTGTAATAAAGATTTTAAAAAAGAAATTATTTCAACATTAAGTAGACGAATTATTATTCCATTTTATATTCCAGTCTTAGCATTAATATGTGGTTTATCATTATTAAAAACAAAAAAAATTTATTTAAATAAATATAGTATTTTTTTTTACAGCTTTATACTTTTGGTATTCACAGAATTAGCTGTTAGATACACAGGAATGAATAATCTTATGCTTTTAATTTTTATGCTCTTGCCAATTCTATTATTTTTATCAATTTATATTATATTAGCAAAGAAGTTTACTATGGAGCAAATATGAACAATATTCTTCTTAACTATATAATTAAAGGTTTTCTTAAAAATTTTCTTATAGTCGTATCAGTATTTTACTGTTTTGGAGTAATATTAACTTTATTCGAAGAAATTGAATTTTTTAAAAATATGAATGTGGAATTTTATGTTCCACTTATGCTGACAAGTATTTTTATACCAGGAATGATTATAAAACTTTTACCATTCATAATCTTTATCTCAAGTATGTGGTTCATGATGAAGATTAGAAATAATAAAGATTTACTTACACTTAAAATATTTGGTTATTCGAACATAAAGATCTTTTTCATTTTAGCATTATTTTCTTTTTTTTTAGGATGGTTAATTTTAATTGCAATTAATCCAATTACATCAAGCATGTCAGTTTTTTACGAAAAAACAAAATCAAACTATTCCAAGGATATTGACCACCTAGTAAATTTTAACAAAAATGGATTATGGATTAAAGAAGAGCTTGCTGAAAATAAAAGAATCATTTCTGCAGAAAAACCTGAAAATTTTAACCTAATCAATGTAAATATTTTTCATTTTAATAAAGATTATGAATTAGTTGAAAAGATATTTGCAAGTAAAGCGAATATAGAAAAGAATACCTGGGAATTATCAGAAGTCAGTATCTTCAAACTTAAAGACGAAATTATTTTTAAAGAAGAATTTGATAAACTTGAAATAAAATCAATTTATAATTTTAAAAAGATTAATAGCTTATTTAAAAATTTTGATACTTTGTCTTTTATAGAGATAATTACAAAAAAACAAAAACTAATGGATAATGGTTATAGCGATACTTTTTTAAAGGAAAGCTTTCATAAAATGATATCTATACCATTTTTTTTGTTTTTTATGACAGCTTTAGCATCTATTTTTACTATGAATACTCTAAAAAAAGATAATAACGGAAAATTATTTATTATTGGTTTAACTGTATGTGTAATTACATTTTATTTCAAAGATTTGTCTCTAGCATTAGGGCAAACTGAAAGAATTCCAATGATTTTAGCAATATGGTCTCCAATAATTGCATTGAGTTTTTTTTCTTTTATAGGAGTTTTGCAAATTAATGAAAAATAAGCTTTTAATATTTTTAATCATATTTTTTTTTAAGTCTACTCTTTTAGCAGAAGATATTTTTATAGAGTCAAAAATAATAAATTTGGATAAAAAAAAAGAATTGTCGATTTTTAAAGATGACGTTGTTGTCACTACTTCTGATAATAGCATCATAAAAAGTGACTACGCCGAATATAACAAGAAAAAAGGCATTATTACTCTTAAAAATAACGTTGAAGCAACCGATACTAAAAATAATAGATTAATTTCTAATTTTGCGATTTATGATCAAAATCGCAAAACTTTAAAAAGTATCGGTGTAACAAAAATAACCACTCCGGAAAATTATACTGTTGAGGGAATTGATATTACTCTTAATAACTTAAAAAAACTAATAAGCTCAGATAAAAAAACAATTGTAAGAGATCAAGATAATAATGAAATTTTTTTAAGTAATTTCGAATATCTTATCAATGATTATATTTTTAAGTCTATCGGTGAAATTGAAATTAAAGATAACTTTCAAAATGTTTATAATTTTTCTCAACTTTATATAGATACAAAAAAAAAGGAACTTTTAGGAACAGACATTAAATCTTTTATAAACAAAGATGATTTTAAAGTTAATAAAGATAATAAACCTAGAATATTTTCTAATTCTATAAAAGTTGGAAAAGAAATAACAACATTTAATAAAAGTAATTTTACAATATGTAATTATAGGGAAAATGATAAATGCCCTCCGTGGACCGTTCAGTCAGAAAAAATGTTGCACGATAATAAAAAAAAAACCATTTATTACAAAAATGCTCTTATAAAAATATATGACATTCCTATATTTTTTAGTCCAAGATTATCTCATCCTGATCCCTCAGTAAAAAGAAGAAGCGGATTGCTTGTTCCATCCTTTCAAGATAGTAAAAACTTAGGCGAAGGATTATCAATTCCATATTTTTGGGCAATTAGTGAAGATAAAGATTTAACTCTAACAAATAAACTTTATGTTTCTGAACACCCATTATTTTTAGGTGAGTATAGACAAGCTTTTGAAAAATCTAATTTTATTGCTGATTTTGGTTATACTCAGGGTTATAAAAAGAATACAGCTAGTAAAGTAAGTGGTCAAAAAACACATTTTTTTTCCAAATTTGTTAAAAACTTTTCAAACGAAATTAATAATTCAAAAAGTACGTTCTCAATAACAACCCAGGACGTATCTAATGATAAATATTTCAAGTTATACAAAATTGATACAGAACTTATAAATGAAGATATTGATGTATTGAATAATAGTCTTGATTTTTCTCACTCCGACGACAACAAATTTTTTGGAATTAATTTCAGTATGTATGAAACTCTTAAATCACCATATAACGACAAATACGAATATATTTTTCCAGAATTAACATTTAACAAAAACTTATTTTCTAGTTCAGCTTATGGCTCATTAGACCTAGACTCTAATTTCAAATTTCATAATTACGATACAAATAAATCGTCTAAATTTTTAGTCAATGATTTGAATTGGGAGTCAATAGGTAAAAGTTTGAATTCAGGAATTCAAACAAAATTATTAGGAAAAATAAAAAATATTAATTATGAAACAAAAAATATTGCAGAATTTAAAGAGAACACGACTAACGAAGTTTTTGGTGCTTTAGGATTTTTAACAGAAATTGACTTATATAAAAGAGTTTCTGATATTTCTGAACATTTTTTTACTCCAAAAATTTTAACAAGGTTTGCTCCAGGAGAGATGAGAAAAGAAAAAAATAGTTCCAGACTAAATGCCATAGAAGCATTTGATATTGATAGATTAAATAATAATCAAAATTTTGAAACTGGATTAAGTGCAACTGTTGGATTTGATTATGAGATAAAAAAACAAGACCAACATTTTGATATTTCAGTCGGCCAAATTATCAATCAAAAAGAAAATAAGAATATGCCAACGTCTATGGGCTTAGATGAAAAAGTATCAGATCTTGTTGGATCAGCTAATTACAAAATTAGTGACAAATTAAGTATAGATTATAATTTTGCCTTAGACCAAAATTACAATGATTTAAATTATAACGAGATAGGTGCTTCTATTACTTCAAATTTATTCAATTTTAATTTTGATTATTTACAGGAAAAAAAACATGTAGGAAGTAATGAGTATATTAAATCTAAGATCGATTATAAAATTGCTGATAAAGGAAATTTATCTTACGAATTTAAAAGAAATTTAATAACAAATTCATCTGAGTTTTATAATTTAAGTTATGAGTATATTAATGATTGTTTAAGAGCAGGACTTGTTTATCGAAGAGAATTTTATAATGATTCTGAAATTGAAGCTGAAAACTCATTGATGTTCAAAATTACATTAATTCCATTTGGAGATATTAACTCACCAAAATTGAATAGGTAATGTGTAATATGAGATACATTATTTTACTTATCTTTGCTTTTTCTTTTGATCCATTAATTGGTGCTAATGACAATAAGATTATAATTAAAGTTAACGATAAAATTGTTAGCTCCTTTGATGTTAAAAATAAAATAAATACGGAGTTAATGTTAAGAAATTTACCCATTAACCAATTAAATATTAATAAAATGAAAAATCTTGCTATCAAAGAGCTTATAAATATGAGAATTAAAGAGGGTGAAATTCTTAGATACAGTTCCATAAATTTAGATGAAATAGATATCTCTAAACAATTAAAATCAATTTCATCAAATAATATTGGGGAATTTAAAAAAAAATTTTTAATTAATAATTTAAGTTACGAAATTTTTATTGAAGAATTAAAGATACAATCTGGATGGCAAAACTTAATATTTAATCTTTTTAAAAATAAAGTCAAAGTTAATGAAAATGAAATATTAGATGAAGTAAAAAAAATTAAAAATAAAATTTCTAAAATTAAAGAATATGATTTATCAGAAATAGAACTATCATTTAATAATTTAAAAGAAAAAGATGAAAAAATATTAATTATAAAAAATAAAATAAATGAAATCGGTTTTGAAAATACTGTGTTAAATTATAGTGAGTCAGATTCTGCTATTAATAATGGTCGCATAGGCTTAGTTAATGAACAGTCTTTGTCGTCAGATGTATTTGATCGACTCAAAAAGTTACAGGAGGGAGAAATATCCAGTCCTATCATTAAAGTTGATAAAATTATTTTTTTGAAAGTTAATAAAATTAAAATTTCAAATAATGATAATATAAATATTGATAAATTAAAGAAAGATATTATTAATCAAAGGAAAAATGATTTATTTAATTTATATTCTGCAAGCCATTTATCAAAAATTAGAAACAATTCATATATTGAATTCAAATGAAAAAAAAAATTTTAGTCATTAGCGGAGATCCTAACAGCATTAATTCTGAAATTATTTGTAAAAGTTTTAAAAAATTGAGTAATTCGCAAAGAAAAAATATTTACCTCATTACTAATTTTGCTCTTTTTAAAAAACAAATTAAACAATTAAAATACCCTTTTAATTATATTCAGGTCAAAAATTTACATGAAAATATATCTTCTAATAAATTAAAAATCTTAAATGTAGATTTGAAATTTGATAGTCCATTTAAAGTATCTGCGAAATCTTCATCTGTATTTGTCAGAAAATGTCTAGAATTAGCTCATCGAATAGCTTCTAAAGAAGAAATTAAAGGTTTAATTAATTGTCCTATTGATAAAAAACTTTTGATAAAGAAAAACCAGGGTGTTACTGAATTTTTAGCTTCAAAGTGTGGTTTAAAAGATAATTCTGCAGTAATGTTAATAAAGAATAAATATTTCTCAGTATCTCCTATTACTCATCACATTGACCTAAAAACTGTAGTCAAAAAGATAAATTCTGATTTAATAATTAAAAAAATTACTATCATCGATAAATGGTTTAAAAAAATACTCAAAAAAAAACCTAAAATTGGAATTCTTGGTCTTAATCCTCATAATGCAGAACTTAAAAATATTTCCGAGGAAGTTAAAATTATTATCCCATCAATTAAAAGATTAAAAAAAAAGAATATATCAATTAAGGGTCCATTAGTTTCTGACACAGTATTTATTAAAGACTATAAAAAATATGACGTATTAGTAGGCATGTATCATGATCAAGTTCTTACCCCTTTTAAAACTATTTTTAAATTTGATGCGATCAATATTACCTTAGGTCTAAAATATCTAAGACTTTCACCTGATCATGGTGTGGCGTCAAATATTATAAAAAAAAAAATTGCAAACCCAATTAGTCTTCTGAGATGCTTTGAGTTTTTACATAAATTAAAGTGAAAAAATTTAATAAAAAATCTTTAGGTCAAAACTTTTTAGTTGATCGTAATATAATTAAAAAAATTATTGGATTAGTAAAAATAAAAGGTAAAAATATTATTGAGATTGGTCCTGGTGATGGTGCATTAACAAATGAAATTTTAAAACAAAATCCTAAATCTTTAATTACTATTGAAAAAGATCGAATATTATCTACTAAAATAAGTGAGAAATATTTTGAAAATAAAAATTTTAAAAATTTTAATAATGATATTTTAAAATTTGATTTAGAAAAATTAGATCTTAAAAACTCAATAATTATAGGTAATTTACCTTATAATATTTCTTCACAAATACTTGTAAAAATACTTAATTTTAAAAAATGGCCTCCTGACTTTGAGGATGTGATCTTTATGTTCCAAAAAGAATTAGGAAATAAGATTTTAGGTAAATATCCTACCTCTGATTATGGCAGAATATCTGTTTTGACTAATTATAGACTTTATGCAAAAAAAAAATTTGATGTCTCCGCAAATTGTTTTTTTCCAAAACCAAAGGTTAATTCAACCGTAATACATTTTAAACCAAAAAAGAAATCTAGTTTTTATATAAAAGATCTTAAAAATTTAGAAAAAATAACTTCCGTTTTATTTTCAAATAAAAGAAAAATGATTAATAAAAATATCAAAAAAATATTGAATAATAATGAAATAGAAAAAATTAATAATTTAAATTTGGAAGCGAGGCCCTCAAATTTAAAACCTGAGGTTTATTATAAAATTACTGAATTATATGAGGCTAGATAAAGATTTTTTCTTTGCTGTACTTATAATTTCTTCAATTTGTCTAAAACATACTTCTAAGTTTTTATTGATAATAATATAATCGTAGTCATTCCAATGTTTAACATCTTCATCAAATGAGCTAAACCTTTTTTCTACTTCAATTAATGAGTTTTGATTTCTCTTAATTAATCTATTTTTTAACTCTTCTTTGTTTTCTGTTGTAAGATAAATTTTGACTAAATTTAAATTACTGAACTTTGCAAGCTGTTTTGTTCCTTGCCAATCTATATCGAATAGAATATCATTTTTTTTAATTATTTTATCAACATTATTCTTTGATGTTCCATAATAATTTCCAAAAATTTTAGCATATTCGTAAAAACTATTTTTTTTAATTAATTCTTCGAATTTTTTTTTTGTTACAAAAAAATAATCGACACCATCAATTTCGTTGGCTCTAGGAGATCTGGTAGTGTGAGAAACGGATATTTTGAAACTATTGTATTTTTGTTGAATTTTTTTCGTTAAGGTAGTTTTTCCTGCCCCAGAAGGTGAGGATAAAATTAAAAGGATATTTTCCTCATCCGTAGACATTTTTAATTAGTTAGCTTGATTTGCTCTCTATAAATTTGATAGCATCACCAACTGTTAAGATTTTTTCTGCCTCGCTGTCTGAAATCTCTGAACCAAATTCTTCTTCAAAAGCCATAACCAATTCAACTGTATCCAAACTATCTGCGCCTAAGTCGTCAATAAAACTTGCTTCTTCAGTAACTTTGCTCTCTTCAACGCCTAAATGGTCAGCGACTATCTTTTTAACTTTTTCTTTAACATTATCTGACATGAATTCCTTTCTTTAGTTTAATTTCTTAATAGATTATTAAGCAGAATTGTCAAGACATATACATTCCACCATTAACATGTATTGTTTCACCAGTTATATATTTGGACGAATCAGATACTAGGAATGCAACACAATTTGATACATCTTCTCCGGTTCCAAGATCTCCTGATGGTATTTTATTAATTAATATCTTTTTAAAATCATCATTAATTTTATTGGTCATTTCTGTTTGAATAAAACCAGGAGAAACACAATTAATGTTTATATTTTTTTTTGCATATTCAATTGCTAAGCTTTTTGAAAAACCTATTATACCAGCCTTAGAAGCAGCATAGTTTGCTTGTCCAAGATTACCTGTATGACCAACTATAGAAGTAATATTTACAATTTTTCCATATTTTTTTTTTAACATCTTTTTTATTGAAAATTTACACATTAAAAAAGTTGAGTTTAAATTAATGTCTATTACTTTTTTCCAATTTTCTTCTGTAAGTCTAATAGAAATATTATCTTGTGTAATGCCTGCGTTATTTATTAAAACTTCTAAGCCTTCTAATTTTTTATCTACCTCTTCAATAAACTCTTCAATTTTGTCGTGCTCTTGAAGCTTAAAGGTTTTTATATGAATATTTGTAAATTTTTTTTTTAAATTATTCAATTTTTCTTCATTGGTCCCCGTAGCTAAAACTTCTGAACCTAAATTATAAAATTTTTCTACTAAGCTGTTCCCTATTCCGCCAGTAGCTCCTGTAATTAAAATTTTTTTATTTTTTAAGTTCATCGATTAGATTTTTAATATCAGTTATTGAATTAATTGAAAAGCAATTTACATCTTTGATAGTTCTTTTTACCATTCCGATTAAAGTTTTTCCTGGTCCAATTTCAACAAAATTCTTTATCCCTGCCTCCTTCATGTAAATAATACTTTCCCTCCATCTGACGGTAGAAAAGATTTGGTCAATTAAAAGACTTTTAAATTTACTTACATCATCTTCGACTTTGGCATTTACATTATTAATTATTTTTATTGTAGTTTTGTTAAAAACTGTATTATTGATTTTTTCTGACATTTCATCTGCCGCTGGTTTCATTAATGAACAATGAAATGGAGCACTTACCTTTAAAGGAATAGTTTTTATCTTTTTTTCTTTAAAATTTTTCTGTATCGTATTAATACTATTTTTTTCTCCACTTATTATTACTTGTCCCTCTGCATTGTCATTTGCTATTTCACAAACTTTTATATTTTTTTGACTATCAATAAAATTTTGAACTTCGGTTGTTTTTAATCCAAGGACCGCAAGCATTGCGCCCTCACCAACTGGAACAGCGTTTTGCATAGCTTTCCCTCTCTCGTGTAACAAATAAATGGCGTCGTTAAAGTTTAATACCTCAGAACTTACTAATGCACTGTACTCTCCCAAGGAGTGTCCAGCAAAATATTTAAATGATGTAAAATCAAAATTAAATTCATCCTTCAAAACTTTAAAAATTGAGTAACTTACAGTTAAAATTGCAGGTTGAGTAATTTTTGTAAGTTGTAATTCTTCTGATGGACCTTCAAGAATAATTCTTGACAATCCAAAACCTAATTTATTATCTGCATCTTTAAAAATTTTTTTTACAATTTCAAAATTATTATAAAATTCTAATCCCATTCCAACAATTTGAGAACCTTGGCCTGGGAATAATAAAACGTTCATTTGCTGTTATATATTTAACGATTATAGGTATTGCTTAAATTCTTTATTATAGTATAAAAATCAACTTATAAATAAATAATTTACTTATTAATAGATAAAAATATGGCTTTTTACGAAAATACCGTCGTAGCTAGACAAGATTTAGCAGAAAAAGATCTTAAAGATATTAAAGATAAATACAATCTTTTGATAAACAACTCATCAGGAAAAGTGGTAAAAGTGGAGGAGTGGGGTTTATTAAACCTATCCAAAAAAATTAAAAAATACAAAAAAGGTTTTTACATTCATTTTAAGTTTGAAGGTAATAGCAGTACACTAGCTGAAATACAAAAAAAAATTAAAATCGACAGGTCAATTATCAGGCATTTAATTGTAAAATATAAAAAGCTTGATACAAAAAACGAGTTTTTTAAAAAAGATAAATAATTAAAAAATAATGAAAAGAAAAAACAAAAAATTTCAGAAAAGAGGTTCTAATTCTCTTAGTAAACTCAGTCTTTTTCAGAAAAATGATAATAAGTTTTCAAAAAAATGCCCTTTATCTGTTAAAAATGCACCTATTGTAGATTATAAAAATATAGGCCTATTAAAAAAATATATTTCTGAAAATGGGAAGATTATATCTGCTAAATTTACATCTGTATCATTTAGTAAACAAAAAAAACTTACAAGAGAAATAAAAAGAGCAAAGATTTTGGGGTTAATTTAGATGGAAGTAATTCTATTAGAAAATTTAATTAATTTAGGAAATATTGGTGATAAAGTTACTGTTAAAGATGGATATGGAAGAAACTATTTATTAAAGCAAGGCAAGGCGTTAAGATTTAATAAAGAAAACCAAGATTTTGTAACTAAAAAAAAAGCCGAACTTAATCAAAAGAATATAGAGCTTAAAAACAAATTTATTGGTATTTCTAAATTAGTAAATAATAAAACTTTTTCTTTTAATAAAGAGAGCAAAGAAAATGGAGATTTATACGGATCAATCAAACCAAAAGAAATTACGAACCAAATTAAAGAGCAAGTAAAAGCAGAAGTTAGCCCTTCTCAAATTATTTTAAAAGATGAGATTAACAAAATTGGCTTATTTAAAGCCACTATAAATTTTCATTCAGAAGTTCAGGCTACAATCTCTATAAAAGTAGACAAAATACAATCTAAATAACTTTTCCACAGAGCTAAGAAAAAAGTGCAAAACTTTTTTCTTATAAGAGTTGTAGTTACCCTATATAATTAGGTGTGAAAGAAATTAAATCCCTTCCAAATAATCTTAAGGAGAAGCAACCATCTAATCTGGAGGCTGAGCAAGCATTATTAGGATCAATATTGGTAAATAATGATATTATAGACGAGGTATCAACTATTGTTAATTCTTCAATATTTTATGATCCTGCGCATATAAAAATATACGATGTAATCGAAAGTCTAAATAATAAAGGTATGATTGCCAATCCAATTACATTAAAAAATTTTTTTGAAAAAGATAATATGCTCAATGAAGTTGGGGGGACCGAGTACTTGGTCAAATTAACAAGATTTTCTGGTTCAGCTAAACAAGCAGTAGATTATGCTAAAGTTATTCATGAAATGTACCTTAGAAGAGAATTGGTGCAAATTTCAGATAAATTATCATCAGATACTTTAAATGCAAATATTCAAGAACAAAACGCAGAAAATATAATAGAAAGTACGGAAAAATCTTTATTTGATTTAGCTGAAAGAGGAAGTTTTTCTCAGTCGTTTTTAAAATTTAATCAAGCATTAGATCAAACAATTGAAATGGCTACATTGGCTATGCAAAATGATCAAGGAATTGTGGGCGTGCCGACCGGTTTAACGGATTTAGATGAAAAATTAGGAGGTTTGCATAAGTCCGATTTAGTAATTTTAGCTGGAAGACCTTCAATGGGTAAAACAGCATTAGCAACTAATATAGCTTATAATGCAGCACAACATATTTTGAAAAGACAGGAAAAATCATCAGTGGCTTTTTTTTCTTTAGAAATGTCATCAGAACAGCTATCAACAAGAATATTATCTGAACAGGCTAGAATAAAATCAGACGACATAAGAAGAGGTAAAGTTACAGAGGAAGAAATTAATAGATACATTGAAACTTCAAGAAACATTTATAACCTTCCACTTTATATTGATGAAACTCCTGCCATAACAATAGCGACTTTGAGTAATAGGGCTAGAAGAATAAAAAGATTGTTTGGATTAAATTTAATCGTTGTAGATTACATTCAATTAATGAGATCTAGTTCAAATAAAAATGATGGAAGAGTTCAAGAAATTTCCGAAATAACCCAAGGCTTAAAAGCATTAGCAAAAGAACTATCTGTTCCAGTTTTAGCTTTATCACAATTGTCAAGAGCAGTAGAACAAAGAGACGATAAACAACCACAATTAGCAGATTTAAGAGAATCAGGATCGATTGAACAAGATGCCGATGTAGTAATGTTTGTATATAGAGAGGCTTATTATTTGGAAAGAAAGCAACCAAAACTTGGTTCGATTGAACATGCTGAATGGCAGTCCAAAATGAATGATGTAAATGGGCTGGCAGATATTATTTTAGGAAAACAAAGGCATGGTCCAACAGGCACTGTTAAAGTAGAATTTGAGGGAATTTACACAAAATTCAAAGATTTAAGTAAAAATTAACCTCAGTTTTTTCTTTAGTTATAAAAAAATTAAGATATATCTGAAATATTCCTATGTTTGCCGGTATTTATAAAAAAATAGTTATAGATTTTTCTAAAATTACACTATTTTTTCTATCAATTTTAATTATTTTTTCACTCTATCAATCGAAAAACTTTAATTTGGACGCATCATCTGATGCTCTTCTTTTAGAGGGTGATCCCGATTTAAAATATTTAAGGGAAGTCAACGAAACCTATGGTTCTAAGGACTTTTTAGTTTTGACTTACACCCCAGTCACAAGTTTTACTGAAAAGGAGACTATACTTAATCTTCAATTGCTTAAATCTAAAATTGAAAAATTATCATGGGTAGATAGCGTTATAACAATAATTGACGTGCCTTTATTAAAAAGTACTGATGAAGGGTTGATGGACAGACTAATAAATTACAAAACATTAGCTTATCCTGAAATCGACAGAAATAGAGGTTTCAAAGAAATATTAAACAGTCCAATTTATAAAAATTATGTAATAAGTGATGACGGGAAAACATCAGGAATTGTAGTTTATCTTAAAAAAGATGAAAGACTAGCCGAGTATATTAAAATAAAAGATAAGTATTTTTATCAATTTGCTGAAACTGGTCTAAACAAAGAAGAAAAAGCAAATTATAAAAAATTTATCAAAGAGTACGAAGATTACAAAAATTTATACAATATTAGAAATAATCAAAATATTACCGAGATACGTGACGTAATTCAAAAATATGGTGAAAATGCAAAAATACACTTAGGTGGAATACCAATGATTGCAAATGATATGATGAGCTTTATAAAAAGTGACATTGTTGTGTTTGGAATTGGAGTATTTTTTTTTATAGTTTTAACTCTTTGGTTCATATTTAGAAATTTAAAATGGGTAGTAATGCCATTGTTAGGATGTGCAACATCAGTGATCGTAATGATTGGTCTATTAGGTTTTATTGGTTGGAAAGTGACAGTCATATCATCAAATTTTATAGCTTTGATGTTAATTTTAAATATGGCCATGAACATTCATGTAACAGTAAGATTCTTGCAATTAAAAAAAGAATTTCCTCAACTAACAAAAAGTGAAGCTATACTTGAAACAAGCAAAAAGATGATGCTACCAATCCTTTATACAGTTCTTACGACTATATGTGCATTTTTATCATTAGTGTTCAGTGGAATAAAACCTATAATTGACTTCGGTTGGATGATGACATTAGGATTAATGGTGTCCTTCCTAGTAACTTTTTTACTATTACCCTCATTAATAAATTTAATTTCATCAGAAAATGAAATGAATCTTAAAGATACAGAAAAATCAATAATTACATCTGCGTTAGGATCTTTTACAAAAAAAAATAAAATTTTTATCTTCGGTTCAACTTTTATAATAATATTACTTAGTTTAATTGGGATATTAAAGCTAGAGGTTGAAAACAGTTTTATAAATTATTTTGACAAAAAAACAGAAATTTATAAAGGTATGAAAAAAATTGACGATAATTTAGGCGGGACAACTCCTTTAAATATAATTCTTAAATTTCCATCAAAATCAAATGAGTCTAAAGGAGAAAAAGATGAATTTGAAGAATGGGAAGAAGAAGCTTCATCAGAGGATGATAAAGCTAAATATTGGTTTACAAGAGATAAAATGGATAAAATCATCAAAGTTCATGATTATTTGGACTCTCTGCCGGAAATTGGTAAAGTTCTCTCATTCGGTTCAATTTTAAGAGTAGCAGAAGATTTAAACAATAAAGAATTGCAAAGTCTAGAAATAGCAGTTCTATATAGTAAAATTCCAGAAACGATTAAAAAAGAAATAATATCGCCCTATATATCCGTTAAAAAAGATGAAGCAAGAATAAGCGTGAGAGTTAAAGACTCAATGGATGAATTAAGAAGAAACGATCTTATCAAAAAAATTAATATTGAATTGAATACAAAACTTGGCTTAAACAAAGATGAGTATAAATTAGCAGGAGTATTAATATTATTTAACAACTTACTTCAAAGTCTATTTAAATCTCAGATACTTACATTGGGGATAGTAATGCTTGGAATTTTCTTAATGTTCTTTGTTTTATTTAGAAATACAATTATCTCGTTAATTGGAGTTGTACCAAATTTTATTGCTGCCTTTTTTATATTAGGTATAATTGGTTTACTCGGTATTCCATTGGATATGATGACAATAACTATAGCTGCAATTACCATAGGAATTGCTGTTGATAATAGCATTCATTATATTTACAGATTTAAAGAAGAATTTAAAAAAATTAATGATTATAATAGAACTTTAGATAGGTGTCACAGAACAGTAGGTGTAGCAATTTTAAACACATCTATTACTATTGTTTTTGGTTTTTCAATATTAGTTTTATCTAATTTTATCCCGACTATTTATTTCGGTGTGTTTACGGGTATTGCAATGTTATTAGCAATGATTTCGGTTTTAACTCTTATGCCAAAATTAATTCTTATTTTAAAACCATTTGGCAAAGAAGTTGACCTAGCTTCTAATGACTGATTTTCTTGAAAACATTACTAACAATCTTAATTTTTTTGATATTTTTATATTAGTAATTTTCATTTACAATGTTCTTCAATGTTTTCTAAAAGGTTTTTCTCTTAGTTTAATATCGTTTATGAAATGGGTTTTATCAACAATTGTTACAATTTTATTGGTTCCAAAATTTCAACCTGTGGTAAGTGATTATATTGAGTCAGAATTTATTAATAGCGTAGGTCTAGGTATTGGTATTTTTATTATAACTCTTTTTACAATTATTCTTATAGGGAAAACATTAAGTAAAGCTGTCACTTGGACCGGAGTAGGTTCTATTGACAAAGGATTTGGTTTTGTTTTTGGTTTTTTTAAAGGGTATATTGTATCTGTATGTTTATTTTCAATTTTTAATTGGTTTTATCCTTACCAAAATTGGGGTATATCAGCAGAGAGTGCTATTTCTTTCGACTTAATAAATAAAGGTAGTAAAATTTTAATTGAGGAATTTCCATCTAGTGAGGATTTCATTGACACAAAAGAAAAAATTGAAAAAATTTAATTTAGATAAGTTGAGGGAAGAGTGTGGAATATTTGGTGTATCCAATCATAAAGACGCTTCGGCTTTGGTTGCTTTAGGTTTACATGCTTTACAGCACAGAGGTCAAGAAGGATGTGGGATAGTTTCTTATGATGGTAAAAACTATCACTCAGAGAAACGTCAAGGATTAGTTGGAGATCATTTTACTAATCCAGAAACTTTAAAAAAACTGCCTGGTGAGTTTTCAATTGGACATAATAGATATTCAACAACAGGAGAAACATCTTTAAGAAACATTCAACCTTTTTTTGCAGATCTTCACATGGGTGGTTTAAGTATTGCTCATAACGGCAATTTAACAAATGCTTTGTTGCTAAGGGAAATTTTAGTTAAAGAAGGAGCAATTTTTAGAACAACTAGTGATACAGAAACAATTGTTCAATTAATTGCTAGGTCTAAAAGAGAAAAATTTGTAGACAAATTAATAGATGCTTTATTTCAAATACAAGGTGGTTATTCTCTCATTTTAATGACTAACAAAAAACTGGTTGGCGTGCGCGATCCTTTTGGTATTAGGCCTTTAGTAATAGGCAAAATGAAGAGTTCATATGTTATAGCATCCGAGACGTGTGCGCTTGATATTGTTGGGGCAAATTTTGTCAGGGAAGTTGAAAATGGTGAGATAGTAATAATTGAAAACAATGAATTAAAATCTATTAAACCTTTTCCAAAACAAAAATCGCGTCCATGTATTTTTGAATATATTTATTTTGCTAGACCCGACAGTTTAATTAATAACAAATGTGCTTATGAATACAGGAAAAATTTAGGCAGTGAACTAGCTAAAGAGTCCGACATTAAAGCCGACCTAGTGGTGCCAGTTCCTGACTCTGGTGTGCCAGCGGCTTTGGGTTTTGCAGAACAATCAAATAAAAAGTTTGAATTAGGTTTAATTAGAAACCACTATGTAGGTAGAACATTTATCGAACCATCACAAAGTATTCGTAGTTTAGGAGTAAAGCTAAAATTAAGTTCAACGAAATCTATAGTTAAAAATAAATCTATTATTCTTATTGATGACTCTTTGGTCAGAGGAACAACATGTTTTAAAATAGTTAAAATGCTTTACGAGTCAGGAGCTAGCGAGGTTCATGTTAGAATTGCCTGTCCAGAGATAAAGTTTCCAGATTTTTACGGTGTAGATATGCCAACAAAAGAGGAGCTTCTTGCTTACAAAAAAAACAATCAGCAAATGTGTGAATATATAAAAGCGAAAAGTTTAAAATTTTTAAGCTTGTCTGGTATGTATAATGCTCTTATAGGAGAAAATAGGAATGCGAATTTTCCTCAATTTAGCGACCATTACTTCACTGGTGATTATCCTGTCAAACCTGCGGACAGCATCAGAGGACTCAAAGTTAAACAACTCTCTTTATTAAGCGGTAAATCTAATAATTAACCTAATACTATTAGTTTATTTTTACGATCTAGAAATAAAATATAATTATCTATAAATATCAAATTAGAGTTTATTTTTGCAGATAGTTTAAATACATCTATTAAACTTCCATTAATTTCGAATTCAAGGATATATGAATTTTTTAATAATATAATAATCTTATTATTGGCAAACATTAAACTTTGAAATGTTACTGTTTTTTTTTTAACATTAAAATATTCAGCAATTTGATCATTAATCTCATATGAGTAAACAATTTCACCGTTTAAAAGATTTATACAAATTAGAAAATTGTTGGTTGAAACTAAAAATAGATGATTATCTATAATGAGTGGTTTTAATTGAGATACAATATCATATTTATTTATCAATGAGCCAGTTGATGAATCAATAACATAAGTTGATTGATGCGAAGTAACAACAACAAAATTGTTATTATTCACTACAGGATTTCCATTAAATAAATTATTTGGATTAACATCAAGTGATTGATTTATATTAATAACCCATTTAATCTTTAAATTTTCTTTATCAATGCCATACAATGATCCATATGTATTCAAAAACATAATCAAATTATTAGATAATGAGAAATTATTTATAAAATTATTCTTAATTTTGGAGTCTTCAGTAGGGATTAATTTAATAATATTTCCATTATTTTTATTAAAAAAATAAACATTATTATTCTGATCAGCAGTTATTAGCTTATTGTCTTTTATTTTTAAATTTGATCTAAATGGAATCTTATTGTTCAAGGCCCACAAAATCTTTTTATTCTCATAATCAAATGCATAAATAAACCCGATATTATCAGAAATATAAATAATATTCCCTTCTATTATTATATTCAAATTTTTTTCTATTTTTTTAAATTTTTTTTTATAAAAATTGAATTTTGTAATTATTTTATTTTCAATAGCTGAAAATACTATAACGTTGCCTTTTATATCTGTTGTTATTAAATTATCATTTTTAAATAAAATAAGACTGTGAGATTTCTGCTTACTTATTTTTTTACTTTTTTTTATAATATTTTTTTTTTCTGAATAACTTAAATTGTTTTGATTATTGGACTGATTATAAAAAATGTCTATCCATTGTTTATTTTTTAATTTTGCCGGGAGAGAAAAATTATAATTTTTTTTTATTTTGATTGTTTTATTAAAATTATCCTTACTAATTGATAGTGCTTTAAATTCATTAAATGTTCCTATTTTTTTTTTAGCTAATTTTTCATTACTGTTCCAAATTCCTGTTTTATTGTCAAAAGAACAATTATTCAAAAGAATTAAAATTAAAATAAAAAAAAAGATTAATTTCATTTAATTAATATTATTTTATGAGTAGTTCTTCAGCTAAAAATTTGTATTGAGGACTCTCATTTTTTAATTTAATAAGTAATTTTTCTGCTTCATTAAAATCACCCATTTTAGTTAAATATAAAGCTTTTTTGAAGGTTAACAATTCTTTTTGTTCTTTAGAATTAATTTTTTTCTCTACAAGAGTAAAATAATCTAAAACTTTACCCTTATCTGAAATTAAATTTTTTTCAATAATGGTATTTAAAGCCAAGATAGAATAAAATTTATTTTTTTTAGTGATAATTTTTTCTAAAATTACTTTAGCTTCATTTTTTTTATTTGATGATAAATATAGCCCAGCTTTGATGTATTGTTCCGCAATTAAATCGTTATTTTTCTCATTTTTATATTTTAAAATCGAATAAGAAAAAAAAGCTAAAACCAATACTCCAAAAAAGACTAGTATTTTAACTTTATTTAAATTATAGAAATTAATTAATTTATCTTTGAACTCTAATTTATTTTCTTGTTGTTGTTCCATATAAAAAGTTATTAGCTGCCGGAAATTTTTTTAATTTAACTTCTCTAGTATATTTTTTTACAGCTTTTTCAATTATTCTATTTAAATTTATATATTTTTTAACAAATCTTGGATAAAAACCACTTATTCCTAGCATATCGTCAGTTACTAGGATCTGACCATCACAGTTAATTCCTGAACCTATGCCTATGGTTGGTATCTTTATGCTTTCTGTTATTAATTTAGCTGAATAAGGAGATAAACATTCTAACACGATAGAAAATGCTCCAGCTTCCTCAATTGCTTTAGCTTCATGAAGAAGCTTAATTGCTTGTTGTTTTGATTGACCTTCTATCTTAAATTTATTTTTAAATTGTGGAGTATAACCAATGTGCCCCATCACCGGAATTTTTTTTTTTACTAAATATTTAATTATTTTGTAGTTGTTTTTATTATTTTCTAATTTTATTGCATCACATTTTGTTTTTTTTATAACTAATTTCGCATTTTTAAAAGCTGCTCTCGTATTTATGTAACTGCCCTTAGGCATATCTACAACCAGGAGAGATTTTTTTACTCCCATTTTGACACTGATTGTGTGTTGAATAATATTATCTAAACTAATTTTATGTGTATTTTTATGTCCGTATAAAACATTGGCCATTGAGTCTCCAACTAATATTATATCTACGTATCTATCTAAAATTTTTGCTATATTTTTAGAATAAGCTGTCAAGCTTACAATTTTAGATTTTTTCTTTTTTAATATAATATCCTTTATTTTTTTATTCATTATTCAAGTTCTATAGTGCTAGGTGGTTTTGATGTGATATCATAAACCACTCTGTTAATTCCTTTAATATTATTTATAATTTTATTTGCAATATTATCTATAAATTTTTTTGGAAAATTATAATAATCAGCTGTCATTCCGTCTTCTGAAATTACAGCTCTTAAAAGACATATATTTTCATATGTTCTTGAGTCTCCCATTACACCAACCGTTTTAATAGGAAGAATTGCTGCGTAGGCTTGCCAAATTTTATTGTAGAGGCCACTTTCAATTAAGTTATTAATAAATATATAATCTGCTTCCTGTAAAATTTTAACTTTTTCTTTAGTGACCTTCCCAACAATTCTGATGGCTAATCCTGGACCAGGAAATGGATGCTTAAAATTTATATTCTCATCTAAACCAAGTGATTTCCCTAAAATTCTAACTTCGTCTTTAAAAAATTCTTTTAGAGGTTCAATTAATTTAAGATTCATTTTTTTTGGTAATCCTCCAACGTTATGGTGTGATTTTATTTTTGAAGTTTTACTTCCAGTTGAAGAGCGACTTTCTATTATGTCTGGATAAAGAGTACCCTGAGCTAAGAATTTGACTTTTTTATATTTTTTTGCTTCTTTTTCAAAAATTTTTATAAATAAATTTCCAATAATCTTTCTTTTTTTTTCCGGGTCAGAAACATTCTTTAGTTTATCTAAAAAAAGTTTTGAAGCATTAATCAATTTTACGTTTAAATTATATTTTTTTTTAAATATCTCATAAGTATATTTAAACTCATTTTTTCTCATCAGGCCTGTATCAACCATTATACAAATCAAATTTTTCTGTATTGCCTTGTTTATTAATAGAGCTACTACACTGCTATCTACTCCACCAGATAAAGCACATATAACTCTATCTTTTTTTACATTATCTTTAATCTCATTGATTAATTTCTGTTTTTGAGTGATAGCGTTCCAATTCCTTTTTATTTTGCAAATAGAAAATAAAAAATTTTTGAAAATTAGTTTTCCATTTTCTGTGTGTGTAACTTCAGGATGAAATTGAACCCCATAAATTTTTTTTATAGTATTTTCAATAATTGTTAACTTTGAACCTTGAGTGGAAGCAATAACTTTAAATTCTTTTGGCAATTTTACAACTGCATCTTCATGACTCATCCAAACAGATTTTTTTTTATTTAAAAAATTTTTAGTCAAAAGAGAAGATCTCTTTTTAAATAGGTATGCTCTTCCAAATTCTCTTCTCTTTTTTGAAGGTTTTATCTTGCCTCCAAATAATTTTGCTATTAATTGTAACCCATAACATATTCCTAGGATTGGTATCTTTTTTTCAAATATTTTTTTTGAAATAGTTTGAAAGTTGGTGGAAGTAACTGTTGAAGGACCTCCAGATAAGATAATTCCTTTTATATTTTGGAATGTTTTTATTTTTTCTAGCTGAATAGGAGTTAATATTTCTGAGTATACGCCTAATTCTCTTATTCTTCTAGCTATTAGTTTTGTTACTTGTGATCCAAAGTCAATTACTAAAACCTTATCTTTTTCAAATCGAAATTGCATTTATTTTTTTGATAAATTTTCAATTTCAATTTTCAATTTATCGCTCTGTCTACAAAACTTATCGCATATTAATTTTAATTTTTTATTAAGCTCTATGCTTTTTTGATAATCTGAATTTGTTAATTTAAGTTTAGCTAGATTATAAATTGCTTCTTCATTTTTTGGATTTAATAATAAAACTGTTTTTAAATTTTGTTCCTCCAAATTCTTTTTATCTTGATGATTAAATATTTTTGATAAATACAAATATGATAGTTCACTTTTTGGATCAAAAATTATATCTTGTTCAAATTTAAATTTTGCATCCTCAAATTTATTTTTATTGAACAAATTAACACCCTCTTCAAAATATTTTGATTTTGCTAATAGGAGATTTGGAAAAAAATATACAAAAAGTAATAAAGTTATAAATCGTCTTATCATAATTTATAATTAATAGTTTTTTGTGTCATTTCCACGCTATGAACCATACTTTCATAAAATCCTGCTTTAGTAATTTTAACAAACTTTGCTTTTTTATAAATTTCATTTAGATTTTTTGCTCCAATATATCCCATCGAAGACCGCAATCCACCTTGTAATTGATAAATTATTTTAGATACCTTTCCTTTATATTCTACTCTACCCTCAACTCCTTCTGGGACAAATTTAGATTTATCTTTAAAATTTCTTTGAAAATATCTATTTGCTGATCCAGCTGACATCGCTCCGATTGATCCCATGCCTCGATAACGCTTATAAATTTTTCCTTTAATCTTAAATTTTTTTCCAGGGCTTTCATCTGTTCCAGCAAAGATTGAGCCCATCATAATGGCGTCTGCTCCTGCTGCTAGAGCTTTAGCGATATCTCCTGAAAATTTTATACCCCCATCAGAAATAATTTTTATCTTTTTATTTTTGAGTACATGCTTCACTTCCATAATTGCTGAAATTTGTGGAACGCCTATACCTGCAACCATCCTTGTTGTGCATATTGATCCTGGTCCTATCCCAATTTTTATTATATCTGCACCTGCGTTATATAATTTTTTTGCTGCTTCACCTGTTGCTATGTTTCCGACACACACTGGTATACCTTTAACAATTTTTTTGACTTTTGATAACGTTCTTAGAACTTTTTCGCTGTGCCCATGAGCGGTATCTATTACTATTAAATCTACACCTTGATAAATAAGCGATTTAGCCCTATCTAAATCCTCATTATTTGTGCCTATAGCAGCTCCAACATATAAATTTTTATATTTTACTTTTTGTACTTCTCTAGATTGATTTTTTATATTTAAATTTCGATGTATAATACCCATGCCACCCTCTTTGGCTATTGCTATTGCCATTTTAGACTCTGTTACTGTGTCCATTGCAGATGTAAAAAAAGGAACTTTAAGGGAAATTTCTTTTGTAAGTCTTAGATCAATATTTGTATTTGAGGGAAGAACGTTTGAATATTTTGGAAGCAATAAAACGTCATCGAAGGTTAGAGCTTCTTTAATTGTATCCATATATACTTATATACAATTATCTAAATTTATAAAGTCTTTAAACACTCACAATGTAAATAAGTTTCTTTTGACTCTTTTCTGCTAGACTCTGGTTTAAAAAAATTAACTTTTTTAAATAAAGATTTGGCAAGGTTTTTTACCTCTATAAAATCGTCTCCCATAAATAGTTTTGAGACTAATACACCTTGAGGTTTAAGTGTGTCTCTTGAAAAGTTAATTACTTCAGAACATAATTGATTTGTCCTTATTGAGTCTAGAGACTTATTGCCAGTTGTATCAGCTGCCATGTCAGATACTATTACATCTAAACGACCCTTAAAAAAATCTAAAATTTCAATTTTTGTTCTTGTTTCTTGAATGTCTGCTTTAATAAATTTTACATTTTTAATTGGTTTCATTTCTTTGATGTCAACACACAAAATTTTACCATTAGAAATTATTTGACTTGCTACTTGTGTCCATCCACCTGGACTAGAGCCTAAATCTAGTAAATTAGTATTATTTTTTAAAAACTTAAATTTTTTATTAAGTTCTAAAAGCTTAAAAGAAGCTCTAGAACGATAGCCTAGAGTTTTTGATTTTTTAAAAAACTGATCTCTATGTTGTTTAATTCTCCAAGAATTACTTTTTTTTACTTTTTTTGATTTTTTCATTATAAAATATCTTCATGACCATCATCAGATATTTTTTCAAGATTTTTTTTATTTTGATTATTATAAGCTAAAATACTTACTGGTATTGATAATAAATAAATACTGCCAAAAATTAAAAGAGTTTCAAACATATAAAAAAGCAAAGCAGTAAATATTATTCCTATGCCTAATAATAAAAAAACAGTTGCTTTAGATGAAATAGAAATTTTTTTAAGTGCTAATGTTGGAATTTTACTTACTAACAATATTGCAATTAGTACTGTCAAATATGGGGTAAAATTTTTTACTTCAATTCCGATATTAATATCTGTTAATTCATAAATCAAAGGCATAAGAATTAATAGCCCTCCTGCTGGAGAAGGAATACCTTCAAAAAAATTATTTTTCCATTCTTGAGTTTCCTCTATCTTTGTTAAATTAAACCTTGCTAATCTCAAAACACAACAAACAGAATAAATCAGTGTAATTGCCCAACCGAGCTTTCCATAGTTATTTAATTCCCAAAAATAAAGTATAAAAACTGGTGCAATACCAAAACTTACAAAATCTGTTAAAGAGTCCAATTCTTTTCCAAATTCAGAGGTGCCCTTGATAAGTCTCGCAATCCTTCCGTCGAGAGCATCCAGTATTGCTGCGAATAAAATTAAAGTAACTGCTAAACTAAAATTACCATCTATTGAAAACTTTATTGAGCTAATTCCCAAACAAACACCAGCTAACGTTAAGATATTTGGAAGTAAATATCTAGTTTTTTTAGATGAGACCAATTTAAATTTTTTATTATCTTGCATTAATCGCTAGCTATTAAGCTTTCACCTGCTACAACGTTTTGACCAAGTTTGGTAAGAACTTTTTTATTTTTGAAATAAATATCTACTCTACTTCCAAATCTTATCATTCCAATTCTCTGACCTTGATTTAATTTTTGACCTTGTTCTACCTCACAAACTATCCTTCTAGCAATAAGTCCAGCTATTTGAACAATTATTATTTCTTCTCCATTATTTAATCTAACTTTAAAATAATTTCTTTCGTTTTCCTCACTAGCTTTGTCTAACGATGCATTTAAAAATTTCCCTGGCTTATAAAATATTTCCTCTACCTCACCTGAAGATGGTACTCTGTTAACATGACAATTAAATACATTCATAAAAATACTTACTTTGGTGTATGTAGTATTTTCTAGTCTTAATTCTTCAGGACCCGATTTTTCAGAAATATCTGTAACTAGACCATCCGCTGGACTAACTAAAAAACTGTCGTTATTAATTGAATATCTCTCAGGATCTCTAAAAAAGTAATAGACCCATAATGTAATTAAAATGAATACTAAACCAAGTAATTTTGAGAGGAATAGAATTAAAAAAGTAGCTATAATGGAAATAGCTAAGAACTTATAACCTTCTTTGTGTATTTTTGGAAATATTGAATTAAACATAATTAATAGTTTGATAATTTTTTCTTAATATGTATAAAAATCACAGTTAATCAATCTATATTTTATGGCAAAAATTAAAGTTAAAAATCC
>MDSV01130485.1_pt1 | contig 31641 bp, 32 predicted proteins | sample 810851 | NCBI WGS metagenome assembly MDSV01 (sample SAMN05326640, study PRJNA326480) | marine metagenome | isolation source: seawater | place: Atlantic Ocean: North East | collected 2012 | reverse complement strand
TGCATGGTTTAATAAAAAGGCATATAGTGTTGATATATGGCAATTTTTGTTAAATTGTGGGAGAAAATGGTAAATATGTTTAAGGGCATACATAGTATAAATTTGGATGGTAAAGGTCGTCTAACTATACCTACCAAATATAGAAACTCTATCATGGATAAGTCAAATGGCAGTATGGTGGTAACCATGGATACTGAAGAAAAATGCTTGCTGCTATATCCATCAAATATATGGTCTAGTATTGAGAAAAAAATCAATGATTTACCAAGTTTTTCCAAAAATCATAGAAGAATACAACGTATATTAGTAGGGCATGCAGAGGATTTAGATATTGATTCTGCAGGCAGAATACTTTTATCTAAACCACTGAGGTTAGCAACTGAGATGACAAAAAAGATTACCCTGATAGGTCAAGGTCAAAAATTTGAGATTTGGAGTGAAGAAATTTGGAATTCTAAAGTTAATAACTGGAGGGCCGAGGAAACAGATGAATCAGAACAATCTGTTTTATCTGACTTAATAATATAATGAATATAGATAAATATTATAGAGCCTTAGGCATTACAGGGACTGAAGACACAAGAAAAATTAAAAGAGTCTTTATGAAGGTTGCTCAAAGATATCATCCAGATAAGAATCAAAATAGTGCTGAGTCGTTAGAAAAGTTTATAGATGCTAAAGATGCATATGAAAATATTATTAAATTTAGGAAAGATGCATCATGAATACTTCTTCAAAACATACACCTGTGATGCTCAATGAGTCAATAAACGCTATGAACATTATCCCGCATGGATCATATCTAGATGCGACTTTTGGATTTGGAGGTCATTCAAAGAGGATTCTAGATAATCTAAATGAAAATGGAAGACTATTTGCAATTGATAAAGACATTGATGCCATCAACATGGCGAGATCAGATGTCACTGCTGATAATAGGTTTACCCTGAAACATGGATGTTTCTCAGACCTCATCAGGCATACTAAAGAATGGGGCGTTTATGGATCCATTAATGGAATATTATTTGACTTAGGTGTTTCTTCCCATCACCTAGATGAAGCTAAAAGAGGATTTAGTTTTAACAAAAATGGGATTATAGATATGAGGTTTGACCAATCCTCTGGAATTTCTGCTTGTGAATGGATAAAAGATGTTGACGAAAGCACTTTATCAAAAATTATTTGGGAATTTGGTGAAGAAAGATATTCAAGAAGAATAGCTAGAGCTATAATTTCACAAAGAAATAAAGAACCTATAGAAAACACTAATGATTTATCTAGGATAATAGATAAAGCTGTACCTAAGAACGAAAAACATAAACATAATGCAACTAGGACTTTTCAGGCAATTAGAATTTTTATCAATAAAGAATTAGAAGTACTTAGAGAAGCATTAAATTATAGTTATAATATTTTAGCTCCTAGAGGAAGATTAGTTTTAATTACATATCATTCTCTCGAAGACAGAGTGATAAAAAATTTTATAGCTGTAACAGATAAAAATTTATCTACTCCAAGAGATCTTCCTATAAAAAGTGACTTTTTAAAAAAAATGTTTAACATAGTCGCAAAATCGATTAAACCAGAAGATGATGAGGTTAAACATAATCCTAGATCTAGATCAGCTAAATTAAATATTTTGGAAAAAAATGATGAGGATTATGATTAATTTATTTATTTTATCAGTTATTACTATTTCAGCTTTTACAGTCATTTATATAAAGCATAAAAATAGAATCTTAAATATTGATATTGAAAGATCTGAAAAACAATTATCCTATGAATTAAATAAACACAAAAAATTATTAGATATTAAAGCTCAATTAATTGATAAGAAGTTATCAAATTCAAATATCAAAAGAATTTTAGGGATGCAAATTCCTGATAAGGATAGAGTAATTTATATAGATTTGGTTGAATAAACCGGAGGTGTAGTATGTTTGAGTTAGTTAATGAGTATAATCAAAATGCTGTGATTAAGGTAATTGGTGTAGGTGGTGGAGGCGGAAATGCCGTGATGTCTATGCTTGAATCTAAAATTCATGGCGCAGAGTTCATTTTAGCAAATACAGACTCTCAGGCATTGAGAGATATTAAAGGAGCTACAATGATTCAGATAGGATCTGAGATTACTAAGGGCCTAGGAGCCGGAGCTGATCCTGAAAAAGGTAGGGAAGCAGCTTTAGAAGCTAAAGAAGAATTATCTGCTGCAATTGAAGGCGCAGACATGTTATTCATAGCAGCTGGAATGGGCGGTGGAACTGGCACAGGAGCAGCATCTGTTATTGCTCAAATTGCTCGGGATGCAGGTATTTTAACAGTTGCAGTGGTTACTAAGCCTTATGACTTTGAAGGTAGCAAAAGAATGCTTCATGCAGAAAAAGGAATCGAGGCACTCAGCGAATGGGTTGATTCTTTAATTGTTATACCAAATGAAAAATTAGCAGAAGTCTATGGAGATGATAATTCAATTTTCTCATCATTTGAAAATGCAAATGATGTTTTAAGAGGAGCCGTTAAAGGTATAGCTGAGATAATTACGATCAGAGGATTTATTAATGTAGATTTTGCTGATGTTAAAACTGTTATGTCGGGACGTGGTAAAGCGATGATGGGTTCAGGCTTTGCAACAGGAGAGGATAGAGCTGATAAGGCTGTACAAGCAGCAATTGATAGTCCTTTGTTAGATAATATTGATCTGCACGGGGCAAGTGGTGTATTAGTTAATATTACTGCTGGAGCAGATCTTACCTCTAAAGAGTTTTCTACAATTGGTGAGAGAGTGAAAGGTATTGCCAATGAGAATGCAACCGTGATTATAGGTTGTATTAAAGAAGAGGATAACTTGGGAGAATTAAGAGTTACTCTGATAGCTACTGGTTTCGAAAATCAGATAACGGAAGGAGCTATAGATTCAAGCGATGAAGCTAATCCAACAGCACCTAATGAAGTTATTGGTAATGTTAATCAAATCCCTAGTTCACCAAGCTATAATAATGCAGCAACATCAGAGGCTATTGTTGAAAAAACAAATGTCGATAACATTGATATACCTGCTTTTTTAAGGCAACAAGCTGACTAGAAGAAATAAAAACTCAAACAATCCAAGATGGAGACAATACTTTGTAATCAGTATTGTCTCCATCTTTTTTTTATTAATAATAATAAGAGTTGTCCTGTTACAAGGTTTTAATACCGATTGTTTTTATATTAATAATAATTCTTGTAAAGCTGACTTAAGTAATGTTGCAGATAAGAGACAAATTGATCATAGAATTATAAAAACATATAGAGGCATCATTTATGATAGAAATAATGAAATATTAGCAATGAGCTTGCCTCGTAAAACATTATGCATAAATATCTCAAGAGTACTTGAATTAAAAAAAAGCAAAAACATAGATTATAGTAATCTCCTAGAACTTATAAATATGTCAAAAAGAAAATTCCAAAGTGTTCTTAAAAATCATAGTAACAAAAAAGAATATTACTTAAAACGAAAACTAAAAGATAATCTGGTGGAAAAAATATTAGATCTTAATCTGCCTTATATTTATTTTATTGATGAATATCAACGAGTATATTTAGGGGGAGAATATTTTTCTAATATTATCGGATTCACAGATATTGACAATAAAGGACAGTCTGGAATAGAGTATTCTAAAAATACTGAATTAAGTTCTACTAGCGGTATCAAAAAGATACGAAAAGATAATCTTGGAAGATCAATAGAGTTACTCAGTCTAGTAAAAAAACCTACACCAGGCCAAAATATATACTTATCTATCGATAAACGACTACAATTCGTTGGATTTAATATTCTAAAAGAATATTCTAAGAAATTTAAAGCAGATAGTGCTTCACTTGTTTTGATTAAAGTTAAGACAGGTGAGATACTTGCAATGGCTAACTATCCTTCTTTTAACCCTACCAAAAGATATGAAATGACTGGTCCAAAAATTAAAAACTCAGTAACTAGTATATCATTTGAGCCAGGATCAACTATTAAGCCATTTACCGTGTATAATGCATTAAACAATGAGTCACATGAATTAAAAGATATTATTAGAACGTCACCCGGGAAGATGACTATAGGAAAGCATCAGATTGAAGATTATAGTGATTTGGGTGATCTGACTTTGCAGGATATTATTAGGTTATCAAGTAATGTTGGAGCTGCAAAGATATCCTTATCAAATGATAAAAAATCGATTTATACAACATTACAAGATTTTGATTTTGGTAAAAAACTTTATGTAAATCTACATGAGGAGGGAGAGGGTAGGCTTAAGCACTATAACTATTGGGATGAAACACTTCATGCTACTGTCGGATATGGATATGGTTTATCAACTACATTACTTCATTTGGCGAATGCATATACGATACTTGCAAATCATGGTAAGAGAGTCCAACTTACCTATGAAAGAATTGAAGACAGTGATATATATTTTGAGAATAATTTAGATTCAGACATCTCAAAAAAAATATTAAGAATGATGCAAACCGTTGTAGATTCTGGGACAGCAACAGAGGCAAAGTTAGAAAAGTACTCTGTGGCTGGTAAAACAGGAACTGTTAGAATAATTGAAGATGGCAAGTATAAAAAAGATAGTCATCTAGCAGTTTTTGTAGGCATAACTCCTGTGAGCGATCCTGAATATGTAGCAGCTATAATTGTTAGAAAACCTAAAGATGGACCTGCATCTGGTGGCAAAAATGCGGCACCAATATTTAAAGAATTTATGAGTCACTCTTTAAATTTATTAGAAGTATATCCTGACAGAAAATAATTATGATAGATCAAAAAATTGAGATTACAAAAATACTAAATTTTTCAAAGAAGACTTTAAATAAAAAAAATATAAGTCACAATGATTATGTATTTCATACTACATATAATTGTAATAATAAAATAATGATCCTAAATAATTTTAAAACTGAAAATGTTAAAGTCCATATTGATAATGCATATAAGAATGGTATAAAAGGATTGATCCTAGATAAGAGAGTTCCGAATAAAATATTACCTAAGAATTTACCTATCTTTTTTTCAAACTACCTTTCTATGAATCTAAATGAATTTCTATCACAAATCTATCTCTATCCATTAAAAAAGAAAAAGATTATAGGAATAACGGGAACAGATGGAAAAACTTCTCTAGCACATATGCTAGCACAGGCCTATACATTGATAGGAAAAAAAGTTGGTATTATCTCCACAGAAGGCAATGGCATTTATCCTTACTTAAAAAAATCAGGATATACTACACCAAGAAGTGACATATTATTCAATTATCTTAAAAAATTTGATAAAGCATCAGCAAACATAATTATTATTGAGTCATCATCTCAAGGTTTGATACAAGGAAGATTAAATAATATTAATTTTGATATATCTCTTGTAACTAATATTACAAAGGATCACTTGGATTACCATAAGACTTATTCAGCTTATATCAAATCTAAATGTAAGTTATTAGATATGACTAGCAAATTAATTTATTTGAATGCAGATTGTAAGAATACTAAAAAATTATTAAACCTGACTTCATCAAGTGCAAAAATTATATTTTATAATAAAGATTATAATATAAGTTCGAAACATAATACCAAGTTATTTGACAATAACTCAAATAAATACAACTATTCAGTAATATATGATCTGCTCAAAAAAAATAATCTTAGTGATAATAAAATAATAAAAACTTTTGAAAAGATTAAACCTATATTAGGCAGAAACAATATAATTACAAAAAAAGGATATCCAAAATTTGTAGTTGACTATGCTCATACAGAGAAATCATTAGAAAGATTATTAATTGATATTAATCTATCTTATTCAGAGGATATAAATAGACTCATAATTGTATTTGGTTGTGGTGGAAATAGAGACAAAGCAAAGAGAATTAAAATGGGCAAAATTGCAAGCCAATATTGTGACATAATAATTCTAACGGATGATAACCCTCGAAATGAAAAATCATCATATATAATTAATTCAATACATGAAGGAATACCCAATTCTATTAAAGTACATAAGATAGCAGATAGAAAGAATGCTATCAAAAAAGCACTTAGAATATCAAGTGCAGATGATATCGTAATTATTGCAGGAAAAGGTAATGAAGAAACTATTGACTATGGACATAAAACTATTGAACATAATGACATAAAATATTTGAAGTGTTTACTACATGAAAGCTAAATTATCACAATTAGAAAATATATTAAAATCTAGTTTATCAGGTCCTGATATCTTATTTGAGGGCATATCTATTGATAGTAGAACTGCTTCTCAAGGTAACCTTTTTATCGCATTAAAGGGAGAGAAATATGATGGCCATGATTATATTAATAAAGCAATTAATAACGGTGCGGTTGCTGTTATAACAGAAAAAGATATAACGTCTATATCTCATATAAAAGTTAATGATACTATGAAGTCGCTGGCTACACTTGCATCAGAGTACTTAAAAGAAATTAATCCAACTACAATTAGTGTTACAGGAACTAATGGAAAAACAACTGTAACTGATATGACCGCTCGTATCATTAGTAGCTATAAAAAAACTCTAAAAACTTACAAAAACTTTAATAATAATATTGGGTTACCCTTATCCATCCTGAGGGCTAAAAAATCAGATGAAATTTTTGTCCTTGAAATGGGAGCTAGTAGAATTGGAGATATTGAAGAGTTAGTTAAAATTGCAAGACCAAATATAGTTGCTTTATTAAATGTATCAGCAGCTCATCTGGAATCTTTTGGATCATTGGATAATATATTAATGACAAAGGAAGAAATCTTCTTAAATCAAGGTCAGGATAAGACCGTCATTATTAATAAGAATGATAAGTACTATAATCGTTGGATTAAAAAAAATACCTCTAACAATATAAAAACAATATCAATAACAGATGATGCAGACTATTCAATGTTAAATCTTTCAGCTGACAGAATGACTGTGAAAACTCCTTATGAGAATAAATTTGAATTTAAAATTAATAATCATGAATCATTTAATTTGCTTAATATACTATTCTCTATAGGTTTAGCATGTGAAGCAGGAGCAAGATCCAATCATATCATTGCAGCTTTCAATAATTATATAGATGTCAAGGGGAGATCGAAAATCTACAAAGGTATTAATAACTCAAATATAATAGATAGTTCATATAATGCTAACCCGGCTTCATTTGAAGCTTCAATAGATTTATTAGTAAGCATGAAATCTAAATCTTGGGTCATTATGGGACAGATGGGAGAATTAGGAGATAATTCTGAAAAATATCATACAGAGTTAGCTCTCTATGCGGCTAAGAAGGGCGTAGATAAATTATTTGTATTGACAGATCATAATGAGGCGATATCAAAAGCTTTTGGAAAAGGAGCATATCTTTTTGATAATAAATCTGATCTTATAAGCAAACTCAAATCACTTATGCAAAATAATACGAACATTCTAGTTAAAGCATCAAGATATATGAAATTTGAAACTATTGTAGATGAATTAATATCATAAAAATACTACAATAAAAGTATGCTTTATTATCTTTTTGATTATTTAACCTCATTCTATTCTGGATTTGATGTATTCAGATATTTAACACTCAGAATTATCTTATCTGCTCTTACTGCTCTAACAATTTCCTTGGTGATTGGTCCAATAATTATTAGAAAATTAGTAAAGCGTAAATTGTATCAAAGTATCAGAAAAGATGGCCCTAAATCTCACATAACACAAAAAGCCGATATACCATCGATGGGTGGAATTATTATAATCATATCGATAGTTTTAAGCACTATCTTATGGGCAGATATTTTTAATAAAAATATATGGATTCTACTTTTTGTAATTCTGTCATTTGGAGCTATTGGCTTTTATGATGATTATAAAAAATTTATCTACTCATCTAGTGATGGCATAAGTGGAAAAAGTAAACTTTTTCTTCAAATATTATTTTCAGGTATTGTTGCAGCATATATATTCTCTACATCATCTAATCAGATGGAAATTACTTTGACTGCGCCTTTCTTTAAAAACTTTTCCCTTTACCTTGGTATATTTTTTATACCGTGGGCTATATTAGTAATTACTGGGTCTAGTAATGCAGTAAATTTAACAGATGGTCTTGATGGATTAGCTATCCTACCATGTATATTAATTGCTGCTGCCTTTGTAGTATTTGCTTATGTTGAGGGTAATTTTAACATAGCCAACTATCTGTTAATTCCATACTTGCCTGAAGTTTCTGAAGTGGCTATCTTTGCAAGCGGCATAGTTGGGTCAGGACTAGGTTTTCTCTGGTACAATTCATATCCTGCAGAAATATTTATGGGCGACGTAGGCTCTCTTTCATTAGGAGCAGCCTTAGCTTGCATAGCAGTACTTCTCAGGTTAGAAATAGTATATGCAATCATGGGAGGTGTTTTTGTTGCCGAGGCATTGTCGGTAATCATTCAAGTCTCTTATTACAAGATGTATAAAAAACGGATATTTTTAATGTCTCCTATTCATCATCATTTTGAAGAAAAAGGGTGGCCTGAACCAAAGATTATTGTTAGGTTTTGGATTATTACTTTTATACTTGTACTAATTGCTCTTGCTTCGCTAAAAATTAGATAATTATGATAGGGACAAAGTTAATTTTAGGATTTGGTTTAACAGGTATCTCTTGTGCAAGATATTTTTATAAGAAAAATATAAAATTTAAAATCTTTGATACAAGACATAAGTCTGATATAGATAGCTCGCTTTTATCTGATTTTAATCAAGATTTATTATATTTTAATGAATATAGTATTGAATTATTTACTAATGTCGATGAAATTATCATCAGCCCAGGTTTTGATCAAAATCATCGAATACTTAAGGAAGTTAACAATAGAAAACTTCCATTATCGACCGATATAGATATATTCAAAAAATATTCCACAAAACCGATAATATCAATTACAGGGACTAATGGTAAAACAACAGTCGTTTCTATGCTTGAACATGTTTTAACAACATTAGATATTAAAACAATTGCATGTGGTAATAATGGAATACCACCTTTAGATGTCAATCCAGATAAATATGATTATATTATATTAGAATTATCTAGTTATCAGTTAGAGTATATGAATAATCATGATTCCTATATTAGTCTGATTACTAATATCGATCATGATCATCTGGAAAGGCATAATACTATGAATGATTATTCAAATATTAAATTGAGAGTCTTTAGCTCATGCGAGAATCCTATAGCCAATCTATCATTAACAGATGATTTATTAGATAGAAATTGTAATCCTCTCAGATATGGATTATCTGGTGGTAAACTAGTATTGTGCGGAAGTCCAATGGATAATATATCCGTTGACCAAAAATCTCTTCATTATGAGAATATTTCAATTGAATACAGAGGAAGACATAATTTAGAGAATATACTAGGGATATGTTCAATTGCATCTATACTAAATATATCTTTATACGATTGTATGCATGCACTAAAGAATTTTATACATCTACCTCACCGAATCGAGCTAGTAAAGAATACTAATAATATAAATTGGTATAATGATTCCAAATCAACCAATACTGCCTCAACTATGGCTGCACTAGAGTATGTAGACAAAAATATCATTTTAATTCTCGGCGGAGCTAAAAAGAATATGGATTATAGGATGTTATCTAATCTTATCAATGAGAAAGTTAAGCTTGTAATATTCTTCGGAGAAAACAAAGATTATATTAAACAGCAACTAGATATCAAAACTAATGTGATTGATGTAAATTCGATAACAGAAGCTGTAATTACCAGCAATAATTATGCTTCTAATAAAGATAGTATTTTGTTTTCCCCCGCAAGCCCAAGTTTTGATATGTTTAAAAACTTTGAGGATAGAGGGAATGCATTTAAAGATGCAGTGAATAACAATGTTACATGATTTTTTTAGAAAAAATATTCTATTAAGTGAAGGTCAAGGCATTGATCACACTTTGGTAATATGTTTTTCTGCATTAATTTCTATTGGTTTCATCATGATTACATCTGCTACATTGGATCATGCCTATGAGGCTAGAGGAAACTCATTCTATTTTATAATTAAACATTCAATTTATTTGATATTAGGTGTTTTTCTATCTGTCATAATATCTAGAATAAAACTAACTTTATATCATGATTATAGCAAAATATTTTTATTCCTAGCATTATTGATATCTTTAAGTGTATTTATTCCAGGTTTTGGAAAAGAAGTTAATGGTGCTAAAAGATGGCTTGATCTCGGTTTCATAACAATACAAGTTTCTGAAATTTCTAGATTGTTTATAATGTTATGGGTCTGCAGTTTTATATGTAGATCAGATATAAATAAAATTTTTAATAAATGTCTAATCATGATTATAGTATTGTCCATAATAATCTTATTCCAAAGAGATTTTGGTAGTACAGCGCTTTTAATCAGTACTTTCTTCGCATTAATGTTAGTTGCTGGACTTAACTTAAAGAAATTATTATCTTATTTATCGCTTGCTCTTATAGTTGCAATCCCACTTATTGTATATCAGCCTTATAGGTTAAAGCGAGTTATCTCATTTTTAAACCCCTGGGAAGATCCGTCTGGTGGGGGATATCAATTAATTGCATCTCTTCTAGCTTTTGGCAAAGGAGGTATTTTTGGTCTTGGTCTTGGTTCGAGTGTTCAAAAGCTAAATTATCTGCCTGAATCCTATAATGATTTTATATTTGCATTAATCGCAGAAGAATTAGGACTTTTATTTTCATTAATTATAATTATTTTATTTTCTATTATATTTTTTAGGATAATTAGACTTGCAAACGATGCATCTGATAATAATCTACGTTTCGCATCGTATTTGTCTTTCACAATATGCTTCTTTATTACGTTTCAAGCTTTAATTCATATATTAGTAAATATTGGATTAGCGCCGACAAAGGGCATGGGTCTGCCCTTCATTAGTTATGGTGGCACAAATTTGCTTATGATGTTTATTTTTATTGGGCTATTAGTGCGTATTCAGATAGAAAATAGACAAAAAATAAGTCAAGCTGTTCAGAGAGAATACTGATGAAAAAAACAATAGCAATTTTAGCAAGTGGAACTGGTGGACATATCTATCCTGCTTTATGTATTGCTCAAGAATATATAGACCAAGGTTATAATATTATATGGATTGGAACCGATAATGGTCTTGAAAATAAAATTATTGATAATTCAAACATAATTATTGAAAAGATTTCATCTCAAGGCATAAGAGGTAAATCAGCAGCTAAAAAACTAATCTCAATTCTTTATGTTTTTAAGTCTATTATTCAATCAGTTAGAATTTTCAGAAAATATAAACCCAGTTTAGTTTTTGGCTTTGGAGGATATGTAAGCGTAAGTTCTTCGCTCAGCGCATATTTATTATCAATTCCAGTCATTGTGCATGAACAAAACGCTATTGCAGGAACAGCTAACAAAATTAATTATTATTTTGCTAAAAGAGTATATGAGACATTTCCATTGAGTTTTAATCTTAACAACCCAAAAATTTTACATACTGGTAATCCAGTGAGACCGTCATTTAATCAACTAACTCCTCCTGAGGATAAGTATAGTGAGAATAAATCCTCAATTAATATTTTAGTTATGGGTGGAAGTCAGGGTTCCAGGTTTCTTAATAAGACAATGCCATTTGCCTTTTCACATTTCTATAATAATAATTTAAGTATCAAACATATAACTGGATCTAATGATCACAGAATAGTAAAAGCCAAATATAGCGAGTATAAATTAAAATCAGATGTCATAGTCTATTCTGATAATATAGGTTCGTTATATGAATGGGCCGACTTAGTAGTCTGTAGAGCGGGGTCAACGTCTATATCAGAGCTTGCTATAATTGGCAGGGCATCGTTATTAGTTCCTTTTCCATATGCAACAGATGATCATCAATCATTAAATGCAAACTACCTAGCAAAGAATTCTGCGACAATTCTTGTTGAAGAATCAGATGATTTTGTAGAACAATTTGTTTCTATAATAAATATTTTATTAAATAATCCAAAAAAGATTTATTCACTAGCTAAAAATATTCAAAACATTTTTCCTAAAAATACAATAAGCCAAATTATCGAGGATTCTGTTAAGATAATAAAATAAGATGAGAATTTTGCGTAGAACATCTTTGAAGCCATTCACGACTATTAGAATAGGCGGCATATCATCAGATATTTATTTCCCTGATTCTCCTGATGATTTGCTTTCATTAAAAAATATTATTGCTCTTAGGAAAACTATTATTTTAGGAAAAGGATCAAATATTGCATTCAAAGATCATGGTTATAAGCATAATATTATATCTTTAAAATATTTTAATAAAAAAATTATATTTAATGATAATTATATTAATAGTATGGCAGGTGTTTCGTGTGCAAGATTTGCCAAAAATTGTCACAAAAATAAAATATCTGGTTTTGAGTTCATACATGGCATTCCTGGTTCTATTGGTGGAGCGTTAGCGATGAATGCAGGCGCATTTGGGGATGAAATTTGGAATCATGTTGAATCAGTAAGATGTATCCTTAATAATGGATCATTGAAGACTTTTCAACGAAATGAAATTAAAACATCTTATCGTTTTGTAAATAAATCTGATATTAAAATGTTTTTAGATGTAAACTTTAATATTAATGATTCTGTCAAGTTTGATAGTAAAATCTTATCAAATTATGCTAGGAGTAGATCTGACTCGCAACCCATAAAACAATGGTCTTCTGGTTGCATATTTAAAAATCCATCAAAAAAAATTTCTGCTAGCTCCTTGATTGATTCAGCATCACTTGAAACAGAAAAAATTGGAGGAATATATATTTCTAAGAAACACTGTAACTATTTAATTAATGATGGAACAGGAACTTGTCAAGACTTAGAGGATTTAATAGGATATATCTATAATAGAATTAAAAAAAAATACAACATACTTTTAAATAAAGAAATATGTATATACTGAAAAATTATGACATTATCTGATCAAAATATTGCCATCTTATATGGTGGATGGTCTGATGAAAGAGATATATCACTTGATAGCGGTAAATCTGTTTTTGATACACTCTCTACAAATGGATACAAAGTATTTTTATTTGATTTTATCAGTGACGATCCTAATATATTAAAGGATTTTCTTATAAAAAATAATATTGATATTGTGTTTAATCTAATGCATGGCGTAGGTGGAGAAGATGGAACAGTTCAGCGTTATATCGAAGATCTATCGATAAAATCAATAGGTTCTAATTCTAAAGCATCTCAAACATCGTTCAATAAAGTAAGTACAAAAAAAACTTGGCAAAATATTCACCTTCCAACTCCAAAGTATTGCTCTATTTCAAAAGATATATTTGATCATGATATATTGAATAATTTTGGTCAGAAAATTGTACTTAAGCCAATTGAATCAGGTTCTAGTGTAGGAATTAAAATTCTAAAAACAAAAGATTTAATATTAAATGATAGTAAAACTTCTTTTGATAATCTATGCGCTTTAATGGATAAAAGTTTTCCAGTAAGCAAATACTTTATTGAGGAATATATCGATTCTCCAGAATATACAGCCCCCATTATAGCTGATAAAGTTTACCCAATCATTAAAATAGAAACAGAAAGAGAATTTTATAATTATGATGCCAAATATATTGATAATGATACATCCTTCACTTTTCCGGAATTTACCAGAGAAATCCAAGAGCACATTAATGCAATCACTTTAAAAGCTTTTAAATCATTGGGATGTAGTAGTTGGGGTAGAGTAGATTTTTTTATGGATGAGAAGCATAAATTAAATTTAATTGAAGTAAATTCTATTCCAGGAATGACTAGTCATAGTTTAGTGCCAATGTCAGCATCTAAAGCTGGTATGAGTTATTTTCAGCTGATCAATCACATTCTAACAAGTTAACATGAGAAATATAATAACTATTGTTACTTTATTTTTTTTAGTTACTATGTATTTAAGTTTCAATTATTTCTATGATAATAATCAAATATCAGAAATAATCAGAGTAGGCGATATACATCATGCTAATGAAAAAGATTTATCTAAAAAACTTAATGCGCTTATAGGTAAGGAAATATATGATTTAGATTTGAGACTTCTTAAAAGAGAGATCGAAAAAGATTTATGGATTAAATATGCACAAGTCTCTGTTGAGAAACCTGAAACTTTAATTGTTAAAGTTATAGAATATAATCCAATATATCTATGGAATAATGAGGTTTATGTTGATGAACAGGGAAGCAAAATCAACATGCATGGATATCATTTACAAAATATTCTAAAATTAAATAGTAATATTGGTGAACATGTTGAAATGCATAAAATATATCTCAAGACTAAAGAGATACTATCAAATATAAATTTAAATGTTCATGAGATTGACCGTGATTTAAATACCCTAAAAATTATCACTCAAAAATATAATTTTTTTGTTAATTTTAATATGTTTGAAAGAAAGTTGACGGAATTTATCAGTATTTATGATCAGTTTTTATCACAACCTGAACAAGTCAAAAAAGTAAAGAATATTGATTTAAGATACCCTACAGGTTTTGCTGTAGAGTAAATAATGATATTATAAATCATGGCTAGTAACTCCAAAGTTGAATTTATAGTCGCTTTAGACATAGGAACCACAAAGGTATTATGTCTTGTGGCTGATTATGATGAAGATGGAAATCTAAGAATTGTTGGTGTAGGTCAAGAATCTTGCCATGGTCTGAATAAAGGAGTTATTTCTGAGATAGATGCGACTGTTAACAGTATTCGAAAAGCTAAAGATCAAGCAAGGGCAATGACAAATTGCAAATTTACATCTGTCACAACCGGCATAGCTGGCAATCATATCCAAAGCTATAACGGCAATGCCGCAATAAGTATTTTAAACGATGAAGTAACAGAGGAGGATAAAGAACAGGTTATTACTAGTGCCAGCGACATAAGTATCCCTGCAGATCAAGAAATATTACATCGAATACCTCAATACTATACTATAGACGGTCAAATGGGTATAAAAGAGCCACTTGGTATGGCAGGAAAAAGATTAGAAGCAAATGTGCATATCATTACCTGCTCAACAACAGCTAAAAAAAATCTGACAAAATGCATTGAGAATAGTTTGCTAGATGTTGATGAATTTGTTCTTCAGCCAGTAGCTTCTAGTTATTCTGTGTTAACACCCGAGGAAAAATCTCTAGGAGTTTGTCTTGTTGATATTGGTGGAGGAACAACTGATATTGCTATATTCACAGATGGTGATATCAAGCATACTGCAGTTATACCTGTAGCAGGTCAGAATGTAACTAATGATATTAGAATAGGTCTATGTACATCTCTTGATGCATCTGAGGAAATAAAAGAAAAATATGGTAGCCTAATATTAGATACTAATGAGGAAGATGTCTCTATACCAGTACCTTCAGTTTCTGATAAGCCCGATACTGAAGTAAAGAAATCTGTTCTAACTCATATAATTAAATGTAGAATTGATGAGATATTTTCAGAGATTCAAAATGAAATTAACTCGAGCGGATGGTCGTCTAAAATTAGAGCGGGTATAGTTTTCACCGGTGGTGGCGCTAAAATATCTGGACTGGACACTCATGCTGAGCAAAAATTCTCAATGTCAGCTAGAATTGGCAGCCCTAAATCAATACCTGGTATCACAAATTTTAATGGTCAAACAAGATATTCTACAGCTGTTGGTTTGCTTTTGTTCAGAGAGGAACAATTAAAAGAAATGCCACATAGACAAAAATCAGACAGTCCAATCCTGATTTCAATAATGAAGATTTGGGAAAGACTATCAAAATACTTTCAAAAAGAACTTTAGAGAATTAATCTTGTCTAAAGTTAGTAATAACACATTGTTGAATACCCTATAAAGGCTTGTAAATAAGGGATATTCATATAAAATTGTCTATAAATACATATGCTTAAACAGAGAACATTATCAAGCAAAATAAATGCATCAGGCGTAGGCTTACATACTGGTAAGAAAATTTCATTGACTTTGAATCCAGCTCCAGTGAATTCAGGTATTATCTTTAAAAGAACAGATATAAAATCTACACCTATAAAGGCATCCCTAGAAAATGTATTTGATACAAGATTATCCACAAGTCTTTCAAATGATAAAATAAAAATATCAACAGTTGAGCATTTGCTCTCAGCATTGGCAGGTATTGGAATTGACAATGCTATGATTGAACTAGATGGTCCAGAAGTACCTATTATGGACGGCAGTGCAAGACCATTTGTATTTATGATTCAATCTGCAGGTATTCAAGAGCAATCTGATTTAAAGAAATTTATCAAAATTAAAAAAACGATAGAAGTCAAACAAGGTGAGAAATGGGCAAAAATTGAACCATTTGATGGTTTTAAGGTAGCGTTTACTATTGACTTTGATCATCCTGCTTTTAGTGAAACTTCTCAGTCATCTGAAATTGACTTTTCATCTGTTTCATACTTGAGTCAAGTGAGTAGAGCAAGAACTTTTGGTTTTACAAAAGATATAGAATTATTGAGAAAGAGTAATCTTGCGCTTGGTGGGAGTGTTAGCAATGCTATTGTTATAGATGACTATAAAGTCATAAATGAAGAGGGTGTAAGATTTCAAGATGAGTTTGTTAAGCATAAGATTTTAGATGCAATCGGCGATCTATATTTACTAGGTCATGGTTTGATCGGTTCTTTTTCTGCTTATAAATCAGGACATCATCTCAATAATTTGTTGCTCAGAGAATTGGTTAATAATTTGGATGCTTGGGAAGAAGTTACTATCAAAAACAATGACAAATCTCCAATATTCTATAGTACACCAGAACCAGTAATCGTGGATTGAAATTTCTCTAATCTGATAAACTTATACGGATATCTTTAATTTCATACACTGGGTTATCTTTTAGAATATCAATATAAACTTGCTTTTCAAATCTGATTTTTGTAGCTATGCTGCTATTCTTACAACTAATCATGAGCACATTATCCTTTATTGTATTTATTTCAATCATATCAATGATGTCTTTTGGAAAGACTTGAAAAATATAGGAACTTAATTCTTTGATTAAGTGAGTCTTATTGATAACATGCACAGGTATGAATGATGATATTTTCTTCATGAGCTATTATACTTATTGTACGGTATAAGCTATAAAATATACAAATATATATAAATTATAATGCTAACAAACTTTATCAAAAACATATTTGGGACTAGAAATAGTAGAATTCTTAAAGATTATGAGTCCTTAGTGGCCAAGATAAATGGTCTGGAAGAAAAATATCAGAAATTTACTGAACAAGATTTCATTATAGAAACTGATAATTTAAGATTAGAAGCGCAATCAACCGACGATTTATCTCATTTGATACCCAATGCCTATGCTCTTGTTAGGGAAGCTTCTATAAGAACATTGGGTCTTAGGCATTATGATGAGCAATTAATGGGTGGTATAGCGCTGCATTTTGGAAAAATTGCTGAGATGAAAACAGGTGAAGGAAAAACTTTAGTATCAACTCTACCTGCATATCTGAATACATTAAAAAATAATTCAGTTTTTATAGTAACTGTTAATGATTATCTAGCAGAAAGAGATGCTGAGTGGATGGGACAGATATTTAAATACCTCGGGCTTTCTGTAGGCACGATAACGAGTTCCTTGACACCAGATGAAAGAAAAGAAGTATATAAATGCAATATTGTATATGGGACGAATAATGAATTTGGATTCGATTATTTAAGAGATAACATGACTTATGATCAAAACCAAAAAGTTCAAGGAAAATTAAATTATGCAATTATTGATGAAGTGGACTCAGTATTAATTGATGAGGCAAGAACACCTTTAATTATTTCTGGATCTGCGAAAGAGACTGGTAACTTATATCTAAAAATAAATAAAGCAACAAATGATTTAATTAAAAAAAATAAAGATAATGAATTATATGTTCTTGACGAAAAACAAAAATCTGTATCCTTAACTGAATCTGGGCAGTCTGAAGTAGAAAAGATATTGACATCCAGTAATCTTGTTGCAACTGATGAGAGTCTTTATGATCCTAAAAATATTCAATTATTACATCTAGTTGATGCAAGCTTAAAAGCAAATCTAATGTATCATAAGGATATAGATTATGTTATTGATAATGGTGAAATTGTTATAATAGACGAATTTTCTGGCAGAAAAATGCCTGGTAGAAGATGGGCCGAAGGATTACATCAGTCTGTCGAAGCAAAAGAGAGAGTCAATATACAAAACGAAAATCAAACATATGCTTCAATAACATTTCAAAATTACTTCAGACTCTTTAAAAAACTATCAGGAATGACTGGTACAGCAGATACAGAAGCTACTGAATTTCAACAGATATATAACTTAGAAGTAGTGGTAATCCCTCCTCATAGAAAGATGATAAGAAAGGATCATGTAGATCTAATATATTTAACATCAATTGAAAAATATAATGCAATTGTTCAAGAAATTAAGCGAGTCCATAATCAACAACAACCTATTCTTGTTGGTACAACATCCATTGAGTCATCTGAATTTCTATCATCAATGCTGAAAAAAGAAAAAATTAAACACTCTGTGCTAAATGCAAAGCATCATCAAATGGAAGCAAATATAATTGCAAATGCAGGAACGCTGGGAGCTGTAACTATTGCAACCAACATGGCAGGAAGAGGTACAGACATTGTTTTAGGAGGAAAAAACGTTAACATAAACAGTATAGATAGTTCTAGTTCATCTGAAAGTATAAAAAAACTTGGAGGATTATATATTATAGGTACCGAAAGACATGAATCTAGGAGGGTAGATAATCAATTGAGAGGTAGAGCAGGTAGACAAGGTGATCCTGGTGAATCAAGATTCTTTTTATCACTGGAAGATAATCTCATGAGAATATTTGCTTCTGAAAAAGTTTCAGAAATAATGAAAAAACTTGGAATGGAAAAAGGAGAGGCTATAGAACATAAATGGGTTTCTAAGTCTATTGAGAATGCACAAAAAAGAGTAGAGGCTCATAACTTTGATATACGAAAAACATTACTGGAATATGATGATATTTCTAATGAACAAAGAAAAGTAATTTATAATCAAAGAGATGAGATTCTTGCATCGGATAGTATAGATGATATCTATAACAACATCTTAAAATATACATGTGATGATATTTTATTCAAATATATACCAGAAAACCTACCTGCTTCAGAATGGGACATTGAAAGTCTAGATACTTTTCTTAAAAATGACTTCTTAATTGAAATTAATAGTAAGAATATTCTAGAGAGTGATAATAAAGATAATAGAAAGGTTTTAAACAATACTATTAAAGATAATATTAATGATAAAGTTCAAGCTAATTTAGAAATTCTAGAGAAAAATGATAAAAAAGAATTAATGAGAAATATATTCTTGAGCGTTATAGATGAAGATTGGCGAGGCCACCTTAATTCAATTGATTATTTAAGGCAAGGTGTTGGACTTAGAAGCTATGCCCAAAAAAATCCAAAAAATGAATATAAAAGAGAATCTTTTGAGATGTTTGAAGAAATGTTATCTATCAATAATCTTGAGATTATAAAAATTCTTTGTAAAATAAAGATCAATAGATCTCAGGTACCTGAAAAAATTGAAGAAAAAGATAGTCCTGAAAACAATGTTTCTGCCAGGTCAACATCAAAGTCAGATGACCCAAGATGTTTATTGAAATGTTTTGATAGTAATATACCTAGAAATAAAAAATGTCCTGTGACTAACAAGAAATATAAACAATGTTGTGGAAGATTATGAGCCTGAAGATAGAATTACAAACTTTAAATATTGGGATAAAAGACTCTATACATGACGCTGTTTGTTTTAAGTTACCAAAAAACTCAATCACAGCCATGGTAACTACTAAAAATAGATATGCTGCGGCACCAGTGATTTTATCAAAAATAAACTTGAAAAAAAACCAACCAAAGTATTTATTTATTAATTCTGGTAATGCAAATGCTTGCACAGGTAAGGTTGGCGCTCAAAATGCTCAAAAATGTACTAAGGCTCTATCTAAAAAATTAAAATGCAAAGAAAGTGAGATTTTATTATTCTCAACTGGGATAATTGGAAAGCAACTACCCATTGATATTATCAATAACAAGATTGCCAAACATAAGTTTCAATTCAAATCTAGTTGGAGTGCTGCATCAAAAGCAATAATGACGACTGATGCATATAATAAGTTTTATTCTAAAAGTTTCCTATTGAATAATAAAAAGGTAACTATTAAAGCTATTTCTAAAGGAGCTGGAATGATTGAACCTAATATGGCTACAATGTTAGCTTTCATTTCTATAGATTTGAAACTTAACAAGCAAATATTGAGTAAATTACTCAAACAAATTACTGATAGTTCATTTAATTCAATTTCTGTAGATGGTGATATGTCTACGAATGACAGTGTTGCCTTGATTAGCTGGGGTGAGATGAATAGTATTAAGTTCCTACAAAATTCTAAAAATTACAAAAAATTATTGTATGAACTAACTTTATGTTGTCAGACACTTGCAAGAATGATTATTCAAGATGGTGAAGGTGCAACTAAATCCATATTAATTAATGTTAATAAATCTAAAAATAAGAAGGAAGCTAAGCTTGTTGCTTACAGTCTGGCAAATTCTAATTTAATCAAGACCGCGATGTATGGAGCTGATCCAAATTGGGGAAGAATTATTGCTAGATTAGGGTCTATAGATAATGTTAAATATACTCCAGAAAAGGTAAAACTTAAAATTAATGATATGATGGTATTTAATAAAGGAGTGCAATCTAATAATTTCAATTTGAAGTCGCTTAATAAGTCAATGAAAAAGAAGGAGATTACAATTGACATTGATCTCAATTCTGGTGATGCATCTCATACAGTAATTACATCAGATTTAACTGAAAAATATGTTCATATAAATTCAGCATATACAACTTAGTATGTCTATGACTATTGAATGCTCGATCGCAATTATAAAAAAATCAAACAAGTATCTTTTTTCATTAAGATCAAAAAATCCTTTTTTGGATTATTTTGAATTTCCAGGAGGGAAGATTGAAAAGGGTGAGTCACCTGAAGATACTCTGGATAGAGAATGTTTTGAAGAATTAGGTATAAATATAATAGACAAAGTAAAAATTGGCTCTTTTACACATTTGTATGATGATTTTAATGTCAAGCTTCATATTTTCTGTATAAAGAAATATAGGGGAGATATTAAATCTAAAGAATCACAGATTCTTTCATATCTCAACCCATTGGATATGTCTCAAAAATTTATTGAATCAACATATCGCATAATTAATTATATGCAACTACCAAGATATCTAAGTATTTTATCTGATGAAGCTGAATATACTATATCAAATATCCAATCACAAAATAATATAGAAAATATGTTTAGACTAAGATCTTTCGGTAAAACATTGGATAACTATTTTAGTACAGCAAATGACATTTCTACATTATGCAATAACACTAAATTGATATTAGATGCTAAATATTACGAATTTTATCATGATATAAGATATGATGGCTTACATTTTACATCATATGAAATAAATAATATGAAACCCGATAATTTTAAAAGGAGACACAAGAATATTACATATTCCGCTTCTTGTCATAATCTTAATGAAATCAGTATTGCAAATAAGATGAATTTAGATTTTATTCTTTTATCTCCGGTTTTAAAAGATAAGCATAATGTTAGCTCAATGGGCTGGAACAAGTTCAGATCATTATCACAAACAGCTAATATGCCAGTTTTCGCGCTAGGTGGTGTTAAAAGAAGAGATCTTGAGACATGTGTTTTAAACTATGGATATGGTGTATCCGGAATTAGTAATTTTAAATAATTATAAAATACAAGTTGTTAAAATAAATGGTACATCATCTTTATAACGAATTAAGTTATTCTTATCGTCTTTAGACATAAACATGATATTTAATCGTTGCTTGCCAACGCTAATTTGTGGATAATAATATAGATCTGAGGTCAAAGTTACTCTCACTAGTAGTATGTTTTTTTTTGGGTCAAGTTTCTCAATATAAAAACCTTTTTCTGCGAGCTTGTCGTTAAATATTGCTGACTTCCTGATGATTTCTAATATAAAATCCACTGATTTTTTAATAAAAAGAAGCGGCTCTAACCAAAGATCAATTTGTGTTTCTCTTAAGACAATATCTCTTGTAAGCCAAAATTCAATTGATGAAGGCTGTAATGTACTAAAGCAGTTTTTTATTATAGTTTTACACAAAGTATCATCATCAATATAATCTAAATAATTGCTTTCTACGTTATATATTAACTTTAATAATAGATCTTGCTTTTCTAAAACAGAATTTAGCTTACTTTGGTCAGCATGCGCCTCAGCTACTTTTTTTATTTTATTAAAGTATGTATTATGGAGTTCAATTTCTCTTATTAGCTCAGATTTAATATCACTTCGTGCTAAGATCTCATATAATTGGGATAAGGCTAATAAAGCATTGTAATTATCTTTTCTATCTTCCTTGTTTTTGAAGTAGAATATCCTATCAAATAAATACTCTATTTTAAGAAATTTTCGAACCTTTTCTTGCACAGGCTCTTCATATATAGTAACTTGACTATCTGATAAACTATTCATTATTTAAAGTTTTATATAGTTGATTAAATTCCATAGTTAACTTTTCTATACTATCATTATTAGTGATAACATGGTCAGCAATTTCTATTGATAATGAGGTATTAGTTTGAAAACTATCCAGTTTATTAAATACATCTTTATTAGATGCTTTGTTAATTAAGTAACGAGATTGTCTAATTTCTCTATTTGTATTTATAAAGACCAATATATAGTTAACCTTAAGAGTGATGCATGTCTCTATAAGAGGTATTTCAATAGCTATTTTATCATTAGATTCATTTATAATTCTATGTAACTCATCAAAGACTAGCGGGTGTACTATAGAGTCAATGATCTCCTTATTTCTTTTTGATGAACATAAAATTTCTCTTAGCTTATTTAGCGATACATTTTCATCATATAAGACATCATTCTTGAAATTTTTTACCAATTCTCTTTGAACATCATCACTATCTAAAATAATTTTTTTTGCAACTAGATCAGTATAAATAATCTGATATCCTTCTTTTTCAAATAATTTACATAATGTAGATTTACCAGAGCCAATTTTGCCTGAAATAATTATTGGTTTCATAAAGTTTACCGAAGTAGGATAGTTAAAATAATTCCAAATAACATAATTACAGATAATGTTAATAACAGAGGTATTCTATTCATATAAATCTCACTTATAATTTTTGCAGTTCTTATAATTATTAGTAGTTTTTGAACAAAGCTCATCTGACGTAACATAAGCTTTACAATACTTACAATATTTTATATCCATCTTGTTCCTTTTTGACTTTTTAGTATTATTCGTAAATAAAGACTTTGCCAATATATAAACAAAAACCATTACTAAAAGTATTATTATTATACGCATATTTTTATTTTCATTGGTATTATTTTATTATTATAGACTATAATATAATAATCTATGATAGATTAATCTCGGTAAAATTATAATTTAATAGCATATTTATGAATAAACAGAATGTAATAGAATATATAGTTAAATGGATCAAAGAATATACTTTGAATGAATCATCAAATATTAAGTCCTTAGTTATTGGAGTTTCTGGCGGTATAGATTCAGCCCTTACGAGTACTTTATGTGCAATGACTAACATCAAAACGATCTTAGTTAAAATCCCTCTAAATTCTCAAGACATATCTCTAAGCAGGGAACATTGTGAAAACTTAAAAAAAATATATGATAATGTTGAGGTTTATGAGGTTGATTTAAGCCCAACTTTTGAGAAATTCAAGATCGCATGCTCAGAAAATCACCATGATAATGAGCTTGGCTTTGCAAACTCAAAGTCTAGATTAAGAATGACTCTCTTATATCAGATAGCTCAATCATCATCTGGTATAGTTATTGGTACTGGCAACAAAGTTGAGGATTTTGGTGTTGGATTTTTTACTAAGTATGGAGATGGAGGCGTTGATTTGTCACCGATAGCAGATCTTAGTAAAAGTGAAGTGAGAGAATTAGCAAGAGAATTGAAAATTAGTAGCTCAATTATTAATGCTCAACCAACCGATGGACTATGGGATGATGGCAGAACAGATGAAGATCAGTTAGGACTCACATATGAGGAACTTGAAGATGCTATGATTAATCCAAATAGCTCTCATAGGACAAAATACTTAGATATTAGAAAAAACAATTTACATAAAATGAAACCAATCCCAGTTTGTAATATTGACGAAAAAGTTAAAAATAGCTAAAAGGATTAAAGTAAGAGTACCATGATCTCTCATACGTCTCTAGTTTCTCTGGCTTAAGTTTACCTTCATTATTATCAATTTTTTTACTAACCTTTATGGTATTATTGTCTCTTTTTATAATGTTATATTCTGGATAGTTTTTTTTGAGAACTCTGGATGTGTCAAACGCCAAGTCTGTCATCTTGAGTTTATTATAACTATCAATCATAAGCACCAATCCTTCTTCTGTACTAGGAGTGCCGCTATAATTTTGCAACATATATTTTACTCTTTCTATAGCAGCAACATGAGCAGATCTTTTGCTATAATATTTCGCAATATATAGTTCATTTTCTGCAATCATATTTTTAATATAAATAAGTCTATTTCTTGAGTCTTTTGCATATCTGCTATCTGGGAATTTATTCACAACAATCGTAAAATCGTCAAATGATTGTCTCAATTTGGTTACATCATATTTTGATGGATCACTTGCGAACAATCTTGTTATGAAATTAGAGTCCTTATCAAAGTTTGACAAAGCCCTTAGATAATAAGCATATGATACGTCTGGATGATTCGGGTATAGTCTAATGAATCTATCAGCATTGACTATAGCCTCATCTCTGAGATCTGATTGATAGGCTGCATAAGCTAAATCTAACATTGCTTGAGTAGAGTATGTACCAAATGGATATCTTGCCTCTAACATATCAAAATATTTGATGGCATTAGGATAGTCCTGAGCATCAAGAAACTCTTTGCCTTGACTATATATCTCGGCAGCTGACATATTTATTGTAGGGTCCACCTCTTTAAATACATTCTCCCAATATGAACACCCAGATAATAAAGTAATCATAACAAGGTTAATAAGGAGTATTTTAGCTTTCATTTTGTTATTATAGATTAGTTAGAAGGAAAAACACCATGAAAAATACGACTTTTTACAAATTTGATGTAGAACCAAAAAACAACATGAGAATTGATCAATTGTTGGTCTCTTATCTTCCGGAATATTCAAGATCTAGAATTAAGACTTGGATTAATGATGAGAAAATATTAATCAATGGTAAAATATGTACACCGAAAGACAAACTAACTTCTAAATCATCAGTTCAGGTTGAAATTAGACCAACAGAAGAATTAGATATCATTTCTGAAGATATACCTATTGAGATACTCCATGAAGATGATGGTCTCTTGATAATAAATAAACCAGCTGGAATGGTAACTCATACGGCTGTTGCGAATTATTCAGGGACATTACAAAATGCATTATTATATCGTTATCCGGAGTTAAGAAGTATCCCAAGAGCAGGCATTATACATCGCTTGGATAAACAGACTTCGGGTTTGCTAATTATTGCCAGAACGTTATTTTCACATAATAATCTTACACAGCAACTACAAAATAGGGCTGTCACAAAAAAATACCATACGTTAGTTTCTGGAGTTGTTAAAAATATTGATACAATTGACGAAAAAATTGGAAGACATAAAATAAATAGAAAAAAAATGTCAGTTACTGAATCAGGGAAAGAATCAATTTCAAAAATAAAAATTCTTAGGAGATATGAAAAAGCATCATCATTAGAGGTAGAGCTGATTACCGGTCGGACTCATCAAATCAGAGTACACCTATCACATATTGGACATCCAGTCATAGGAGACAAATTATATGGATTTAAAAAATCAATATTCACTAAACATCCCGATATTTTAAGTTTGCTTGAGTTATCTGCTGATACGGCTTTACATGCATCATCACTCGAATTCATGCATCCTATTAATAATGAATTATTTAAAATAAAATCTGAAAAATCTAAATTCTTTACCAGCTTAGAAAATTTAATTGAAAAAAGTAGTTATGCCAATACAAATTAAAAAAATATCTTGGGATATACCTGAAAATATTGGTTCTTGTTTTACAACAAGAATTGGCGGATATAGCAAAGGCACATATGGGCATGCAAACTTAAGCTATGATGTTGGTGATACACGAACAACCGTTAAAAAAAATAGAGCAGAATTAAAAAAAACTTTAGGACTTGATCAAGAGCCAGCATGGATGAAACAGATACATAGTTCTTATGTAAGAAAAGTTACTGAGTCAAATAAAGATTTAGTATGTGATGCATGTTATACCTCAACTCCTGGATTAGCGTGCGCAGTATTATCTGCAGATTGTCTTCCAATATTGCTCTGCAACAAAGCTGGAACGAAAGTAGGCGTAATTCACTCTGGCTGGAGAGGTTTATCAAGTGGAATTATAACTAAGTTCATAACAAGATTTTCTAAAGATCCAAAAGAAATAATTTGTTGGATAGGGCCTTCAATTAGTCCTGATAATTACCCTGTCAGGGAGGACGTCTACAAAAAACTAATTAAAATATCACCTAAAATATTCTCTAAATACAGTAATGACAGATGGAAATCTTCAGAGAGAGTATGGAAATTAGATTTAAAACTAGCAGCAAAAATAATTTTAAAAGCTCAGGGTGTAACGAAAATATTTATGGATGATATGTGTACATATCAAAACTCTAATTTATATTATTCATATAGGGGCGAGAATAATACTGGTAGAATAGCTTCATTAATATGGATAAAATAGCATATGCAGAATAAAGTTATTAATTATTTAAAATCTTTAGGGTTGTTTAAGATTTTTGTTATTTTATTTATTCTAGGACTTATCTATGGTGCGAGCTCGCTCTATCTAAAATATGCCTACTTTAGTAAATTTATGAATCAGACGAGAGTTACCTCAGTGAAAGCCAAGCCGGTTACTATAGATGTCGCTCAATACACTTATAGAGCTTTATCTGTAATTGAATCAGATAACTCTGTTGATATTACTAGCAAGGTTAATGGTATTATTGATGAGACATTCTTTGAAGAGAGCTCATATGTTGAAAAAGGACAAATTCTTTATACGATTATTTCTTCTGATAAAGTCGGCTCAACTAAGATATATGCTCCATTTTCTGGAATAATAGGTCTAAGCAAAAAAAAATATAGTGAAAATGTATCAAAGGGTGAATTGCTAACATCATTAGATAATTATGAAATTATGAAGCTTCCTTTAGATTTACCTGAAAGACTTTTACCTTATTTAAATCAAAAATTATCATTCCTTGCTACCACAGATAGTATGACTACTTATGAATATTATGGTCAACTAAGGTTTATTGATACTAGGATTGATAGACAAACTAGAACAATTGGTGCATATGCTTTGATAGATAACCATTCAAAAGTGCTGAAACCTGGATTATTAATGAAAGTAGATATATTCTTAGAGGAAAATAATGATGCGATATTAATCCCTGAAGAATCTCTATTAAGTATCAACGAAAAACATTATGTTTATATAGCTGATCAGGATACAGCTAAATTAACTGAAGTGAAGATTGGTATAAAAAATGATTCAGCAATTGAGATCAAATCAGGTCTATCTTCTAATGATATCGTCATATACATGGGTCAGGAAAAATTAAAAGATGGATCTAAAATTAAAATTTTAAATTAAAATGCATATATCTGAAATTACAGTTCATAGACCTGTTTTAGCAACAGTTATTAGTCTGTTTCTAGTTCTCATAGGACTAGTATCATATGATAAAATTAGTATAAGAGAATATCCTGATATAGATAAACCTATAGTAACTGTTAACACAGTTTATAGAGGGGCGTCTGCAGAGATTATTGAAAGGGACATCACACAGATACTCGAAGACTCATTAGCTGGTATATCAAATATAAAAGAAATTAAATCTGAGAGTAAAGATGAATTATCAAGTATTAGGATAGAATTTAATTTGTCTAAGGATATGGAATCAGCTGCAAATGATGTTCGGGAGAAAGTATCTAGGGCCTCACCAAGACTGCCTATTGATGCTGATAAACCAAGAGTTGCAAAATCTGATACAGATGCACGAGCTGTACTCTGGGTAGGTTTCACAAGCAAACAATTAGATACTATCCAACTTAATGATTACCTAGATCGTAATATAGTTGATAGATTATCTATATTACCTGGTGTTGCTTCTATAACTGTTGGTGGTGAGAGAAAATATGCGATAAGGATCTGGTTAGATCCGGATAAGATGTCATCAAGGAAAATTACTGTTGATGAAGTACTATCAGCTATTAATAGAGAAAATATTGAAAAACCAGCTGGAAGACTTGAGTCAACAGAAACAGAAATTGGTATTCAAGTTAAATCAAAACTCACAGATATCAGGATGTTCCAAGATATTGTAATAAAAAGTTTTGACAATAAAAAAATAAGACTTGGCGATATTTCTGAAATAGTCATCGGTCCTGAGAGTGAGAGAGGTTTCCTAAGGGCCAATGGTGATAATGCTATTGGGCTAGGAGTTGTAAGGCAGACAAAATCAAATGTCCTAAAGGTTACCAAAGCAGTCAAAGATGAATTAAACTTGATTCGTCCGTCACTACCTGAAAATATTGATATGTTTATAGGTTATGACCAGTCAATATTTGTTGAAGAATCGATATCTGAAGTTAATTTTGCTTTGCTTGTATCAATGTTTATGGTTATTGCTGTGATATACTTTTTTTTATCAACAGCATCAGCAACATTTATTCCTGCTATCACTATTCCTGTTTCTCTTATATCAACTTTATATGTAATTTATGTTCTAGGGTATTCATTAAATGTTCTGACATTTCTCGCGCTAGTTTTAGCCATAGGATTAATTGTTGATGATTCTATTGTAGTATTAGAAAATATAAAACGAAGATTAGATGCTGGAGAGTCTCCGATAGATGCATCTGTTCTTGGCGCAAAGCAAATTACATTTGTCGTAATTGCAACAACTTTGGTCTTAGTCAGTGTTTTCTTGCCTTTATCTTTTATGGAAGGTAAAACTGGTCGATTGTTTATTGAATTCGGAGTTGTTTTATCATTTGCCGTGATATTTTCAAGTATAGTCGCTTTGACATTAACTCCAATGTTATGTTCTAAGTTAATTAAGTCCGATACTAAAAAAAATTATGAACCAGCCTTAATAACTAAGTTTAGGAATTTTTATAAAGTATCTTTGCGACAATCTCAAAACAATACAAAAAAAGTATACATATCATCATTAATTATGATAATAATCGCAGTATTATTGTTTCAGGTAATACAAAAAGAACTTGCTCCAACTGAAGACCGTGGTATTTTCATTATCTCTGTATCTGGACCTGAAGGTTCAACATTAGACTATACTGATTCAATTGTTAAACAGGTTGAGAAAGAACTACAACCATATTCTGAAAATGGTGAGATATCTACAATTTTTTCTATAGTTGCCCCAGGATTCTCTGGCAAACCTGGTGCTGTTAACTCAGCCTTCATGTTTACGACTTTAACTGGATGGGACGATAGAAGACACCAAAAAAAAATTGTTAGAGAAATATTCCCAAAGCTTCTCTCTATACCTGGTGCCCGAATTTTTGCCATAAACCCTCCAAGCTTGGGAGGAAGTAGATTTAGCCCACCTGTTCAAGTTGTCATTAGTGGCAATAATTACAATGAAATTTATGACTGGGGAAATATTCTCATAGAGGAATCATCAGAACTAAATTTGAGAAATCAAACAATTGATTACAAAATTACCAATCCTAGATTGAATCTAAAAATTGATAGGGACAAAGCTTATGATTTAGGAGTATCAGCTGAATCTATTGCAAGAACAATGGAGATATTATTAGCTTCTAATAAAGTTACGACTTTTTCAAAAGATGGTTTGACATATAATGTAATATTACAGGCTGATGATAAATTTAGAGTAAATCTAAATAGTCTTGATAATATATATGTCAGATCATCTTCATCATCATTAATTCCTCTATCTAATCTAATCACTTCACAAGAAACTTCAACAAGCTTAAGTTTACAAAGAATTAATAGAATGCCATCTACTATATTTTCTGCATCTTTAGCACCTGGTTACCCGCTTGGAGATGCGCTTCAAGATATAACGGGTTTAGCTAAAACATCTTTACCTGCTAATGCTAAAATTTCATTTAGTGGTTCGTCAAAAGAATATTTTGAGTCTGGCAACAGCCTAGAGACAACTATTTTATTTGCAGTACTTATTGTCTATCTAGTTCTTGCAGCACAATTTGAGAGTTTTAGACGTCCATTGGCTATAATCCTTACTGTGCCTATTGCACTAACAGCGGGTTTGTATACTATCTTCTTAACTGGGACATCAATTAATGTTTACAGTCAAATTGGTTTCTTAATGTTGGTGGGATTAATTACTAAAAATGGAATATTGGTCGTTGAATTTGCCAATCAACTAAGAAATGAAGGGAAAAGCATTGAAGATGCAATATATGAATCTTCTCTAATTAGGCTAAGACCTGTTCTTATGACAACTTTTTCTACGATGTTAGGAGCTATACCGCTGGTATTAGGGAGCGGAGCAGGCGCAGAAAGTAGGTATGCTATGGCTATAGTTGTTTTAGGAGGGATAAGTCTATCATCTTTAATTACGCTATATTTAGTACCTGCATTATATAGATCGATTGAAACTACAAGGAGTTAATTATTTTTTTGGGAGAGTATTTAAACCTTTTTGTTTAGAATAAAATTCAGATAAATCTTCTATATCTTTATCAGACAAACCCTTAGCAAAACCACTCATAATAGCATTTTTTCTTTTTCCCGAGCGATAACCTTTTAATGCATATTCAAGATAGTCTCTATGCTGCCCAGCTAGTCTGGGATACATATTGATTTGTGAATTTCCATCTACTCCATGGCAGCCCGCGCATACTTGTGACTTATCTTGACCAGCTTTATAATCTGCTGAGGAATAAGGAGCAATCACAGATATTAGAACTAGTAATGATATATTACATATTACTCTCATTTCAGCGACTCAAAATATTTAGCTATATCAATGATGTCCTGATCACTTAGAGCGGCAGCATTTGCATGCATTGTCTCATGTAGTCGATCTTTATTACGATATGCTTTCAAAGCTGAGACTATATAATCAGCATTTTGACCTGCTACCTTGGGTACCTTATATGTTGGGTAGACGTTATTATAACCAGGAATAGCATGACAACCCAGACATGTTTCTGATTTCTCTTTGCCGGGTAAAGATTCTGCTATCACGTTTGATGCAAATAAGAACACAATAGGTATAGTAATTAATTTATGTATTGATTTCATAGTCTATTTAAGCCAGGATTATACACTA